>Ga0315339_1002369_pt1 | contig 14474 bp, 13 predicted proteins | sample ASW17metaG_FD_204514 | JGI IMG/M metagenome (GOLD analysis project Ga0315339, IMG submission 204514) | Ammonia-oxidizing marine archaeal communities from Pacific Ocean, United States - ASW #17 | ecosystem: Environmental > Aquatic > Marine > Oceanic | place: USA: California | collected 2016-12-05
ATAAAAATTTTTTTCATTAACTATTTTGTGTTTGATAAGTATTCAGTTTTTCCTATAACCAGATCAACTAACAACAACAACCAAAACTGGTGTATGTTTTCTATAAAGTTATAGGCTTTAGAATTAATCCACAAGTTTATATCACCTTTTTTCATAACAGGGTTATTTATACTGTGCCCTGTTAAAGTAATTATTTTTGAAAACTTCTTTTTTTTAGCTGCTGCACACCCATTAATAATATTTTTAGATTTACCACTAGAAGAGATTGCTATTAAAATATCTCCTTTGTCTCCATAAAATTTTATGGAATTTGAAAGCCAATTATCGTAACCAAAATCATTTGAAAAACATGTAATTAAATCTGGTTCATTAAAATTTATACATCTAATATTTGCATTTTTAGTCATATCAACACTAAAATGACTTGAGATTGCTGCACTTCCACCATTTCCAAATATTATTATTTTTTTTTTATTTTTTTTAATTTGTAAAAAATTTTTTTTAATTAAAATTAATTTTTTTTTAACTTCATCAAAATTAGATAATAATAATTTATTATAGTCATTAAAATAGCTATCTATAAATTTATTTTCTTTTTTTTTCATAAAAAATTATTTTAATATATGCTCCATATACTTAAATAGTTTTGCTTTATTTAAAGGTACTTTATTTGACAATCCTTCTACAGAAATTGCTCCTGCTAAAGAACCTAAAAATAATGAAAACAAGTGTTGAGATTTTAATTTAATAAGTAAAGAAATAATAGATAGCATTGTATCGCCTGCTCCCACTTTATCTACCACTTTAGATGCAAAAGCAGGACTATAAAAAATATTTTTTGTTTTAGAGTCAAACAAAAATGCGCCATTACTACCACGTGTAATAACTAAATTTTTAATATTCAAAATTTTTGCTAGTTTTTTTGCTAAATTTTCAACTTTTTCATTCTTGTTTCTTAATTCCTGTCGTAATTCTTGTTCATTCATCACAACGCAGTCAACATTGTGATATTTTTGAATAGTATGATAACCAGTATTAGCAGCATTAGCTTGGGCATTTAGAGCTAAAAATTTTGCATTTTTATATATTAATTTTGCAACACCATTGGTAATTAAACCATGCCCATAATCAGATACTATAACAACATCATATTTTTTTATTTCTTTTAATATCATTTTGCCAAAACTTAACTCTTCTTTTGAATTTAGTAACTCATCATTTAATGAATAAACACCAAGCACTTTATTTTTACTAAATTCTTCTATGTATCTTTTTTTAACTATTGTTGGTGAATTAGATTTTATTAAATATTTAAATGATATATTTTTTGATAATTTCTTTTTAATTAAATCTAATTTTTTATCCTTTCCTAAACAACTAAGAATGGTAACTTTTTTACAAAAACTAGATATATTTTTTGCTATTGCAATTACACCACCCAAATAAGTTTCTTCATATAAATCTCTAAGCACTAAATGAGGTTCTTTACCAGATTTTCCTAAAGCCTCACAAAATACATATTTATCAATTATAGTTTCACCTATAACCAAAACTTTTAAATTTTCTAATTTTTTTATTTGAGTACTAAAATTTGTTAACTGAGTTTCTTTTTTTATTTTTTTAATAAATGCTTTTTGATCTAGATTAAACGTTGAATAAATATCATTTAGAATTGAGCTGGAGCTATAAGTTTTATCATTAGTAATAATAATTTTTCCACCATTTTTTTTTACTGCAGATATTTCATTTTTAATTTGGCCAGTTATATCGTCTTTTTTATTTTTATAATCTGGTCCTTTGCAAAAAAAATTAGGTTTTATTTTATTAATAATATTTACTGCGGTGCTAGAATTATTTAAGACGACATAATTTATGTCTGAAATCGAAGATAGACTTTCAAGTCTTTGTTGATTTTTAAAAAAAGGTCTATTAAAACCTTTGTCAATATATTGGTCAGGGGTTACTGAAACAATTAATATGTCTCCTTGCTTTTTTGCAGTTTCAAAATGTTTAAGATGACCAATGTGCAATAAATCAAAGACTCCGTGGCATTGTACTATTTTTTTATTTTTTATTTTATATTTACTTAATACTTTTTCTATATTATTAAAATTTATAATTTTTTTATAATTCATAATTTACTTTAAATATTTAAACCAAGATTTTGTTGCGATATGAATTTTGTTTTTTGTCCATACGGGAGCATCTTTCCAGTCATCAATATTTTTTAACAACAATTTAATACCTTTGTCTATATTTACCTTGGGTGTCCATTTTAAATATTTTTTAATTTTTTTTATATCCGCAAAAGTTTTATTGGGTTCTCCTGGTCTTTTTGGTATAAATATTTTTTTTCCTTTTAATTGTTTAACAATATAATTTACGGAAATACTGTTTCCGCTACCTACATTAAAAATTTCCCCATTTATATTAGATTTTAATGCCTTTACTATGGCTCCAACAGCATCGGTAACATAAGTAAAGTCTCTTTTTTGATTGCCATTACCTACTATTGTAAAGGGTAATCCTGAAATCTTTTGCGCCAAAAAAGTTCCAAACATAGCTCCGTATGTACCACTTGTTCGTGATCTTGGTCCATATAAATTAAAAAATCTTAAAGATATAACTTTTAATTTATAAACTTTACTCCAATGCATTACCAATTCTTCTCCCATCCACTTACTTAAAGCGTAGGGGTATTGAGGATTTATTTTGGTAATCTCTTTTGTTGGGTATTTTTTTGGAATACCATAACATGATGAAGAGGCAGCATAAATAAACTTTTTTAATTTTTTTGAATCACAATACTGTAAAACATTTAATGTACCATTCACATTTGTCGTCAAATAATTTTCTGGTCTTTCTATACTTGGTACTATGTCAGCTAAAGCTGCTAAGTGAAAAACATAATCAGCTTTTTTTAGATATTGACCCCAACTTCCTTTTTTTGAAATATCACACTTAATTATTTTTATTTTATCTCTAATATTTTTTAAATTATCTAATTTTCCGACAAAAAAATTATCTAGTACTATTAAATCATGTTTAAGCGTTACGAGTTTTTCTGCTAAGTGAGAACCTAAAAATCCTGCACCACCTGTTATAACTGATCTCATATTTTGATATTTAAAATTAATTAAGTAATAATGTTCAATTATTGAACATAGTAGTTAAAACAACCTTGCAATTCAAGGCAAAAAAGATATATATTTTTGGTTATTATTATGAAGAAAATAGTCCAGAAGAAATAAAAGATTTATGTAAAAAAATTAGCTAAGTATTCAACAAAATTTCTAAGAGACAATCAAAATTGGATACAATAACTTTTAAATTAAATATTATTAGAATTCATGAAAAATATAACCAAGTATTGTTTTGATTTAGACGGAGTTATTTGTAAAACAAAAAGTAACAATTATAAAAAATCAAAACCTATTAAAGATGCAATAAATAAAATTAATAGACTATATTTAGAGGGACACTATATACTTATTTATACTTCGAGATTTATGGGTAGATCTAATGAAAAAGTTTCTAAAGCCAATAAAATGGGATATCAATTAACCTTAAAACAACTCAAATCCTGGGGTGTAAAATTTAACAAATTAAAATTAGGAAAGCCATCCTATGATATAATTATTGATAATAAATCATTAAATTATTCTAAAGACTGGATTAAAAAAGTTTAAACAATCTTTTTTATTTTCAAAATTAATTCTTTGGATTTTTTTTCTAAAGAATATTTAAAGTTGTTTTTAATAATTATATGTGGATTGGTAGGATATTCTGGCTTTATATCTAGGCCCACAACATCTTGAATATATTTTTTTTTATATATTTTTTTCTTACTTAATTTACGAACTGTATTGAGCGGAGATTTAATAAATATTTCTAAATAATTTTTGATATTACTATTGTTCCAAATTCTAACTTTTTTCATCAAGCCTACCACACAAAATATTACATTAATATTTTGATTTGATAGATTTTTACACAATTTACCATATTGATTAACAATTTTAATTCTATCTTTAAAAGTATATTTTTTTAAATCAAAAATATTCCTAATATCATCTCCACTAAATAAAATTGTTGGGCCGTAATTTTTTATAATATCCTTTTTTACTTTTTTTCCAATTTGGGTTTTTCCTGAACCAGAAAGTCCAGTAATCCAAAAAACTATACCTTTATTTTTGACTTTTTTAAATTTTCGCATTTCTACTTATTTAATTGCATTTGTTTTCAACAATTTGATTAATGATTTCTTTTATTCTACTTTTAGAATTTCCCAAATAATTCATTTCCTTTTCTAAAATATCTATCGAAATTTTTTTTTCTTCTTGGATAGAATGTATATTTATAATTGCTTCTTGCATTTCTTTTAAATCATTAACAACAACTCCAACTTTATTTCGATCTTTAAAGTATGCAAGTTTATCGTAATCTAATTTATTAACTAATTTTTCATTGGTTGAAAAGAAAATTACAGGTTTTTTAGTTAAAAATGCATAGGTATAAGCCGTTCCTGATACATCGCTTATAAGACAAACCGAATTTAAATAGGTATGAAAATAATCGTTACTTTCATCAAAATTAAAATTTTTGTTATCTTTAAAGATGCTTTTAATCTTTAAAGTAGTTTCAGTTTTCCTATTTACAGGGTGTGGTCTGAAAATTATTTTTGAAGATGTATATTTTAATAAATTTTCTATAATTTGCTCCAAATTATGGAATAGAGAAAATTCGTTAAAAGCTACATGATTTGTAGGTGCAATTACAACGTTATTGTTTTTTAAATCAATTTTATTAATATTTTTTTTTAGATAGTCTAATTTAACATAACCAGATTCTATTGTTTTTGGAATAGTATTATTTAAAACCGAATTATATTTATCAAAAAAATTTTTGAACATGATAATATTTTTTTTGTTTGAGAGAAATAAGAAATCATATTTGATTATTCTTTCAAATAACTCCTTTTCTTTTGCAATATTTACTAATGGAGTGTCATAAATATCATGATGCATATAAATTTTAATTGATTTGTTTGTAAAAACATCCACGCACATGTTATCAAAAAAAATGTCCACATTATAAATCCATTTTAAAAAACCATACTTAATATAATAATGGTTTTTATCTCCTACGATGTTTTGAGAGTTAAATCCAAAAAAAATAGCAAAGTCTTTTCCAAAGTCATGAAATAAGTATTCAATATAATTAGCTGGTTTAGCAAGTTGTTGGCTGGGGTAGTAGAAAAAAATAATTTTTTTATTCTTATACTTCAAATAAATAATTTTTATATTTATTACTAATATTAAAAACAAACTCCTTATAATTGAAAATATCATTTTTATATCACAAATTAATAGCTATGAAATTATTGAATTAGGTTTTAATAAACAAGATATACTTTTTCTCATATAAATATCTGGTACTTTTAATTTTTTTAATATTAACTTTCTTATTAAAGTTCCACTTATTAATTTTTTTGAAACTTTGTGACAATAAATACATTTTTTATTTACAATTCTTTTACAAACTTTACATAAGTATGGTTCTTTAAAACATATAATATTTATTTTCATAGCATTCTGATGTTTAAGACATAAATTTTGTGATGCATACTTTGCATAATATTTACCTACCCCAGCATGATCTCTTCCGAGCATAAAGTGCGTACATCCATAATTTCTTCTTACAATTGCATGCAAAAGTGATTCCCTGGGTCCAGCATATCTAGGATATGAATTAAACAATCCAAAAAAGATATTTTTATTTTTATAAATATCATTAATTAGTTTTAAATTACTTTGAATAATAATTTTTTCTTTATATTCATTTTTTTTGAATTGACCAATCAATGGATGGATAAAAAGGCCATCATATTTTTTTAGTGCAAAATTATGTATCCATTCGTGAGCTCTGTGTGGAACATTTCTTGTATGAAATCCAACAATAGTTTTTAATTTACTTTTAATAAATATTGATTTTATTTTTGCAGGATAAGTAAAATTTAAATTTTTCATTATTTTATGGTTAAATTTTTTAATTTTACAATGTATAAAATAATCTCCTGATTTTAAAAATTGGCAAAATCCAGGGTGATTTGTATTCTTTGTTTGAAATATTTTTTTTCCAATTTTTTTTTTATCAACTTTATAAAAAGATTTTACTATTAGGTTACAAACTTTTTTTGATTTATAAAATACTTTTACTATTTTAGTTTTTTTCTTTCTTTCATACAAACTTTTAGAAATATTTATAAATATTGGTATTGGAAAAAATTTACCGTTTGCTAAAGAATATTTTTTTACAATAGATAAAAAGTCTTCTTTTGAGACAAATTCCTTTAATGGATAATAAACGCCAAAATTCAGATTTATTATATCAAGTAAATTGCTATAGTTAATATTAAGTTTCATGTTAAAAAATTCAATTAATTTAAAACAAATTAGTTGGGATAAATCAAAAAAATATAAAATTTACGAATTTTTCATTTAAAATATGTTAATGTGTTCAATTATTGAACAATTTAGTATATATAATAATATTTGCAAACAAATTAATATAACTTACATTTTTTAAATGCATTTTTCACATATTTCGATTGGCGGAGGTATTACTGGTCTGGAAACAATAATTTCTGCTTTTATAAATATTCAAAAAAAATTAAAAAAATCTAAAAAAATAATTTTTGCTATAATAGACAAAAATCCAGAGAACATTCCTGGTGGTGTTGCCTATGGATTTAAAAATTCTCAGTTTGGATATTTCAATAATCCTATAAGATTATCACCTGTTCAATTTACAAAATGGTTAATAAAAAAAGAAAATAAAAAAAAAATAATAAGTTATTTAAAAATACATGGTGGATACACTGGCAAAGATTGGATTAAAAAAAATATAAATATTTTATACTCTTCCAAAATTAAACAAATAAACGAACTATATATACCAAGAACAATTGCTAATTTTTGGATGGAACAAAGGTTGCTTTGGTTAATTTCAAAAATGAAAAAAATAAGTAATAAGAGCTCAATTATATTTGATCTAAAATTTTTTAAAGGGGAAGTTTTGGCAATCAAAAATTTAAAAGATAATTATCATAAAATAATTTTTAAAAATAACTATTGTGAAATGCTTCAATATAAAATAATTAAAAATTCTTTTAAAAAAATAGTTTTTGAAAAAAATAAAAGAATAAGTGAACCTATTTTTTCAAAAACTCAAAATATTGGTTTGGGACTTCCACCTCCTAAGCAGTTAGCTACAACTAGAGCCCAAAAAAATAATTATTATATTTGGGATTTTTATTCCCAGGGTTCAACATCAGATCTTATAAATAAAATTTTACAAATAAATAAAATTAAAAAAAAAATAAGGGTCTATTTTATTGGTTACAAAGCAGGATTATTAGAATCTTTGCCTGAACTAAAAAAAATTATATTAAAAAAAAAAATTAAAATCGAAATAATATGTTCTTCTAAAGACCTTGTAAGCATTCAAGAAGCAAAATTAAGTTTAAATAAAAAAAGTTATAAACTTCAAGTATTTAAAAAAAAAAAATTATTTAGTATCAGAACAGCAAAAAAATTATATTTTTCTATAATTAAAGAATTCGAATTGTCGTATTCATTAGGATATAAGAAATATGATGCTTGGACTCAAATATTAAATAACAAAATACTTGATAAATGTATTAAGAATTTCAGCTATCGTGAAAAAAAAGAATATTACGATTTTTTTTATAATAAAGTCAGAAACGTTACCAGGTTTACTTACCCTGAAACTATAATCGCCAGGGAAAAACTATTAAAAATGAAAATTTTAAAAACAAAAAAAGAAATTGTAAAAAAAGTTGATAATTTAAAGGGACAGCTAATAGTAGAAACAAAAAACAACAACAACAAAATAAACAAATACATATGTGATCTGGTTATAAACGTCTCGGGCCCTCTTAATGTTGGGACATTAAAAAATGAAATTCCACTAATAAATGATTTAAGGAAAAATGGAGCAAAAATTTTGTCAGGTGGTTTTGTAGTAAATAACTATTTTAAAATATCTGGAATAAAAAATATTTACACTCCTGGGATACTTGCTAGGGGTTTTAACCCCGAAAGAAAAACAATTATTAAGGCTATTTTAGAAAACTCTCAAAAAGCTGGCGAAAGTATTGCAAAAACACTAATTAATATGTAAGTAAAAAAATATTTTATGAAAAATTTGCCAATAGAAGATGTACTTTCCTGGGAACGTTTTTTTAATGAGTCGAAAAAAAGAAATTTTTACCCCCCTAAAGAAATAGAAATGTTTAATAGATTGGTTTCACATACAAACAATTTTTTTGTAATAGCTGCGATTGGTGCTTTTACTCCAGGATATCTTATGTTAGTAACAAAAAAGTTACTTCCTTCACTCAGCCTAATTAATGATGAACAATTAAATGAACTTAAATGGCTTATAAAAGTAACGGCAAGTGCAATAAAAGAAACCTATAATAGAGAAGTTGTTTATTTTGAACATGGCATGTGTGCTTGCGTAGGGGGTTTGGATAGAGCTCATTTACATCTTATGACAGTCAGCAAAGATGTTAAAGATGATTTATTAAAAAAAACCATAAACAAAGTTTTAAGTAAAAGAAAAGCTGGAATAAAATCAGTAGAAATTAATGGATATAAACTAGAAAATATTCATGATATTGTAGAGGTAATGAACTCAACAGAGGCATCTTCGTATAAAGTTAATGGAAAACAATTATATTTTGATGACATAAAAAATAATTTAGATATAAAAAATTGGCCAGTTTCAACAAGAGACCACGTTTCAAAAGGTGGACACTATGTTTATTTTCAAACCAATTCTATCAGTTCATCTTTTTTGACTAACAAAAATTTTCAAACTCAACTTGGCAGACAAATTGTTTTTGAAACAGAAATAGAAGCAAATAATACAATGAAAGAAATGAGTGATAAAATTTTAAAAAAAAATAATTATGCTAGTATTTGGAAATGGCAAGAATTTTCTTTTAAAGAAAATATGTTAAAAACTATGGAAGATTTAATTCCTGTTTTACTTAAAATTGAAAAGGATAATAAAAATAACAAGTTTAATTTTCAAACTTTTAAAAAAAAATAAAAGAAAATATTTTTGAAAATTTATTAAAAAAATAATTAGATGCAATACTGGTTAATGAAATCTAAGCCAAATGTTTGGTCTATTGATTAAAGTCTCTCTAACAAAACTTTGTGTGAAACAAAATTAATCTATGGATAAGGTTGATATTTTTTCTCAAAGGTTGAGATTCCACCTAATGAAATGTCTTTTTTTATTTTGTAGCTATACTTTAAGTTTTTTTCTAAAAAATTCATATTTGTATACCTTCTATCAGTAAAGATAAAAAAATCAGCAGGAGCAGTACTTTCATACAAGAGTGGATCAGCAGCTACTATCCTCCTTGAATTATTACAATAATTATAAAACACTCCATCATTAGGGTCGTCATCCTTTTTAATAGGTTTTGATTGAAAGCTTAGACCATTAATATTTCCACTAACATCAAGAGGCGAAGGACCATCTAAATAAATAAGATTAGGAGATACATTTGGTAAAGATTCGTGGAAACTAACAATTTGTCCGTTGTAAGTTGATATAACAGCTTTAGAGAAGTGAAATTGAATATATTCTTTCAGGTCTTTATCAATTTTTTTTTTTGTATTTTCTATCCATTCTCTATTAGCATCAACAGAAAATAGTCTTCCTACAATTTTATCCTTTAATTCATTTTCTTTTAATGCAAGTCCTATTGCTATTGTTGATGCTCCAGAGCCAAACTCAACCACACAGGTTGGTTTTCTTTTTCTAACTAGATCATACATAAATTTTAGATCCGTCCACTCGGGGGGAATTTCATCTGGATCATTTTTTTTAAAGTATTTGATAAAATCATTCTTAATAAAAAAAAATTTAGATTTTTTTTCTATATAATCTAAAAAGAAATAGTTTTTTAAAATTTTATGAAACAACCTTACTGTCAAAAAAGGATGGTTTATTAAGTTTAATATTTTTTTTTTAAATTTATAAAACATTAATTTGAAATATTTACATTAGTTGGTAAATATATACGTTAAAAACACTTTAATTAATAAAAAATTTTAAAGTATTATAAAACGAAAGTGTTATGTTTAATAAAGTAAGTAAACACTGGGAAAACAATTAGATGAAGTACTGGTTATTAAAAACAATCGATCCATTTAGCACATCATCTTCGGTCATCTCAATGTATTATTAAACAATAGAATTTAATAATGCATGGATACAAAAATTGTGATTCTTGCAAAATAACAAAAACTATTTTTCCATTTTTATCCTTCTGAGACCTGAGGAAAAATTGAGATAAAAATTTATCTCTTTTTTGCAAAAGTTTAGTACTTGTTTCGAAGGCCAAACAAGTGAGTCTTTAAATTATTTTTAAAAACACAATATTTCTTAATTAGTTAATCGTAAGATTCCAATAGCAGGAATGGTTTCTAATACCAACAAAACTAAGTTCATTTCTTTAATATAAATTAAATCTCTTATTCTTTCATCTATTGGTATTACATCCTCAAAAATTATTTGATCAAAATTTTCGTTAAAACGAAGATGATGGATGCTTTGTTGTCCATTTGCTAATTGACCTTCCCACCCTAGGGTAGAAATAAAAAAATTATTAGTGAAATTTTCATTAAAAATTTTAGGTATTTTAGTTATTTCACTTATAGCAATAGAAGGACTGTATACTTTGATTGGTTCAACAAAACCATAATCTTTGTGAGATTTATGTAAAGGCACATCCTTACTAAATTCTCCATATCCACGTTCACCATATGAAGAAATAGGCCATCCAAAATTTTTAACATTTTTGTTATCAGGACTAAAATTAATATTTATTTCATCACCACCAGCAGGGCCATGCTCAGTATGAATAATTATGTCTCTATCTATATCATAATATAAACCTTGTGCATTACGACTTCCCATAGCAATTAATTCATGTTTTTTTGTTTTTAAATCTATTGAAATTATTTTACCAAATAATAAATTTTTATCTTGCGCGGAAGGTCTGGCACCATAATCACCGATTGTTAAAAGAATTTTATTATTTTTAAAGGCAACCATTCTTCCACCTGAATGTGCCAATTGAAGCAACTTACCAGGATATTTTTGTACTTTTTTTTTAGACATGCAATCTTTGTAAGAAAAGAATTCAGAAAAATTTAAGTAATTTAAATTTAACTCAGATATCATGATAGATGTATTAAAACAACCTTTTGAATGTTCCTTTACAAAAGAAAAAAAAATTTTATTATCTACTACTAATAAATCTCTGATGGAGATTGGTCCATTTAAATAAAAATTTTTATTTTTAATTAAATCATTAATATTAGTTTTTATTTTAATTAAATGTAAATGTTCAGATTCAATATATTTTTTATCTAATAAAAAAAATTCACCATGACCAGATCCTATAATAATTGCATTTTTACTTTGCTCTAAATAAGCCACAGGTTTCATCCATTGATTTCGAGAAAGTAAGGGGAGTTGAAATGTTCTAATATTATAAATGTTTGATTTAGATTTAATGTTTTTTACATTCGAACTAATTAATTGTCCATCGAGTAAATATTTTACTTTGACTTGTAATTCATCAACACTAGTTTTCAGTTCTGATATCTTAGTTTCATATTGTTTATTCTTAAGTTTAAGCATGCGTATGAGCAAAACTGTTTCTCTGAATTTACTTTTTATGCTTTCAGGTGCAAATTTTTTGATCGTCACGCCCAAAATAAAAAGTGCAAATACAAAGATTAAGAAATACAAAAATAATTTAAATATAGGTTTCATTTATCAATAAAAACTGTTTTTTGTAAAAAATTAATTTTAACAACCAGAACTTTTTTGAATGAAAGAAGAATTAGATAGTATTTGTAAAGAATGCAAGAAAGAAAATAAAAAAATCAAGGTATATGACTTGATAGTGCTCCGATAAGACCCGACCGACTCTCACCAACCTTTTAGCTTACTTTCCTGCCTAAAAATATTGATTAACAGCACTTAAAGACTCACAATGCATGTCACATGGCATGGCACGATTTTAATACTGGAAATCAATCAAAATATTTATTCAATCGAGCATGCATGGGCTTCAGTTTACCATTATAATTATTAGCTAGATTTAAGATAATTCTTAATCATTAAATTAATTATCTTTTGTCCATAAATAAAGTTTCTCTTTCTAATATTATTTTTTAATAGACTCTCATCATATTTTGATTTTTTTATTTTTATATCCACAGGTCTTAGGAATTTCTTATCTTTAAAAATATACTTCTTGTAATCCAAATTAAAATAATTGAAAGCAAACTTAAGCATTTTTTTTGCAGATAAACATTTTCCGTTAGAAATTATAAAATCTTGGGGTTTTTTGTTTAGAAATTTGATTAGCAATTCACACTGATCATCACACCAATTCCATTCTCTTTTAATATCCAAATTACCAAATGCAGTTTTCAAATTATATTTATAGGCATTGATTGCAGCCATACATACTTTAGGTATAAAAAAAGATTTATTTCTTAAAACAGACTCTGTATTAAAAATTATTGCGTTATATGCTTTTAAGTTATATTTTTCTCTATATAATTTGGTTACATTCAATCCTTTTAATTTACTTATTCCATATGGATTTACAGGATATTTTTTACTTTTAAGAGAAATTTTTCCATTTATCTTTCCATATATTTCAGAGGATGCTGCATAAAAAAAACTAATATTTCTATTAATTTTATGAACAGATTCTAAAACATTTTTACATCCTATATAATTACTTCTAATTGTTTCGTTTTTTTTAACAAAAGAAATACTTGGTGAACTTTGGCCAGCAAAATAAAAAATATTTTGGGGTTCATATTTTTTAATTAACTTAAAAATTTTTTCTTTATTAAAGATGTCAAGGACAACAATTTCAAATTTTTTTTTTTTAATTATAGGTTTTTTAAATCTTGATGTAATGATAACTTTTTTATTTTTTTTATTTAATTGATTTTTTAAAGTAATACCAAATTGGCCAGTGCCTCCAATAATCAAAGAATGACATTTATATTTTCTCATATATTTTAACTAAATAATCTTTTTATATAATTTTTCTGTTTCGTATGCACATTTTTTCCAACTATAATTATTTAGGTTGTCGTTACCCTTTTTTTTTAAATTTAATAATAATTGATCGTCATAGATTAATTTTTCCATTTTAAATTCTAGAGACCCTATATCTGTTGGGTCGAATAATATTGCTGCATCATTGACTATTTCAGGAAAACAACTTGTATCACTACACATGACTGGGCATTCCATATTCATTGCTTCTAAAAGTGGTATGCCAAATCCTTCATACAATGAAGGGAAAATAAATATTCGAGCCTTTTGGTAAAAATAATTTAAATCTAATTGATCTCCTTCAAAGTAATGAATTCTACTTCTGTCTAATGAAAGACTCCTAAACAATTCTTCTTCAGTTTTTGAAAAATTTCCACCTCCAAAACAAACAAAATCAAAATTTAATTTAAGTTTATTTGATCTCGCATAAGCCTTGATTGCATTTATAAAATTTTTATATCTTTGTCTTAACCCAACGTAAAGTATAAAGGGTCTTATGTTTAAAGATCTTTCTCTAACATTTTTATCTTTGTTAACAGCCAAATGAACAACTGAAATTTTAGAAGCATCTATTGAATACTCCTGTTGAAGATCTTTTTTTGTATTGCTGGAAATACAAATTATTTGGTCAACTTTTTCAAATAATTTTTTTTTATATTCAATTTGATCTTGATATTTTTCAGCATAAAATTTTTCTTTTATTAAATCATATTCTGTAATTACTTTTTTTGCTTTTGAAGCATAAAAATTTTTTTCGTTAAAATACGTTAAGTGTATTATATCTGGATTTTTATTCTTTAATTTATAATCAAAATATATTTTATTGGCTCTATTGACATATTTTACCAAAGAACCAACCCTGTTATAGAAGATTAACTTATCTGCAAAATTACTATTTTTTAGATAATGATTTTTATAAAATAGTGAAATAATTAATGGGTCAACTTGATCTGAAAAATTTTCTACTAAGTTTACGATATAATTTGATACCCCACCAAATCGCTGAAGTGTAAATATTGCATAATCAAAAAATACTTTCATAAATAATTTTAGTGGACTTTATTGAATGTTGCCACTTTTAATTATGAAGGAGAAAAAAGAATTAGAAAAAATGGAAGATATATCACATTAAAAAAGCTGAGGGTTTACTAACTCAAGAAATTTTAGACAATATAAAAAGTGAAAATGATGTTGATAAAATAAACATTGTTCCTATCGAAAAATTTAGTACTTATCCAAGATATATTGTGAGTATTTCAAAATTAGATTATAAA
>Ga0315339_1002370_pt1 | contig 14471 bp, 16 predicted proteins | sample ASW17metaG_FD_204514 | JGI IMG/M metagenome (GOLD analysis project Ga0315339, IMG submission 204514) | Ammonia-oxidizing marine archaeal communities from Pacific Ocean, United States - ASW #17 | ecosystem: Environmental > Aquatic > Marine > Oceanic | place: USA: California | collected 2016-12-05
GGCGTTTGGGGAAATCACGAAGGGTCCCTGCTTTTATGGGTCCTGATCCTGGCTATTTTCGGCGCCGCCGTTGCGGTATTCGGCGCCAACCTGCCCCCCGCCTTGAAAGCCCGCGTCTTATCTATTCAGGCGATGATCGCCGTCGGATTTTATCTGTTTATGTTGCTGACCTCGAACCCGTTCGATCGCATCTTTCCGCCGCCGCTGAACGGCCGTGGGCTCAATCCGTTGCTTCAAGACCCAGGCTTGGCGATCCATCCACCGATGCTTTACCTGGGCTACGTTGGTTTTTCAATGGCTTTTTCTTTTGCCATCGCGGCGCTGATCGAAGGCCGGGTTGATGCCGCTTGGGCGCGCTGGGTTCGGCCCTGGACCTTGGCCGCCTGGTGCTTTCTAACCGGCGGCATCGCGCTGGGGTCGTGGTGGGCGTACTATGAACTGGGTTGGGGTGGTTGGTGGTTTTGGGACCCGGTTGAAAATGCTTCGTTCATGCCCTGGTTGGCCGGCACGGCGTTGCTGCATTCCTCCACCGTGGTCGAAAAACGCGACACCCTCAAAGGCTGGACAATCCTGCTCGCCATCATCACGTTTTCCCTGAGCCTATTGGGCACCTTCCTGGTGCGCTCCGGTGTCCTGACATCGGTTCACGCGTTTGCCACGGACCCGACACGAGGTGTCTTCATCCTGGCCCTGTTGGTGATCGTAATCGGTGGATCGCTGGCATTGTTTGCTTGGCGGGGGCCGAAACTTGTCAGCACAGGCTTGTTTCAACCGGTGTCGCGGGAAGGCGGCTTGCTGTTCAACAATCTTGTCATGGCGACAGCATGCGCGGCGGTCTTACTGGGAACGCTCTACCCTTTGTTGTTGGACGCGCTCGGCGGTGGCAAGGTTTCCGTGGGACCACCGTTTTTTAACACGGTATTTATCCCGCTAATGATCCCGATGATCGCCGCGATGGCCGTTGGGCCATTTCTGAGTTGGAAGCGTAGTGATTTGATGCCCGCATTGCGACGCCTTCGCATCGCGTTGGTACTGACCATCGTGGCGGCAATAGTGACCTATGCCGTGCATGGTGACGAACCGGTCCTTGGTGTTGTTGCCCTGGCCATGGCCGTTTGGCTGGGCACCGGTGTACTAACCGAATTAGCCGAGCGAATTCGGTTGTTTCGTAGCCCACTTTCAGAAAGCTTCCGCCGCCTTGGCCGTCTGCCGCGCGCTAGTTGGGGCATGACAATTGGCCATCTGGGTTTAGCTATTACGATTGCCGGCATGGCCGGCGCCGGCGCCTGGAAGGTGGAGAGCATTCAAGTTATGAAACCCGGCGACAAGGTAACCGTCGGCGGTTACGAATACCGGTTCACGGGCGCGAAAGCCGGCAAAGGACCGAATTACAAGTTCGTCGGCGGCCAATTCACTGTGTCACGCCACGGTCGTGAAATTACCAAGCTCACATCCGAAAAACGCGTCTACAATGTTTCTCAGCAGCCGACCACCGAAGCTGGCATCCACACGACCTGGCGCGGCGACTTATACGCCGTCATCGGAGACGCCGAAGGCAGCGGGGGCGCATTCGTCACCCGGCTTTATTTTAATCCGCTTGTGGTGTGGATTTGGGCGGGTACCTTGATCATGGTGTTTGCTGGCGCTCTAAGTCTCACTGATCGTCGCCACCGCGTTGGTGCCCCGCATCGCAAAAGCTCCGCGGTGTCCCTCCCGGGCGCCCAGGAAGCCTGAAAAACGTCATGAATAAGCGATTGATGTTTACCTTGCCGTTGATGGTCTTCCTAATCCTTGCCGGGTACTTCGCCGTGGGCTTGACGAAAGACCCGAAAAAGCTACCAAACATGTTGAAAGGCAAACCGATCCCGGACTTTGCACTCAAACCGATCAAGGGCCGTGATGACAAAGGGTTTGCGAGCACCGATCTGAAAGGCGAGACATCTCTGGTCAATATTTTCGGCTCGTGGTGTGTCGCGTGCCAGATCGAACACCCATTCTTGATGAAACTCAAAGCCGAGGGTGCCGTGCCCATTCACGGCATTGATTGGCGCGAAGAAGATCCTGACGCGGGGCCCGACTGGTTGAAGAAACATGGCGATCCCTATGCCTTGGTTGGTGATGATCCCCGCAGCAAGGCGGCCATTGCCTTCGGCGTCACCGGCGCACCGGAAACATTCGTTGTCGATGGCGACGGCGTGGTGCGGTTCAAATACGTCGGACCCTTGAACGCAGACATATGGCGCGATGTGATTGAGCCCGTTCTTCGGCAAATAAAACCACCGGGAGCTTCGTGAATGCTTCATATCGCCGTCAGTCTTTTGTTGGTTGCGCTCCCGCAGGCCGCCTTTGGCGTTAATCCGAGCGAAATGCTTAGCGATCCGGCATTGGAATTAAGAGCCCGCGAAATCAGCAAGGAATTGCGCTGTGTCGTCTGCCAAAACCAATCCATTGATGAATCGGATGCGACGCTGGCCCGCGACCTACGCGTTCTGGTTCGAGAACGCCTTGCAGCCGGTGACGACGACCAAGGTGTGATCGATTACGTGGTCTCACGGTACGGCGATTTTGTGCTCCTGCGGCCACCTGTGAAGGGCGCGACGCTGGCGCTTTGGGGCGGACCTATAGCAATCGTCCTGTTTGCTCTGATCGCCGTATTTGTCTTTTTTCGGCGACAGCGCCAGACAGCCAAAGCGCCCATTGCTGCCACACCTTTAAATGAGCAAGAACGCCAGCGCCTTCAAGATTTGCTCGCAGAGAAAGAGCACTGATGGAACTCTGGATCGTCATCAGCGCCATGTGCATCGTGGCAACGGGCGCCATCATTCTCGGCGTTGGTCGCGCACGTGGGGGTAAAAATGCCGTCCGGGCAGACTATGATTTATCCGTCTATAAAGATCAGTTAGGTGAACTTGATCGCGATCTGGAACGCGGCGTTCTCAATGAGACAGAAACCTCCGCAGCGCGGACGGAAATTGAACGACGTATCCTGACGCTGGGAGATCAAGCCGCCGCTGCCAACACATTCGCCGCACACCCGCAGACCTCGCGGTTAGCGACCGTCCTAATCGGTGTGGGCGTATCCGGTGCTGCGTTGGCGCTGTATCTTCACCTTGGCTCGCCACACCTCCCGAACGTCCCCTACACAGCACGTAATATCGAGTCCGAGAAATCCGCCGAAACCGATCGCCGCCAGGCCGGTGAAATGTCAAATCTTGCCGACAAATTGGCGGCACGGCTGAAAGCCGAGCCGGACAACATTCCGGGCTGGATGCTTTTGGGACGCTCCTATCTTTCCTTGAACCGCGAAGCCGATGCGCTTGTGGCGTTAAAGACAGCCTATGAGCTCGATCCGTTGAACGCCGCTGTCATTATTGAGTATGCGGAAGCCTTGATCCTCACAGATAAAAACCGCGTCGGCGAAAAAGCGACTTCTCTGTTGGAACGCGCCCTGGGTGCGGACCCCAGAAACCCGCGGGCCCGATATTATTTGGCCCAAGGTTTGGCCCAGAAGGGCAATCTCAAGGGTGCCTTGCAAGGTTGGATCGATCTGGTCGCCGTGTCCCCCGACGCGGCACCTTGGTTGGCGTCCGTGGGCGCGCAGATCACAGCCATCGCCAAGGATTTGAACGTCGACCCCGGTACTTATAGACCAAGCCCTGCCGCCCAGACTTTGGGCAAACCGAAACCGATGGCGCCGGCAATTGCAGGTGCGCCCGGTCCAAGTCAAGAAGACGTCGAGGCCGCGTCCCAGATGAGCGCCCAGGACCGAACCGAAATGATTCGTAGCATGGTCCAGAGGCTCGCCGACCGTCTCAAGGAAAACTCCAATGATCTCGCCGGTTGGCGCCGACTTCTCCAAGCCTATCGCGTATTGGGTGATGATGCGAAAGCCGCCGGTGTGGAAGCCCGCATCAAGTCAATGACACAATGATTTCAAAACGAAATTGAATTTCCGATAACAACCTGACCCATTGGCGTGACTGCTTTAGTCCGCTTATAAAAGGCGCCGCAAATACATGGTTGGAAAAGGCACGCTGTCGATGACCCAGTTCAAAACGATCGATGATCTTGACGTCAATGGAAAACGGGTTTTGGTACGCGCCGATTTTAACGTCCCCATGCGCGATGGTCGGGTGAGTGACACGACACGCATCGAACGGAGCCTGCCGACAATTCAAGACCTGCAGGCCAAAGGCGCGCAGGTTATTATGTTGGCTCACTTTGGCCGCCCGAAAGGGCAACGTTCGCCGGAACTGTCTTTGAAACCCATTGCCCAGGCTTTGGGGCAGGCCGCCGGCGTTGAGGTTGTTTTCGGCACGGATTGTATCGGTCCGGACGCGGAAAAGGCGATAGCCGGCGCGGACCCAAAGCAGCTGATTTTGTTGGAGAACCTGCGGTTTCACAGCGAAGAAGAGAAGAACGATAGTGATTTCGCAGCACGGCTCGCAGCCCTCGCGGACATTTACGTCAATGACGCCTTTTCCTGCGCCCATCGTGCGCACGCTTCAACCGAGGCGTTAGCGCGCCTGTTGCCGGCAGCGGCTGGCCTGCTGATGCAATCGGAACTTGAGGCACTGGGCGCGGCATTGGGAAGCCCTGACCGGCCGGTGGCTGCCGTTGTCGGTGGTGCCAAAATTTCAACCAAGATGGACGTCTTGGGAAATCTCGCGTCGAAAGTCGATCAATTGATCATCGGCGGAGGCATGGCCAATACGTTCCTCCACGCGCAGGGGGTCGACGTCGGTAATTCGCTTTGCGAAAACGATATGACGGGTCAAGCTCTCGGTGTCATAGCCGATGCGGCGGAGGCCGGTTGTGAGGTCGTGCTGCCCATCGATGCCAGCGTCGCGACTGAATTCAAAGAAGGTGCCGCTAATCAAATTGTGCCCATCGGCGCGGTTCCCGATGGCTCCATGATCTTGGATATCGGCCCCGCCAGCATTGATGACCTCGTGCAGCGTTTGGGTGATTGTAAAACTTTGGTTTGGAACGGCCCTTTGGGCGCGTTTGAAATTTCACCGTTTGATATCGGCACCAATGCTGTGGCGCGCGAAGCCGCACGGCTAACTGGCGAAGATTCACTACGTAGCGTTGCCGGTGGTGGCGATACAGTGGCCGCCCTGGCAAACGCCGGCGTGGTTGATAGCTTTTCCTATGTCTCGACGGCGGGCGGCGCCTTTCTCGAATGGCTTGAAGGCAAGGCCCTTCCGGGCGTCGAAGCACTCAACGCCCAAGAGTAATATCGATTTGGACGAGTGACCTTATGCCTTTCTCGGCGGCACACCGGTCCAGGGGCGATCCGCCGGGTTTTGCTCGGGCGCCGGCGGTGCCAGGCGATTGGTTGCCGGGGGATGGATCCGGGTCATGATATCGTCCAGCATATTTTGTAAATATTGGGACTGCGACAGGAGTTTGTTCGTCGCCTCCAGGGCCTGACCCGATGCCGTCGAGGCAATATCTTGCGCAATGGCCGTAACGTTGTCCATAGAGGCACGAACCGATTGCAGCGTACGTTCCGCCCGATCTGTCGATTCCCGAATGGAATCCAACCGGCCGGCAGTGACCGGATCCGACATACCTTGGCGTTCGTCATTGTTGAAGGGGATCAAGTTCTCCCGATCCGTGGCGACATAATCGCGAGGCGACGTCCTGAATGCCAATAGATTCACTTGGTCGCGTATGGCCGTCACCAAGTTGCCAAGCACTTCGATATGAGACGTTGAATCACTCAGACTCCGAATGAGAGCCTCGGTGCGCTCAACGTCATGGGCCGCGGCAGTCACATATTCACTGAAATGTGTAAGTTGCTGACTGATCGACGAGATCGGCCCGGCGCCTGAAAGTGTTTCCAATGGCGCGGGAATGCCGCGCTGTTCCTGCGGTGCCGAAATTGGTTCGGGCCGCGGCGGCTCGATGGGCTGTTCCGGTACTGGGTCAGGCGTTTCCAATTCAGCCCGTATGGCCGCTGCGGCCTGCTTGGCTGCGGCTTGGACTTTGCGTTTGGCTTCGGCAGCCGTCAATTCCAATTTCGCGCGGGTTTGCTCAAGCTCACGGCCCACCATGTCGGCCTCGACTAGATCGTCGATCCATTTGTCCAAAGACCTAGCGATTTGACCGATAGCGTCGGTATTACCGCGCGCCGGGATGCGGGTGCCACGGTCCCCGCTGGCCAAGCGAAGTGCTGCCTCGGATACTGCCCTCAAGGGGCCCACAATGCTTCGGATCAACAGCATGCCGGCGAAAATAAACCAAAGGAAAATACCCAATGTCGCACCTGCAATGGTGTAGCGCGCGAAACTGCGCGCGCGATCCAAACGCCGGGCGGTTACTAAGTCCAAGTCAGTGCCAAACTTTGACAAGGCATCTGTACTAGGCGCAACGTACGCTAAAATTTCGCCGAACCGTTGGCGCTCACTCTCAAGCGCGAACCGGCTGTTGATGGTGCTCATCATATCAGCTTCATGGGCATTCAAGAGGGATCGCAATCTGCTTCTTTGAGCTTTCGGAACCCGCGATGCCTTGAGAAATGCATTCAGCGTGCGATATCTTTCGCGGACTTCCGTCACGCCTTGACGGGACCCGGAACGCAAGACCTTGGCGCCTTCACGAACAATTCGGGCGAATTGGTCAGCAAGGTTTGCAAAACCGGCTTTGGTAAATCCTTTCTGCACCTCATCGGTCATACTCTGCAGCCGCGGGCTGATCCCGGATTCCGTCGTTAAACCCCGTGCTTCCTCGGCGGTTACGAATTGTGAAAATTGTTGGCCGTATTGAACAAGACCATCGCGGAGCGTCGCGATATGTTGACGCGCCGGTCCAGCCTGGGGGAATTGATACAGCGCGTCCAACGCCGAGCCAACCCGCGTTAATTCATCGGAAAAACCATCAGCAAGATGCCGTTTTTTATCTAGCACATAGGTTTTTTCCAGGACCTCGGCACGCGCCAGGCCCGATTGAACCCGGGTCATCAAAAGGGACACTTCGCGGGAAACCCGCCAATCGTCGATGGCCGAAACAATCCGTTGATCGACGTGAATGAAAATGCCGCCCAAGATCACCAGGGAGACAAATCCGAACAGCCAGAACAAGGTCGTGCGCACGCCCAGGCGAACGCCGCCGAGAAACGTACAGTCATCCATGCCCTCGCCTTTGAGGTCGAGAAATTCATGCTGAAAATTCAGGTCGTCAGCCATAGCCCCCGGCATTCCTACGTTTCATTTTTTCGCCACTTCGGATATCTCACGAGATATCAGTTTCGGCGGTATTTACCGTCCGCAACCTAACATCCTTGATAACAGGCGAGAATACCTGATTTATCAAATGTTTACACGTGTTTACACCATGTATGCGAATTTTTCAGGATGGCATCCGCGTCTTGCCATCGACGACCACCCCCGCCACAGTGGCGCGATGAACGATTTCAGTGGAAAAGGCCCCTCGGTGGAGACCATCCCGGAAGGCGATGACCGACTGCGGCTGACCTGTCCGGATTGCGGCTATATCGCCTATGACAACCCGAAAATCGTGGTCGGTGCAGTTTGTGTCTGGGAGGACCGGTTCTTGCTGTGTAAACGGGCCATTGAGCCGCGCAAGGGCTGGTGGACGATCCCGGCGGGGTATATGGAACTCAACGAGACCTTTGCCGAAGGTGCTGCCCGCGAGACTTGGGAAGAAGCCTGCGCGCGGATTGAGATCACCGGCGTAATCGGCATCTATGAAATCCCCCGGATCAGCCAGATTTATGTCCTGCACAGCGCGAAGATGCTAAACGCCGACTTTGCCGCCGGACCGGAAAGTGAAGACGTAGCACTGGTCGCCTGGGAGGATATCCCGTGGAAGGATTTGGCCTTTCCGAGTGTCACATGGGCCCTCGAACATTATCGAAATGGCAGCCAGAACCTGTTTTTTCGCCACCCCGAAACCTAACGGGGCTGATTCCACCGCGCCATTGAGATTCCGTTAACTATTTCCTTTTAAGCTCGCTTCCCATGACCGATGGGATAACACTTGCGAACTCACAATCGCCCGGCGTAGCGCGCCGCGCCAGCGGCTATCAGGCCGAAGCCGTGCGCGAGGTTCAAAACCGCGCCGCGGTCACCAATCAAAGCCAGTCGGCCGACGAACGCAACGGGCTGAGGCGCCTCAATCAGTCGCTTGACCGGCCGCTTCGCGAAGATGTCCCGCGCGGCTACTATCTCAATATTCGAGTTTGACGGCGCGGCTTTCCGCATGGATTCTATGCGCTTGCATCGCCGTTTCGACGGCGGTGGAAAGTGCTGAACTAAGTGTCACGATCACCGACTTGCGGTCTCAGGAAGGTGACGTTCATATCGCCATTTACGATAATCCGGCCGGTTTTCCAAAGGGCGATGGGATGCGCGAAGAAATTCAATCGCCGGTCAACAATGGCCGTGCCCTGGCGATTTTCAAGGGCCTAGCACCGGGCCAATACGCCATCGCCACATTCCACGACGAAAACGACAACGATGAGTTTGACCAAGGTTTCATGGGCATCCCGCTGGAAGATTTCGCGTTCTCCAGCGGCGCCAAGGCATTTTTCGGTCCGCCCAGTTTCAAGGACGCTGCATTTTCCTTGAACGGCGATACGTCATTGACGATCAGCCTCGGGAATTGATCTCAGCAATCCGTTCCCGAACATCCACCGTGAATGGTATACACCTCGGCCATATTGAACGGGAAATAATCAGTTCCCGCCCCGCCACCCGATGCGGACGCGCCGCGCACCAAGCGGGCCAGCGGTTCTTGCTGGTTCGGATCCGGGGCCATGGCGAGTTCCAGGGAATTGCCGCGAAAGCTCTTGTCGACGCCGCCGACACCAATGGTGTCGATCACCTTTTCGGCCTCGACCGGGCCTAGCGCCTGACCTTTCGGGGCGCAGTAATACCCCAGCAATGCCATGTCCGGGCGCAATTTCTCGTCTGCTGCATGGATATCCCATTCCGACGTGAAGGCGATGCACGAAGGCCCCGAGGCAGCACTGAACGGCCGATACCAAAAGCCCGCCAATTCCGGGTGATACCAAACAGCTTTCGCCATTTTGATATCCTTGCCCTTGAACGCATTCCACAAGCCGATCACGTTTTCCGTGGTTTGCGGGAAATTCAACGAGACGTTCTCAAGAAAGAAATGGCGGGCCTGCACGAGCACGACTTCAGCCGTCGCGCCGGCGCCTTCAAATCGTGCGTATTCCTGGCGCTGGATCGAGTTTACATGGGTCACGCGTTTCGGCTGAACCGATTTGAATACCGGCGCATCAAATGCAATCAGGCCGTCCAAAGCCCGGTAGCATTCGATGCGCCCGGCTGCGGCGCACAGGCGCCCAGCGCCGCCAAAGACGCAAATGCGAGCCCGAAAACTGCCAATCTAATATTCTTCATCATCGCACTCCCAACTCATTTTGTTTTTTCGATTTTACCATATATTCGCCATGATCGCTCTCACACTCGGGTGAGCGCATCGTCAAAACGCTTCAAATCCATCAAGAAAGTCCTGTTCCTCCTCACTGGATTGTCGGCCCAGTGCGGCGTTGCGGGTCGGAAACCAGCCAAACCGTGAAATGACATAGTGGTGCTCAAGCGCATAGCGGTAGGTATTGTCATTGCCCAAAGCCCGAAACAGTTCAACGGATCGAACTTGATCGTTGATGTCTTCGCTATGCTCAAACGGTAAGTACTAAGAACATGCGGCAAAACTGGCCTAACGCCCTATCGAAACCGTTCTCAATGGCCGTCTCGGTAATCTTCTTAGCATGCCCGTCTGTCGCGAAGGCTTGTGACGTACCGCGAAATAGGTTCCTTGGGAACTGATCAAGAAGAATGATCAGCGCCAAGCAGCCCTCTGCCGTGCTGGCCAATTCATTAAGTTCACCGCGCGCCGCTGCTGCCACGTCGCCTTCAAAGCCATCACGGATAGCCGCATCGAAGGCGTCATCAGCGACAAACCACTGCATCAAATAACCACCGTCCGCCGCCAAATCCGGCGCCGCTTCATCGAACCAGAACGACAGAACTCCCGATGCAATTTCGGTCATTGTATCTGTCGTCATGAAATCTCCTGAATGATTTTTGACAAACCGTATTCCCACCCTACCATGGCGCAGCCTTGAGATATGGAGTTGGCCGTGCCGAAACAAGTCCCCCCTGCGACCGACCCGCTGCGCGGTTGGCTGAAACAGTTTCAAAACATCGATCCGGCGGCACCAATCGGTGATCCGTCCCGGTCCGCGGGTCTAAGTGATTTGGTGCAAGGCGAATTGTCGAAGTTGGCTTTTGAATCCGAGCCCGCAGCCTATGTCCGGCTGCTTGAAAGCTTAGCACCCGATGTATTAAAGCCGGGCCCGGGTCATGAGTAACGATCTTTGCGAGCGTGATCTGTCGTGGGTCGCCGCCGCTATCACCGACAAAACAATTTCCGCCGAAGAAGCCACCCGTGCGGCCATTGCGCGGCTTGAGACGGTCGGCCCGACGCTGCACGCCGTCCAAGCCATGGACCCCGATCTTGCCATTGATGCGGCCCGTCAGGCGGACGTCAAACTTGCCCGTGGACAAGAGCTGGGCCCGCTGCATGGCGTCCCACTCGCCCATAAGGACATGTTTTATCGCAAGGGGAGAATTTCGGGGTGTGGCTCGAAAATTCGCGCTGAATTTGTTCCGGATGTCACCGCCAGTGTCCTCGCCGGCCTGGACCGGGCCGGCGCGTTGGATATTGCGCGCCTCAACATGGTTGAATTTGCACTGGGCGTCACCGGCCACAACGAAGTCACCGGAACACCCATGAACCCCTGGAACACCGCGCACATCACCGGCGGCTCGTCGAGCGGTTCCGGCGCCGCCGTGGCGGGGCGGCTGATATACGGGGCACTGGGTTCCGATACCGGCGGCTCGATCCGCTTTCCGGCATGCTGCAACGGTGTCGTCGGCATGAAACCTACCTGGAGCCGGGTCTCGCGGTTCGGTGCCATGCCACTGTCGGCTTCGCTTGATACCATCGGGCCTCTGACGCGGACGGTCCGCGACAATGCCTTGATGTTCCAAGCCATCGCCGGCCACGACCCCAATGACGCGACGTCCAGCCGCCTCGACGTGCCCGATTACGCAGCCGCACTTAGTGGCGGCGTCAAAGGCCTGCGGGTCGCGGTCCCGGAAAACTATTTCTTTGAGCCGGTCGACGACGAAATCGCCGATCTGGTCCGCACCAGCCTTGATGTCCTGACCGATGCCGGCGCCGAGATCATTCCCGTCACGGTGCCTGAATCGATCCGCGTGACCAATGCTTTCACCAGCCTGATCACCGCAACCGAGGGTGCCTCGATCCATCAAACCTGGTTGACCGAGTGCTTCGACGACTATGGCCGACAAACCGGTGCGCGGCTGATGGCTGGCCTGACAACGCCGGCGACACGGTATCTGCAAGCCCGCAGTTTGCGCGCGCCGATCCTGGCCGAGTTCCATGACGCGGTGTTCACCGACGCCGATGTGCTGCACATCCCGGTAATGATCTCCACCCCGCCAACCATTGCCGATACCGACAATGCCGACAATCCGGGGTTTATGGATATGATTACCAAAATGGGCCTGTGCACGCGGCCCATCAATTATCTGGGCTTGCCGGCCCTGACTATTCCCTGCGGTTTCACCGCGAACGGCCTGCCGACGGCCTTTCAATTGGTCGGGCGGCCCTTTGACGAAGCGACCCTTTACCGGGCCGGCGAGGCTTATCAGCACAGCACCGACTGGCACGAAAAATCGCCCTTGCCGGTCTAGGTCTCGCTGACGGCCCGGTCGCAAGATCGCATCGGCTCGGCAAAACTCTTTTAGTTCATTGATATAAAACAATAAAATTCTGTTTTGACGACGATTCCCCATAGGAATGGTCCACATAGGTGGCCATGGGTATCCAAAAGTCTGCATTTTTCACGAACCCCGGTGAGTTAATGGCGTAAATTCGGGGCATTGACCCGACAACTTTTGTCTACTCTTTGGTGTATTCGGTACCCAACCGTGGGCTTTCACGCCATTGTGCCGGCCATACCGCTTAGGCTGGCTCGTCCGGCTTTCAATCCACATAAAATGGCCCAAATTTTCGCCCATGCTTGCAGTTCGTCTCTACTCAATTAACGATAAAGGAATAATAGCCTATAAATAGTCTTTTTGTCAATAATTCTCTGTGCCGGCTGCCATTACCGTGTGTCGATACCATCACGGCGACATTGAGATTGGAACGCATACGTAGACCCGAAAACTCCATATCAAGCCCAAGCGGTATCAGGGTTGTCTTCGGCGCAACAATACTAATCGTATTAACGTCAGGTGCGGGCATCGACCCTTGGGTATGGGATATCAGAATTAGTGATTCATTTACATGCGAAAACAGTAATTCCCGCAGAATTAACGAGAAACATTCTCACATTTGGTGGTTCAATCCGCCAGTTTCACAAAGAAAATGATACATTCATCGCCGTCGAGGAGTGGCCGCATCGCAACTGGTTCCGGGTGAACAGCGGACATGCATATCGATGTTTTAATTGTCCCCTCATGGCTGTCACCGCCCAACTCGGACATCGCCCTTCAGATTGGAGGGCCTGAAAACGGTCTCGTTGCTACGGGTTTTGAGATACTGTTGAAGAATGGTGCTACGTATAGTTTGACTTCGGGTAGCGTCATCGGCAAAAGACGAAACAAGCTTCTCGACGAGAGGAAAACCCATGCAAGGTCCTTATCAATCGACGAAAATCAAGGCGCATATTGTTAATGGGTTCACTGCCGGTGACAAGGGCGGCAACCCCGCTGGTGTTGTTCTGGATGCGGACAATTTTGACGAAAAAGATATGCTTCAGATTGCGGCGAAGATCGGACTTTCGGAAACGGCATTCGTTTCGAAGTCCAAGACTGAAGGTTTCAAACTCGACTTCTTTACGCCCAACATGCGAATTGCCCATTGTGGCCACGCAACTGTCGCAACTTTTTCTTATCTTGCAGAACTTGGACGGGTGCAAGAGGGCGAAACGTCCAAGGAAACTGTCGATGGTCCCCGCAAAATTATTATCAAAGAAGGCGCTGCTTACATGGAGTAGACAGCCCCCACATACAGCACCAGCAAAGAGTGGTCGGCGGTTGATGTCACCAATGACACCGTTCTGAACTCTCTTGGCTTGACCAACGAAGATATTGACCTTCGCGTTGATCCGATGCTCGTGAACACCGGCAACGGGTTCATTGTTGTGGGCGTCAAGAGTGCCCGAATCTTAAAAGGCATACGACCTGATCAGGATGCCATCGCCGCTATTAGCGAAAAGCTGGACTTGATCGGATACTATGTGTTCACCACTGACACGTCTGCAACTCAACACGACGCGACTACGCGCATGTTCGCACCGCGATATGCGATCACGGAAGAATCTGCCACTGGCATGGCAGGAGGGCCCCTTGCGTGTCTGCTTCATGATTACCTGGACATAAAAAAGAAGTAATCATCATCGATCAGGGACACTTCATGGAAACGCCGTCGCCTAGCATCATCAATGTTGATCTGGACATAAAAGATGGCAAAATTACGGGCCTGATGGCAGGCGGCTACGGTCGTTCCATGGAAGAAATGGAAATTGACTTCGAAGCCACCGCATCTTGATCGATTGCGGGTGATACCGCGCATCTTGATTCTTAATATTCTTAGGTTCGAACCCTCGGCACTATGTCCGTTCCTGGCTACAGGCAGTCATGAGCTTCCGTGCCGCAGAACGTCTGCTGTTGGCAGAATAGCCGACGAGGCTCGTGGTTTCTCACTTAATGTGAGAACCGACGCTGGGGAAATCTCATTCGATGCGTTGCCCTTTGACCGTCAAATTACCGGTGATTACCGCCGCATCACACTTAGTGTTTAAAAAGCCGAGCCGCCCTTACACGCTATTTCCAGGTCGATCGTTTTCGAGATACTCTTAATCCTCACGCCTGCGGGGTGCGTCTGGTATCTCGAAAGGACGGGCCTGTTCAAAGGCCCCGGCGGCCCGCATCACCAACGGATCGGCATAGCGCGGCCCAACGATCTGCAAGCCGACCGGTAGCCCGGCCTCGGTGAACCCGCACGGCACCGAACACGCCGGCTGACCGGTCAGATTGAACGGGTAGGAGAACGGCGTCCATTTCATCCAGTGCTTTTGCGTTGTCGGCGCAGCGACGTCCTGGCCGACGTCGAAGGCCGGCACCGCCAAGGTCGGCGTGATCAGCAGATCATAGGATTCATGGAACAAATTCATCCGCCGACCTAAGTCAACACGGGCATCCATGGCATCCATATAGTCATCAATCGTATAGCCCCGGCCCTCTTTAGCGATGGCCAGCAGACCAGGATCCATCTCGCCCAGGCGGTCCTGAGGTTGCTTGTCAATCAACCGCGTCGCGCCCCGGAACCAATGTTTGTTAAACATGTCCATGGGGTCATCGAAGCCGGGATCA
>Ga0315339_1002371_pt1 | contig 14471 bp, 12 predicted proteins | sample ASW17metaG_FD_204514 | JGI IMG/M metagenome (GOLD analysis project Ga0315339, IMG submission 204514) | Ammonia-oxidizing marine archaeal communities from Pacific Ocean, United States - ASW #17 | ecosystem: Environmental > Aquatic > Marine > Oceanic | place: USA: California | collected 2016-12-05
TGGCCATTGGTGTCGACGGACCGGTGGATTTTCACCAAATGGATGTCAGCAAGGTTGATCCGGACATCATCGTCGGCATGTCCCGTGGCTTTCAGATGAGCCGGGACGGCGGACGGTCCTGGAGAATGATCGCTTCGGGTCCGAAAGGCCTGATCGATTTGGCCGCTTCCGCCACGGATACGAACACCTTCTTTGCCGCAACCCGGCGCGGCCTGGTAAAATCCAAGGACGGGGGCCGCTCCTGGAAACCGGCGCATATTGTGCAACGAACCGCGACCATGGTTCCCGTCGGCGCCGATGCCACTGTTTACGCCTATAAGATCGGCACCGGTTTCATGAAAACGTCCAAGCAAATAATTTGATCTGGCACGTTCTAAACAACAGTTTCGGCCACGCCTATATGCTTCACCTGGCAGTCGATCCGGAAAACGCCAAGCTGCTTTATGCCATCACAAGCAACCAGCAATCCCGTACCCAGGCAATTGTTGCCAGCCCGGATGGCGGCAAAACCTGGAAGGTCCTCGGAACGAAATAGCCATTAGGGGTCTATCGAAATTCGTGTTGTGGTAATTTTCAAAATGTATAAGCCCGGTTCAGCCTGGAACAACGGGACATCGTGACCAGCTCGGAACCACGGGATAACTTCGCTTTTCGCATGATTGAAAGTGTTTGGACGGTGTAGGGTCTTACCCCACCTCCGCACGGAGGCGGTCGTGGAGAGATTGCAGCACGTCGAGAATTTGCGTGACGCTTCGGGCCCCGGACTGAAATATTGCCGTGGCGTTCATGGCCATGGCCTGAAACCCCATGGCTTTCATTTCAACGGCGCGGGCCGCCACCTGATCAGGTTCGCTATAAAAGCTTTTTGCCTTCTCGTCACCGGGCCGCGGCGGTGGCGCAATCATGCCCTGCCAGCCGATCGCCTCGGGGTCGCGGCCGGCTGCGACGGCTGCCTCGCGGATCACATCCATGGCCCGTTTGGCCACCTCCCGCTCGGTAAACGAACCAGCAAGCCAACCATTGCCATATGTCCCAACCCGGCGAAACGCCGGTGGCGAATTACCGCCGATCCAGATGGGCAAGTCGCCACCTTGGGGCGGTTTTGGCTCCATTCCCATGGCCTTCGCCTGATAGGCCGCCCCTTCAAAGTCGATCCGTTCATCCCGCCAACAGGCCCGGATCAACTCAATCGCCTCGTCCATGCGCTTGCCGCGATCATCGAACCTCTCTCCAAGCGCTTCATATTCCGCGGCCTGCCAACCAACGCCAACGCCAAGGCGGGCCCGCCCGCCCGAAAGCGTATCGAGGGTGCTGAACTGCTTCGCCACAAGGACAGGCTGGCGTTGCGGCAGCACCAGTACCTCGGTGCCCAAGCCAATGCGTTCGGTCACGGCCGCCGCGTATGACAAGGTCATCAAGGCTTCCAGGATCGGCATGCGGGCGGAATAGGGTGATTTGGCGCGGCCCGCCACCTCGTCAAAGCCCATCACCACATGATCGAATATATCCAACTGGTCAAAGCCGATGTCTTCGATACCTTTGGCCATGCGGACCACCATCGCCGGGCCTTCGCGATAAGACACGCTGGGAAATTCGACGGCCAGTTTCATTGTTGTTTCTCCTAATATATAGCGGTGGGGCGGTTTGTACGCCGAGTATCGAGGCCTACAATAGCAAAATGTAGACACCCGTATACCAACCGGGCTTATAGAGGCTGGGTACATTCCGCCGTTCGGCATGGCATTGTTCAGACAGGATCCGTGGATATTGCCGTATCGAAATGGCGCGAAATGATGGACAATGCCGCCCGGGCTGTCAGGGCTAAAAGACCGCCCGGTCCCGATAGTTCAGGCCGATCTCGTCCAATTCCGCCTGCTCCAACTGAACTTTGCCTGTATGGCCCAGAACTCACCGTGTATAGGTCTTGGCAATCTGATCGATCCCACGATCTTGCTCAGGCAGGTTCAAACGCTTCCTGATCGAAGGGGGAACCTCCCTAAGCAGCCAGACGTGCTTTAGTTTTGTTTAGTATTCCGCTGCGGTCTGGAGGTAAAGCTGGGTCAGCCTGTCAAACAGAAGACCTTTTTCATCAGACTTGAGGTCTGACGCCTGATCGAAGCATGTCTGCCAGTCAGGAGCCTTAGTGATGAGCCGGTTTGGGCTAAATCGGCTCATGATATCATTCTTGCAGAAACTAAAATTGAACCATACGAAGGGTCGTCAACGGACTTAGCCCACACTATATTTAAACCCAGCATCAAGAGAGGGCGTTAGCCTCTTTTACGAGCTAGTAGGAAAGACACGCCATCCGGTCCAACTAATTCAGTATGTGGAAGTCCCGCATCGAAGGTCAGGTTATAGCCTACACCACAAGTAATCTCTTCGTCGTCTATCGTAACCATCATACCGCCCGAAACGATAAATAAATTAACTCTGAAATCATGCCTATGAGTGTCATTGAATAATCCGGCCCCCCAATTGATTGTTATGACTTCGTCATACCCGTCCTGTTGAGCTTGGTTCCGCCATTCAGTTTCGTTCATTGACTTTGTCCTCCCTAGGTTCCACAGACTTCACTCTTCCACCCTCTCGCACATCACTTATACAGCTTCATGACGCAGTCACCGTGCTTCTCTGTCCATGAATCCCATTACGAGTTGGACGTTTATTTTGCCCTGTTCGGCAAGAGGATCCATTCACGTAGAACAGTTGCGTAGTCTTCTTTGTTGTACGCATTCAAACCCTTCTGGTAATTACCGAAAGATGGAGCAGGTGTTTTCTTGGCAGTGACTGTAGGTGTGGGTTTCTGTCCGGCATTCATTTTTTTCAAGATCCGCAACATTGTACTGGGCTTTAGCATGCCCCTGTTTAGCGGCAAGTCTGTACCATTTCACCGCAGTCTTATCGTCCTGTGGAACACCTAGTCCTTTGGCGTACATTCGACCCAGATCGGACTGGGCATTGGCATGCCCCTGTTCGGCAAGAGGTGTCCATTCAGGCAGAGCGGTTGCGAAATCACCACTTTGGGCAGCATCCAACCCCTTCTGATCGCGCTGATTAGCCCGACTAGGTCGTGGTAAGGTTTGGAACAAAGCAGCGAAAGAAGTATGAGATCTGGCTTTTTGATATATGACCCGTGTCTTGGCTGCCCGGCAAGCCATGATCTCCGACCAATCTTGTAAGAGATCATGGCACTGGAGACGCTGGGCGGCGGTTACGATATAATAACAGGCATGAACCTTACCAAATCCGCCGTCGCGGTCCATGACGACGTGGTTCGGTCGTGCCAGTGACAATGTTTTTTTGGGAAAAGTTGTCGTCATGTCGTCTGATAAAGTAGAAAATCGGGCAAGTCATCGCCTGGGGCGCCCGCCTGGCAAGGGCCGTGAACGCGGACGGATACGGCCGCGCGGGCGCCAGGTTGATTTGGTCTCGCTGGCAGAGGTTCGCGAGATCATGGACCCTTCGGCGGCGCGGGCAGACCTGTTGGTGGAATATCTGCACCAGATCCAGGATGCAACGGGTTGCCTTCGCCATCGTCATCTGGCGGCTCTGGCCCAATGCGTTCGCATTTCCCTGGCGGAAATTTACGAAGTCGCCACCTTCTATCACCGCTTTGAGGTCGTCGAGGATGACGCCCCGCCACCGCTGCCAACAATACAGATTTGCGATGGTCTGCCTTGCCAAATGGCGGGCGGAGATGCCTTGGCCGATACCATTGAACAAGAATTGGGTGAAGCGTGTCGCGTTGTCCGGGTCGCCTGCATGGGCCGGTGCGACCATGCACCAGTGGCCGCCAGAGATGATATTTATGCGGAGCATGCCGACCTTGCCGCCCTGCGGGGACTTGCATCGTCAACTACGGGAGATGCCGCCCAGCCCGCCGGCATCGACTTGGAGGCCTATTGCAAGGACGGCGGGTATGAATTACTGCGGGCCTGCCAGACTGGCGAGCGTGAGCGTTCGGCGGTCATTTCGCAGCTGGAACAGAGCGGTTTGCGGGGCTTGGGCGGGGCGGGTTTTCCCACTGGACGGAAATGGGGCTTGGTTGCGGGGGAACAGGGCCCGCGATATCTGGCCGTAAACGGCGATGAAAGCGAGCCGGGAACTTTCAAGGACCGCCATTACCTGGAATCCGATCCCCATCGATTTATCGAGGGTATGTTGCTGGCCGCATGGGTGGTGGAGGCCGAGGCCGTCTATCTTTATCTCCGCGACGAATATCCCCACCTCCGCGCCATGTTGACGGCCCAATTGGCCGCCGTCACCACGGCCGGACTTTGCCCCCTTCCCGTGCATGTACGGCGTGGCGCGGGGGCTTACATCTGCGGCGAAGAATCAGCCATGCTGGAAAGCATCGAAGGCAAACGGGGACTACCCCGCCAACGACCGCCCTTCCCCTCCCAGGCCGGCCTGTTCGGCCGCCCGACTCTGATCAACAATATAGAAACTCTTTATTGGGCCCGCGACGCCATCAACCAAGGCGGCGATTGGCCAAACATGCGCAGTTTTTCCGTGTCGGGCCGGGTACGTTCACCAGGCGTGAAGCGGGTCCCGGCGGGAATTACCGCCCGCGCTCTGATCGACGACCATTGCGGCGGCATGCTGGACGGACATGAATTTGCCGCCTATTTGCCAGGCGGTGCCTCTGGCGGCATCCTGCCGGCATCAATGGCGAATATTATTATGGATTTCGGCAGCCTCGAAGCACACGGCGCCCTGGTTGGCTCGGCCGCGCTGATTGTTCTGTCCCAACACGACGATATCGGCGATGTGGTGCGAAACCTCATGCGCTTTTTCGCGCACGAGAGCTGCGGCCAATGCACTCCTTGCCGTATCGGCACGGAGAAAGCCGTTGCCATATTGGGCCAGGGAGATGACAAAGCCGAGAGCGCCCCATTGGCAGATCTGGCCCAGGTCATGGCCGATGCTTCCATCTGCGGCTTGGGTCACGCCGCCGCCAATCCAATACGCTGTGCGTTGCGTTATTTTCCCGGAGCGATCACATGAACAAGCCCGTGAACACACCGGTGTCTTTCGATCTGAACGGACGGAAGGTGGACGCCGCGCCGAGAGAAACCATTTGGCAGGTCGCCGACCGTTTGGGCGAGACCCTGCCCCATTTGTGTCATACCATCGAACCGGGCTATCGTTCGGACGGCAATTGCCGCGCCTGCGTGGTGGAAATTGATGGCGAGCGTACCCTAGCCCCATCCTGCCGGCGCCTGCCCGAAGCCGGGATGACGGTCAATACGGCTACCGACCGTGCCGTCCAGGCCCGCGCCATGGTGATGGAATTACTGCTGGCCGATCAACCGCCCCGCACGGCAACACACAGCCCAGAGGCGCAATTCTGGCAATGGGCCAAGGCTATGGAGGTGACAACTTCACGTTTCCCGGCCCGGGCGGCGGCCCCCCGGCCCGATCCCTCGCATCCCGCCATGCAGGTCAATATGGACGCCTGCATTCAATGCAATCTATGCGTCAGGGCCTGCCGCGAAGTTCAGGTCAATGATGTTATCGCCATGGCCGGGCGGGGGGCGGACAGCCACATCGCCTTCGATTTTGACGATCCCATGGGCGATAGCCGCTGCGTCGGCTGCGGTGAATGCGTGCGGGTCTGTCCCACCGGCGCCCTGCTGCCGGCCGCCGGCCCGGTGGAGGTGGACCGAAAAGTCGCCTCTGTCTGTCCCTACTGCGGGGTGGGTTGCCAATTGGAATTCCACGTTCGGGGAGAAAAAATTATCGCCGTCGAGGGGCGCGACGGCCCCGCCAATCAAGGCCGCCTTTGCGTAAAGGGCCGTTTCGGTTTCGACTATGTGCATAGCCCCGAGCGTCTGACAAAACCGCTGATCAGGCGGTCGGGTATCGCCAAGGATGATGTTGCCATCGATCCGGCCAATCCTCTAAGCCATTTTCGCGAGGCCAGCTGGGAGGAAGCGCTTTCCGTGGCCGTCCAGGGCCTGAAATCGATCCGCGATGAACATGGCGGCCGTGCCCTGGCCGGTTTTGGCTCGGCCAAGGGCTCCAATGAAGAAGCATATCTATTTCAAAAACTGGTGCGCACGGGCTTTGGCAGCAATAACGTGGATCATTGCACCCGGCTTTGCCATGCCTCCTCCGTCGCCGCCCTGATGCAGACAATCGGCTCCGGCGCGGTGACAGCACCATTCACGGATGCCGTCGAGGCGGATGTTGTTTTGATCATCGGCTGCAACCCGCCGATCAACCACCCCGTAGCGGCGACCTATTTCAAACAAGCCGCGCGGGCAGGAACAAAGCTGATTGTGATTGATCCCAACGGCTCCGTCATGGAGCAGTACGCCACCTGGATGCTGCAGCTAAAGCCAGCCTCGGATGTGGCATTGTTGAACGCGATATTGCACGTGATCATTTCCGAGGGCCTGGTCGACCACGACTATATCGCCGCGCATACGGATAATTTTACCGCCCTGGCGGAACACATTAAAGCCTTCCCGCCGGAAGCCATGGAGGACGTGACCGGGGTGGCCGCGGCTGATATCCGCGCCGCCGCACGGGCCTTCGCAGGCGCGGACAAGGCCATGGTCTTTTGGGGCATGGGGATCTCGCAGCATGTCCATGGCACGGATAATGCGCGCTGTTTGATCTCCCTCTGTCTGGCGACCGGGAATGTGGGCCGGGCAGGCACGGGATTACATCCCCTGCGCGGCCAGAACAATGTCCAGGGCGCTTCCGACGCCGGATTGATACCCATGGTCTATCCTGATTATCAACCGGTTACCGACCCGGCCGCCAAGGCCCGGTTCGAAGCATTGTGGCTAACGAAGCTGGATTCCGAACCCGGCCTGACCGTGGTGGAGATTACCGACGCCATCCATGACGGCGCCATCAAGGGGCTCTACATCATGGGTGAAAATCCAGCCATGTCGGATCCGAACTTGAGCCATGCACGGGACGCCTTGGCGAAACTGCGCCATCTGGTGGTGCAGGATATATTTCTGACCGAAACCGCCTGCTATGCCGACGTGGTCCTACCCGCCACCGCCTGGCCGGAAAAGGATGGAACTGTCACCAACTCCAACCGTCAGGTGCAAATGGGCCGCATGGCGGTGGCGCCGCCCGGCGAGGCCCGGCCGGATTTATGGATTATCGGCGAAATAGCCGCCGGCTTGGGTTTGGAATGGCAATACGATAGCCCTGAACCGGTGTTCGAGGAGATGCGCCTGGCAATGGATTCCATCCAGGGCATGAGTTGGCGGCGCCTGGCGGCCGAGGATGCCATTACTTATCCCTGCAATGGCCCGGATGATCCGGGCCAGGCGGTGATGTTCGGCGACGGTTTCCCAACCGAGAACGGCCGCGGCCTGTTCGTGCCGTGCGACATCACCGACCCGGATGAATTGCCCGACCGGGATTACCCCCTGGTTCTGCTAACGGGCCGGTTGTTGGAACATTGGCATACCGGCGCGATCACCCGCCGCGCCCCGGTCCTGGATCTGCTCGAACCCGAAGCCGTGGCCTATCTGGCCCCTTCGGCCCTGGAAAACCTGCAACTGTCGGCGGGCGATACTATTCAGGTGGAAAGCCGGCGGGGCACGATTTCGCTGACCGCGCGTTCGGATGCCGGCGTGCAGCCCGGGACCGTCTTCATACCATTCTGCTTTGCCGAGGCGGCGGTCAACTTGCTGACCAACGCTGCCCTGGACCCGGACGGCAAGATCGCGGAGGTTAAATTTTGCGCGGTCCGGGTAACCCCGGCTTAAGGTTTGCAATTGATCAAAAACTTCCCGCGCCCAAGCGATTAGTACCGCCAGACAAACAAGCGCAGCACTCGGGAATGGCGAAAAACGGTTGAACATCGTCTTTCCGGGCAGTGAGTTTACGGGCGGACAATTCCGTGGCAAGGCGGCAAACTCCCGTCATCCCGTGTTTTCTGTTAGGTTTTAGGCAGGGAATCAAACTTCCGGGGGAAATGGCCATGACTTTCGAATTGTCGTGCCGCCGGGTCGAGCGTTTCTTTATCTACAGCCTCATATTCCTCATCGTCACGAGCACGGCCATGGAGATTTCATACTACCTGCTGGAACACTAACGGCTGTTGGGGCTGGTGCGGCAGCTATCCCTGACAGAGGAAGCCAACATTCCCATCTGGTATTCCACCCTGTTGCTGGCCGCCTGCGCCCTTGCCCTGGCGGTCATCGGCGTGATTGAACGCGGACCCTATCGACGTCATTGGCTGATCCTGTCGTTGATATTCCTTTATATTTCGATGGATGAAGCCTCGGTCATTCACGAAATGACCATCAGGCCCATTCGCCAGGCCTTCGATCTAAGCGGCGGAATATCTCCGGGTTCAGGTGGGTGTGGAATATGGTGGTGGCCAAATGGGCGGTAATCAGGCTGGCCAGAAAAATGTCGAAAATGCTGTCGGTGTAATTCCAGATCGTGATGTCATCGCTAAGGGGGTCGATTGCAATGACAGGCCGATGGCCAGGGCCCGCAGGGCCGAGAGATTAAAAAAACCCGAGATCGAAATTGCGGCTGACGATATAGCCATGCTCCCGGCCCAGGGACAGCCCGCCCGCCCGCAGCTTTTCCAGGGCCAGCCCCGCTATTCCGGCGACATGCGCCGGCTGAGGGGAAAGAGTGTCGTCATGTGAATTCGCATGGGACATGATGGCTGACAATGTCCGCGTTCGAGCCTGGATGCAATCCCCGTTTATACATATGGAAAGGTTTACAGTTCATGGCCAGCGGTTTTTTGGTCCGCGGCCAGGCGGTCGGGAAGGCGGCCGGCGGTTATCTGCGGCCTTTCGAGATTGTCAGGGTTTGAGTTTGTCCCGCAACAGTTGATTGACCAACTGCGGATTGGCCTTGCCCTTGGTGGCCTGCATGATTTGACCAACGAACCAGCCCAAAATTTTGTCCTTGCCGCCCTGAAATTCGGCTACCTTGTCCGGGTTGGCCGCGATCACCGAGTCCACCTCGGCCTCAATGGCGCCGGTATCGGTGACTTGTTTCAGGCCCTTATCCACGACAATCACGGCGGCGTCCCGGCCGGTCTCAAACATGATCTCCAGGACGTCCTTGGCAATTTTGCCCGATATTGTGTTATCGCTAATAAGGTCGATCAGGCCGCCCAATTGCGCCGCCGTGATCGGACTGTCGGCAACCTCGCGCTCGGCACGGGCCAATTGAGCGAATAGTTCGCCTTGCACCCAGTTGGCGGCAATCTTGGCATCGCGCCCATCCGCCACGGCCTCATAGAATAAGGCGATATCCCGGTCACTGACCAAAACGGCAGCGTCATGGTCTGAGAGGCCCAGGTCGTCCATATAGCGGCGTTTCTTGGCGTCGGGCAGTTCGGGCAGAGTAAGGCGGATATTTTCCACGAAATCGTCGGAGAATTCCAGGGGCAGCAGATCGGGGTCGGGGAAATAGCGGTAGTCGTTCGCCTCTTCCTTGTCCCGCATGGGCCGGGTGGTGCCGGTCTGAGCATCGAACTTACGGGTTTCCTGAATAATGCTACCGCCCGCTTCCAGAATATCTATCTGCCGGGTGGTCTCAAAATGGATCGCCTGTTGCATGAAACGAATGGAATTGACGTTCTTGACTTCCGCCCGGGTACCTAGATCCTCGCCTGGCCGGCGCACGGAGATATTGACGTCGGCCCGCATGCTACCCTGTTCCATATTGCCGTCGCAGGTGCCCAGATAACGCAGAATGGCCCGCACCTTGCGCACATAGGCGCCGGCCTCCGCCGCCGAGCGGATATCGGGCTTGGAGACAATTTCCATCAGGGCCAGACCGGAGCGGTTCAAATCCACGTGAGATTTGCGCGGGTGCTGATCGTGGATCAGCTTGCCGGCGTCCTGTTCCAGATGTAGCCGTTCGATACCGATGTCGGTGCTGCCGCCGTCCTCAAGATCGACGCTGACAATTCCTTCGCCGACGATGGGTTGGAGGTATTGGGAAATCTGGTACCCCTGCGGCAGATCGGCATAAAAATAGTTCTTCCGGTCAAACACCGAATAGTTGTTGATCTTAGCGTTTAAACCCAAACCGCTGCGCACCGACTGTTCCACGGCCCTTTCATTGATCACCGGCAGCATGCCCGGCATGCCCGCGTCGACCAAGCTGACCTGGCTATTGGGTTCGGCGCCGAATTCCGTAGCCGCGCCCGAGAACAGTTTCGATTGGGCCGTGACCTGGGCATGGATTTCCAGACCGACCACTACTTCCCAAGGGCCCGTGGCGCCTTCCACGAGATTGCTCATGCGGGCACCTTCCACCATTGTTCAGGTTGGGCCGTGAAGTTGGCCGCCTGTTCCACCACGCCGGCCACCCGGAACATGGTTTCTTCGTCAAAGGCCGGGGCCAGGATTTGCAGGCCAAGGGGCAAGCCCTCGGCCGACAGTCCCGCCGGCACGGAAATGCCGGGCAGGCCGGCCAGGTTGGCGGGCACGGTAAATATATCGTTGAGATACATGGCGATGGGATCATCGGCCTTGTCGCCAAAGGGAAAGGCCGCCGAGGGCGCGGACGGGGTTAGAATGGCGTCCACGGTTTCGTAGGCTTCGGTGAAATCGCGGGCGATCAGGCGTCGGATTTTCTGGGCCTTCAGATAATAGGCATCGTAATAGCCCGCCGACAACACGTAGGTTCCGATCAGAACCCGGCGCCGCACTTCGGCCCCGAAACCGGTGGCGCGAGTGTTTTCGTACATCTCGCGCAGATCCCCCCCCGGCACCCGCAGGCCAAATCGGACGCCGTCATAACGGGCCAGATTCGATGACGCCTCCGCGGGCGCCACTATGTAATAGGCCGGCAGGGCATACTTGGTGTGAGGTAACGAGATATCGATAATCTCCGCCCCGGCCTGCCGGAGCCAAGCGATACCCTGCTGCCACAGGGTTTCGATCTCGCCGGGCATGCCGTCCAGCACGTATTCCTTGGGCACGCCGATCTTCAGACCGCGAATATCGCCCGTCAATGCCGCCTCGAAATCAGGCAAGGGCACATTGGCGGAGGTAGAATCCTTGGGATCGTAGCTGGCCATGGCGCCCAGCATGATGGCATTGTCGCGTACATCTCGGGTGATCGGCCCAGCCTGATCCAGCGAGGAAGCAAACGCCACCACCCCCCAACGGGAACAACGCCCATAAGTGGGTTTGCTACCCACCGTGCCCGTGAAGGCGGCAGGCTGTCGGATGGAGCCACCCGTATCCGTCGCCGTCGCCGCCATGGCGAAACGCCCCGCCACCGCCGCGGCCGAGCCGCCCGATGAGCCGCCCGGCACCAGGGCCCGGTTGTCGCCCCGCCCCCGCCATGGGTTTTGTACCGGTCCGAAGTAAGAGGTTTCATTGGAAGACCCCATGGCGAATTCATCCATGTTGGTCTTGCCCAACATCACCGCCCCGGCCTGCCAAAGATTGTCCGAGACAGTGCTTTCATAGGGCGGCTTGAAACCATTAAGGATATGGCTGCCCGCCGTGGTCAGCGTGCCCTTGGTGCAAAATAGGTCCTTGATAGCCAGGGGAATGCCTTCCAATGGCCCCGCCGAGCCACCGGCGCGGCGGCTGTCGGATGCCTCCGCCATTTCCAGGGCAACGTCGGGCAACGGGCTGACAAAGGCGTTCAATTGAGTAGCCTGGGCCATGGCCTCCACATGGCTTTCAGTCAATTGCCGAGACGACAATTCGCCCTTGGCCAGCAGGTCGCGGGCCTGGGAAATGGTCAAATTGGTCAATTCGGACATTATTCAATCACCTTTGGCACGGCGAAAAAGCCGTTCTCGCCATCGGGGGCATTGGCCGTAATCTCCTCCTGTTCGCCGCCGTCAGTGATGACGTCACCGCGCCAGCGCAGCACTTGATCATGGACCGAGGCCATGGGCGGAACCTCAGCCGTATCCACCTCGTTCAATTGCTCGATCCATTGCAAAATGCCCGACAGCTCGGCCGCCAGGGGTTCCAGTTCCTCGTCCCTGACGCCGATGCGGGCGAGATGGGCGATGCGCGCGACCGTGGCTTTATCGACCGACATGTGCGACCTTGCTGTAATTGTTGGAATTCAGCCTCGTGCGAGGCGCGCGGAAGCTATCACTGGACATGCCCACGATCAAGCCCGAGGCGTTGCGAAACGCCATTGCTGTCCCGAAGCGGTTGTTGGGCCTGGACCTGGGAACCAAGACCATCGGCCTGGCCCTCTCGGACACCACCTGGGCCATCGCCTCGCCCTTGGAAACCATCCGCCGGCGGAAGTTTACCCTGGACGCCGAGCGCCTGTTCGCCGTGGTGGACGAACATGATGTGGGCGGCCTGGTGCTGGGCCTGCCCATCAACATGGACGGGACAGAGGGCCCCCGTTGCCAATCGACCCGCGCCTTCGCCGAAAACGTTGTTGCCAAGCGGGACATAGCCATAACCTTTCAGGACGAGCGCCTCAGTACCGCCGCCGTACAGCGCATGCTGGTCGATGAAATGGACAGCACCCGCAAGCGCCGGGCCGAACTTGTTGACAAGCTGGCCGCGGCCTACATCCTGCAGGGTCTGCTGGACCGTTTGAACAGAGAGGGAATTTAGTCACCATGCCCGAAACCCTGAAGCTGGCCATCGTCACCGACATTCATCATGGTCCGGACAAACTGACCAAGGTCGGCTCAGCCGCCCTGTCCGGCTTGCGGGAATTCAAGGCCTTCACGGAAAGCTACCAGCCCCATTTCATTGCCGAACTGGGCGACCGCATTTCCGATATCGACGCTGATACCGATGCCGCCGCCCTGGCGGACATCGCCGGTCATTTTGATAGCCTGCCGGCACCCCATCGGCACCTGATGGGCAATCATGATCAGATTTATCTCTCCATCGCGGACAATGCCCGTCTTCTTGGTCAGGACATGGGGCATCACAGCGTGGACGTGGCCGGGCGGCACCTGGTATTCTGGCAAATGGATTGCGAGATCCATCGCCCCCAAGGCTTTTTGCCAAGACAGGGGGACATGGATTGGCTGCGCGGGGATTTGGCGGCGACGAATTTGCCGTCGATCATATTCACCCACGTGCCCCTGGACGGCGGTTCGTTGCAAGGCAACTACTATTTCGACAACAACCAACGGTTCGGCGGTCTGCCCCACCAGCGGGAGGTCCAAGCCCTGATCCGGGATGCGGAGAATGTCATTCTGTGTGTCGCGGGCCATGTGCATTGGAACGACGTCAATCTGATCGACGGCATTCCCCATATTACCGTGCAATCCCTGTCTGAAAGCTTCACCACCGAGGGCGCGGCGTCGGGGGCTTGGGCCAGTATCGAGGTGGATGATGAAATCCGCTGGCGTACCCATGGCCGCGACCCGATCTCCCTTGCCGTCCCTGTGCGCAGCCTGAACGCCCATTGGCGCGCGCCCTTGCCACCCTTTGAAGAACTGCTCCGGCAAAGTCAGATCCCGGTCGGCCTGAATAACATCAAGGGCCTGATCCTGGACATGGACGGCGTGCTGTACCGGGGCGATGATCCCATCGACGGTGTGGCGGCGGCGATGGCGGCGTTGCAGTCGAGCGGTATAGAACTGGTCGCCCTGACCAACAATGCCCGGTCCTCGGCAATGGAATACAGCTACAAGCTGGCTGGTCTCGGGATGGATCTGCCGGCCGACCGCATCATCACCGCCGCCGAGGCGACGGCGCGGTATCTGTCGGATCAGGACGCGGCGGCAACCGTTTTCATTGCCGGCAGCGAGGCCCTGGCCCGGGAAATACGGGCCGTGGGCGCTGTCGAAAGTCAAAACCCAGCCTTCGTCGTGGCCGGTTTTGATATGGACATGAAACTCTCCACCTTGTCCCAGGCGGTCGCCCACCTTCACAACGGGGCCCACCTGATCGCCACCAATCCCGATCCCATGCTGCCCGTCGGCACGGGCGTGGAAGCAGAGGCCGGCGCGGTCATTGCCTTCCTGGAAGCCGCTAGCGGGCAAACCGCTTATGTGGTCGGCAAACCCAACAAAATCATTTTCCAACTGGCACTGGCAAGTCTGAGTTGCGGCGCCGAAGCGGTGGCCGTGGTTGGCGACACCGCGGCCACCGACATCGCCGGGGCAACGGCGTCCGGCCTGCGTTCAATCCAGGTCGCCAGCGGCAACTCCGGCACGCCAGGTGAGCCGCACCAACCCACGGCACATATGGCAAGCTTGGTCGAAATTGCCGAACATCTCGGCAATTAGCACCAGAGGTTCGTCAGGTTTCGTTGGACAATCCGTTTCGGCGATCGGCCGCAAAAAAAATGCGCATATTTAGTCCAACAACCTGGTAGGAACTCACATCTAGGGCGCGGGCTCCATGGGGGGCAGATCGAGGATTTTGGTAAAGGGCTCGCCGCTTTCGATGCGACGTTCCCATTCTTCCTCGGCCGTCAGGGTTTCCTGGCAGGCGGCCAGGGTCGTGGCCATGCGGGCCTTGGGCACAACGGTAATGCCGTCGTCATCGCCAATGACT
>Ga0315339_1002372_pt1 | contig 14468 bp, 11 predicted proteins | sample ASW17metaG_FD_204514 | JGI IMG/M metagenome (GOLD analysis project Ga0315339, IMG submission 204514) | Ammonia-oxidizing marine archaeal communities from Pacific Ocean, United States - ASW #17 | ecosystem: Environmental > Aquatic > Marine > Oceanic | place: USA: California | collected 2016-12-05
TGTTTCTTGGTTCCGGCTCGGTCATCCATGCCGTGCATAGCCAGGACATGCGCGACATGGGAGGTTTGCGCAAGAAGATGCCTTTCACTTACGCAACCTTTCTGGTTGCGACTCTTGCTTTGGCCGGCGTGCCTATGTTTGCCGGCTACTACAGCAAGGACCAGATCGTCGCCAACGCAATGGCCTGGGGATTGACCGGCGGCATCGCACACTGGATTCCCCTGGTGTTTGGGGCCATCGGTGTTCTGCTGACGACCTTCTATATGTTCCGGTTGGTCTTCCTGACTTTTCATGGTGCACCGGCGGACAAGCACAAGTACGACCACGCTCACGAGTCACCACCAGTCATGGTGCTGCCACTTGTCGTGCTGGCTGCTTTTGGTTTGTTCGGAGGCGGCACAATTCACCCGCTGCCGAATAACGATGAGCTTTGGTTCAACAGCGTGGTGGAGAAGCCCGTCTCGGCTGCCGCTGTGGGACTAGGGTTTCCGTCGGCGGCTCACGACTTGCCCGGACTCAAGCGGGGAGGGCACGGCGAGCCCGCCGAGACCGGTCACGGGGAGGACTTCTTTGAAGAGCCCGGCGTCTTCGAGGGTGACCATGGCGAGTGGATTGACGCGCTTCACAAGGCGCACTATCCGGCGTTGATTCTTTCGATGATCATGATTGCCGCGGGATACCTCCTTGCGCGTCGTATGTATTTGACGCGATCGACGGATCCGGAAGAAGTTTCCAAGCGTTTTGGACCGTTGCACAAGATCATTTCGAACAAGTACTACTTTGACGAGTTTTACGCCATTGCAGTCATTGGCAACCTGAAGAAGTGGAACAACGGACTCGCTTGGTTCGACAAAAACATCTTGGACGGCGCCGTCAATCTCGTGGCTCTTCTATGCCGCTTTGTGGCATTCATTTGCGGCATGTTTGATACCTATGTGATTGACGGTTTTGTGAATTTCTGGCGCGGTTTAATCCGCGGATTGTCGTCGGTGCTGCGTTTGTTGCAGACCGGCAATGCACGTGACTACCTGACCTGGACCCTCGTAGGCCTGATCATCCTGGCCTTCGTCCTGCGCTGAGGAACCTCGGGACTCTCATGGATATTCTGAGCCTCATCATTTTCTCGCCCCTGCTTGCCGCAGTGGCGATCCTTCTCATCCCATCAGAGCGCAAGGATGCGCTGCGGACGACCTGTGTAGCAGGTGCGCTTGTGCCGCTTGTCCTTGCGACCAAGCTCTGGGTCGACTTCGACACGACGGTTGCCAGCTATCAGTTCGGGGTGTCCATCGACTGGATCAAGTCGCTGGGGATCCAGTATTCACTGGGCGTTGATGGACTGAGTATCCCCATGGTCTGGCTTGCAGCGCTGCTGATGTTCATTGCGCCGTTTGCAGCCTGGAAGATCGAGAAGGGCGTCAAGGGCTTCATGCTCCTGTTGCTGCTGCTCGAGACGGGAATCCTGGGAGTCTTCTGCTCCCTGGATCTCTTCCTCTTCTACGTGTTCTGGGAAGTGATGCTCCTGCCGATGTATTTCCTGATCGGCATCTGGGGAGGCAAGCGCCGAGAGTACGCAGCCATCAAGTTCTTCCTCTACACGCTGGCTGGCTCGGTGTTGATGCTGCTAGGCATCGTCGCGCTTTACCTTTGCGTGCGCGATGTCACGCCGACACCCTTCTCCATCCCGGTTCTCTCGGAGATGGTCCAGTCTGGACAGGTCACAGGTGCGAACCTCATCAATGGCGGCGTGCTCTTTGGCTGGCCATTCCTGAAATGGGTCTTCCTGTTCTTCTTTATCGCCTTCGCGATCAAAGTGCCGATTGTCCCGTTCCACACCTGGCTTCCTGATGCACACGTCGAAGCTCCGACTTCAATCTCGATGGTGCTCGCCGGCATTCTTCTGAAGCTGGGCTGCTACGGAATCTTGCGCATCAATCTCGGGATGTTCCCAGACATCGCCATGGACTTCGCAACCATCGGCGCGGTTATCGGGGTGGTGTCTATCTTGTATGGCGCATTTGTTGCCATGGCACAGACAGACTTCAAGCGCATGGTGGCGTACTCGTCGGTGAGTCACATGGGTTATGTCTTGCTGGGCGCTTCGGCACTCACAAGTGCTGGATTGAATGGCGCTGCCATGCAGATGTTCACGCATGGAACCAGTTCAGCCATGCTCTTCCTTCTTGTCGGAGTTGCCTACGACCGTGCGCACCACCGCGAGATCGAGGGCTTTGGCGGACTGGCAAGCGTTGCACCTGTTTACACCGGCATTACGACCCTTGGATTCTTTGCCGCCCTGGGGCTGCCCGGCATGAGCGGGTTCGTTTCGGAATTCTTGGTGCTGGTGGGTTCCTGGGGGGTCTATCCGGTGCTCACGTCGCTTGCCGTCATCGGCATCGTGATCACCGCGGCATTCCTGCTCTGGACGTTGCAGCGAGTGTTCCTCGGCCCGCTCAATGAGAAGTACAAAGACTTTCCAGATGTCGACAAGCGCGAGATTTTCACTCTCGTGCCGTTGGCCATCCTGTGTGTGCTGCTCGGCGTGGTGCCACAGATCTTGTTAGGACACATGGAAGCCACCATGGAGCAGATTCGTGCGTTGTTCGGCTAGCGCGCGGACTGAGAGAAGCTGATGACCCCCGAGTTGCTCACACAGATCGCGGCCCTGAAGCCCGAGATCTACCTGACCCTCGGTATCGTGCTTACCGTTATTGCCGACCTCGTGTTCGGTGTGCGTGGCCGTAATCTGGTCGCCGTGCTGGGACTCGCTGCTGTTGGCATGGCTCTGTGGTGCCTTGCAGATCCCGCAGGCTCGCACCCCGAGCGCGTGTTCGGGATGTTGACCTTTGATGGATACGCACGGTTTTTCCGCGCTCTGATCATCAGTGCTACGGGGATCGTGATTCTTCATGCAGTGGTGTTCCGTGGCATGGAGAACGTGAGCCGTAATGAGTTTGTGCCCATGCTTCTGGGCACGGCGCTTGGCGGCAGTTTGCTCGTCTCCACCGACAACCTGGTCATGTTGCTGCTGAGCCTGGAGCTGCTCTCGCTCAACTCTTATCTGCTGGCCGGCTGGCAGCGGAAAGAAAGGCGTTCTTCAGAGGCCGCTTTGAAGTATCTGGTCTACGGAGCTCTCGCCTCCGCGATCATGATTTTCGGATTCAGCCTCCTGTACGGCATCTCGGGAAGCCTCAGCTTGCCGGTGATTGGCGCCGGTGTGTCGGCGGCCTGGTCTGGCGGCGTTCTGGGAACGACCCAGCTCGTGGTGATTGTTGCCACAGCGTTGGTCTTGGTCGGTTTCGGTTTCAAGATTGCGGCCTTCCCCTTTCACTTCTGGGCGCCGGATGTCTACGAAGGCGCTCCCACTCCTGTGACAACGTTCCTGGCTGTGGCGAGCAAGGCGGCCGGCTTCGGAGTGCTGATCCGTTTCCTTGACGCCGTTTTCCTTGGTGAGGCACTCAATGCCGAGTGGTTGCCCCGGCTGGGGCATGTCATCGCTGTGATTTCTGCAGTGACCATGACCTACGGCAACGTCACAGCAGTTTTGCAACGAAACGTGAAGCGCATGCTGGCGTACTCGTCCATCGCACACGCCGGCTATTTGCTGATGGGCGTGGCCGTGATGACCAGTGGCCTCGACGCAGACATTGGCCTCGACGCCACGCTGTTCTATTTGGCGACTTATTACGTTGCGACTCTGGGCGCATTCGGTTGTGTGATGGCGCTTTCCAACCGCTTCGGCGCCGAAGATCTCGACGATTACCGTGGGCTTGGTTGGTCGGCTCCCTTCACAGGCGCGATGTTCGTCCTGTTTCTCGTGTCGCTGACCGGGCTCCCACCGACTGCAGGATTTGCAGGCAAGGTCATGCTTTTCATGGCCAGTCTCGATTCAGGGCTCTACTGGCTCGCTGTTGTTGGAGCCATCAATGCCGTCGTGTCGTTGTTCTATTACTTCAAAATCGCGCGCGCGATGTACCTGCGTGGCGACTCGAAGTTCATTGCGGGCATCCCTGACCGTGGCGTCATGGTGTTCTTTGCCCGGGCAAGCATTCTCGCCCTGGGAGTCGCAACGGTGTACTACGGCCTTGCCTTTGATGGCCTCAAGACGTGGGTAGAGAGCGCTCTCCTGTAGTGGCTGACGTAGGTGGCGGGCAGGCGCCTCGGTCGCTCTGTTGATCGCTCTGTTTACTTGCTTCGCCTACAAGCTCTGGATGCTCCATGCGTCGGGTTTCATGGCTCTCCTGGCGGAGCCATCAGCGTCCGGGTGCAGCGGGCCCTGGTCCTTCGTCGCCGGCCTTGACGGTTGCTTACTGCTGTGGCGCGTCCACGGCTGACTCAACTGCCGGGCTGGCCAACAGTGTCATGGTGGTTCCGAGGGCCGTCGTCGCCACAACGCTCAGAAGAAAGATCAGAGCGAAGGTGCGGTGTGCCTTGCGGTGCTTTGCCGTTTCTTCGCGCGCCAGGCGGACGCCGGTCACGGTGAGTACGGGAAAGATCAGAAATGTGGCCGTGACGGCCACAAAGTGAATGGTGCGAAAAACACTCGCGGCGCCCTGATAGGTCAACTCGGCTCCCATGATTTCGGCTTCGCGGATGGTCCAGGCAAGCAGCCCGAGCATCACAACAACCATTCCGTAGTGGATGTTTCGACGCCTGGTCACGCCGGACCAGAGCACCGCGACGAGAGCCACAACGGTGAATCCGAGCGCGAGGAGAAACGGAGTGGAGATCAATGCCGGCGTCTTCTGGTCAGGATGGGGGCGACGCCTTTTTGGGCGTTGCCTTCTTCCTGCTCGCGGCCTTCTTGGATGCTGTCTTTTTCTTGCTGGCGGCCTTCTTGCGCGCTGCCTTTTTCTTGGGGGCCTTGGGCTCTGAGGCCTCTTCGTCCTTCTGCTTCTTGACGGGCGGAAGCAGTTTCACATTGGGGTGCGCTTTGCAGGCCATTTTGCCGCCGGCGACAGGCTCGGTCATGGGCTTACCGCACGCTTTTCCGGTCCGGGATTTTCGTGTGCACGCGGGAAGAGAAAGAGTTCCACGACACTTCGGGAATTTGGTGCACGCCAAAAATTTTCCGCGTCGAGACCGTTTGACGACAAGCGGTGTTTCGCAATCTGGGCAGGGTACAGATGTCTCAACAGGCCACAGCGGCTCGCCAGCCTTGCTCACGGAAACAGTTCCGTCGCACTTCTTCTCTTTGAATCCGGTGCAAGCCAGGAATGCGCTGCCCCAGCGATTGACCTTGCGTTCCATTTGCCTTCCACAGACGACGCCCTTGTCGTTCCGCTTTCGGCATGTGAACTCGGTGAGTTCTGCTTCGGCCTTGCGGCGCCCGGTCAGGCTTAGCGTGTTCTTGCAGTCCGGGTAGCGTGAACAACCCAGGTAGCTGCCGAAGCGATTGAACAAGATGGCCATGGGCGCGGTGCACGCAGGCCCACCGTCTTCTGGAACTTTGCCGCACGGCAAATCTTCGAGGAGAATGGGCCGCTCCCAGTACGGCTCCATGTTCTCTTCGGCGTTCTTGAGATCGCTTGAGAAGCGGTCGTAGAACTCCTGCACAACTTGCACCCAACCGACGGCACCTTCTGCCACTCGGTCCAACTCACTTTCCATGTTTGCGGTGAATTCGGTGTTCACCACCTTGTCGAAATATGGAATCAGAAGGTCTGTGACGGCCTCGCCTAAGTGCGTGGCATGAAATGATTTAGAGCGCTTTGCCTGGGGCCCGCGGGCGTCCGCAGGTGCTTCATCATCGTCCCCGTCTTCAGCGTCTGCAGTTTGCGGGTCGGGTTCTTGCGCAGGAACATCAGCCTCATCTTCACCGGCAACCATGGCGCGTCGAGCGTCATCTTCTGCGGACTCTTCGCCGTGGTCGACGTACTTACGATCCACGATGGTGGACAAGATAGAAGCGTAAGTGGAGGGCCTGCCGATGCCGTGTTTTTCAAGCAAGCGGACAAGCGACGCTTCAGTGTAGCGTCGCGGAGGAGAGGTGAAGTGCTGTGTCGTATCGACACTACGAGAAACCATCTCTTGCCCCTCACTAAGAGCGGGCAGTTGCTGATCATCTCGCGTGTCGCGTCCGTAGACCCGGGTGTGTCCGTCGAACGTTGTGACTCGGCCCGAAGCATCGAAAGCCGCGCCATTGCACGTGAGTTCGACATTGGTCACGAGGTATTCAGCGGGCGACATCTGACTTGAGATGAAGCGCCTCCAAATGAGCTCGTAAAGCTTCATCTGCTCGGCAGACAGGGTGCCGGAGAGATCTTCTGGACGTAAGGTCGGGTCCGTGGGACGGATGGCTTCGTGAGCTTCCTGAGCCCCCTTTTTACTGCGGTACGAATTGGGTTTGGACGGCAGATAATTCGGACCGTAGAGAGTCGGAATGAGCTCAAGGGCAGCTTGCTGCGCGGACTTAGAAATATGGAAAGAGTCCGTTCTCATGTAGGTGATGAGACCAACCGCACCCTTGCCTGGTAGCTCCATACCCTCATAGAGCTGCTGGGCCACCCGCATCGTTCGCCGCGCAGTGAAGCCGTAGCGACTCGATGCGGCTTGCTGAAGGGTGCTCGTGATGAAGGGTGGGCGCGCGCGATCTTTACGCGCTTTTTGCTCGAGCTTCGTGATCGTAAAGGCGGCACCCGTGACGGGTGGATAACGGAGAGTTCCTTTGCCGGCCTCTTCGTTGTCTCTCGGCGTCAAGCTGCTTGCTTCGGGTGAGACCCGCGACAGCACATTCATGGCGCCTGAAGCATCCGTGAGCTTCAGCTTTTCACCATCGAGCCGGCCGAACTCTGCTTCGAAAATCTCTTCGGTGCCCTCGACAGCGAACTGCGCGACGAGTCGCCAGTACTCTTCGGGGTCAAAGTCACGGATTTCCCGTTCGCGCTCCACCACCAACCGCACTGCCACGGATTGAACGCGTCCTGCTGAGAGGCCGCGTGCCATCTTCTTCCAGAGCAGCGGAGAGAGCTGGTAGCCCATCAGCCTGTCGAGAATGCGGCGTGTCCGGTAAGCATCGACACCTGGCTCGTTCACCTCATGCGGGTGATCGAAGGCCTCCTTGATCGCGGCGTCGGTGATCTCGTGGAAGACCACGCGCTGAATCTTCTTTTCAGCGCGTTCCTTCTCGTCGAGCAGAGACTCGACGAGATGCCAGGCGATGGCCTCCCCTTCACGGTCGGGGTCGGTGGCGAGATAAATGGTGTCCGAGGCGACGACTCGCTCTCGGAGATCTTTCAAAACCTTGGCCCGATCTTTGATCGGTTCCCATTCCGTCCGGAACTCGTCTTCGACGTCTACGCCGAGGCCAGATTTTGGGAGGTCGCGAACGTGCCCCATGCTCGCTTTCACGGTGTAGTTGCGACCGAGAAACTTCCCGATCGTGCGGGCCTTTGCAGGCGACTCGACGATAACTAGTTGTTTTGACACGACTTATGTTTGTAGCTCGGGCGGGCGGACGTTGCCGGACATCCCCAACCCATAGCGGTGCGGGGAGGGAGGGTCAAGGGAGATACATCCTTTTCGTTTCCGGGTGGGTCGCGGATCGGGCGGATTTCAGCCCCTGGAAAGACCCCATTCTGGGTGGATTTGAGGGCCTGCTGGGACAGGTTTGGGGGTTTGTCGGTGGCGGAAGGCGGCGTGATAGACTCCCCGCCCGTAAAAGTCGGCCCCCCGGCCTGAAAAAGATGAGGGGGATCGTCGGAGCCTGTGGCGAGCCAGTTTTGGTCGGCCATGGGTCCTCCCCCCACCCAAGGACAGCACAGGTCGCCCCATGAACATCACCCCCCTAGACGTTCCCGGTTACGAAAAAGTCGCTCGGGCAGAAGATCCTGAGACCGGCCTGGTCGCTTTCATTGCCGTTCACAACACGGCGCTGGGCCCGGCGCTCGGCGGGATGCGACTCTGGAACTACCGTTCCGAGGATTCGGCGCAATGGGATGTCCTGCGCTTGGCGCGCGGCATGACCTTCAAGTCGGCTGTAGCGCGGACAGGTCTCGGGGGAGGCAAGTCAGTGATCCTGGCCGACCCGGCCGACAAGAGTGAAAGGCTCTTCGAGGCCATGGGACGTTTTGTCGACACGTTCAAGGGCATGTACATCACAGCCGAAGATGTGAACGTCGGTGTTGCCGACCTGATGGCGGTGAAGAAGCAGACAGCGCACGTCACGGGCCTTCCGCAAGAAGTGGGCGGAAGCGGCAACCCGAGCCCCTACACCGCGCGCGGCACTTTCGTCGGTATTCAGGCGACGGTGCAGGCAGCCTTTGGTTCTGCGGATCTGGATGGCCGCGTCGTTGCACTTCAAGGTGCAGGCAGTGTCGGATTTGTTGTGGGGCAGATGCTCAAGGAGCAGGGGGCCAAGCTGTATGTCTCCGATGTGAACCTTGAGAATGTCGAGCGCGCGCGGGAAGAGCTTGGCGCAGAGATTGTTGAGCCCGCAGACATCTACGGCGTTGAGTGCGATGTCTATTCGCCGAATGCACTCGGCGCGACGCTCAATGACAAAACCATTCCGAACCTCAAGTGCAAGGTTGTGGCTGGTGCCGCGAACAACCAGTTAGAGGATGAGGATCGACATGCGGCGATGTTGAAAGGCCGCGGCATTCTTTACGCCCCTGATTACGTCATCAACGCAGGCGGCATCATCAACGTCTCGCTCGAGCTTCAGCCCGGCGGCTATGACGAACCAGCTGCTTGCTTGAAGATCGACAACATTGGCCAAGCGCTCACGTCTGTCTACGAGACGGCAAAGCGGGAAGACATCACGACGCATGCAGCGGCTCAGGAAGTCGCTGAGGCGGTGCTAGCCGAGGTCTCCACGGCCCAGGGCCCCGACTCAGATTCCCACGAAGCTGGCACCACGGCCTGATCGGATCGTCGATCGGGCTGCCGAGCCACTGGAGGACCTTCCTCAGGCCCGGTAGTGTGAGACGGTGACGTCTACGCCTCCAGCCGACACTCCCGGCGAACCAGCCGGCCCCCAGGAGGGGTCTTCGGCGGGTAAGCGCGGCGTATTGCGTTCCACGGGAGTGGTCTCCGGAATGACCCTCGTCTCGAGGGTGACCGGCTTGCTGCGAGATATGGCGACCAGCCATGTGCTGGGAGACACCTTTGTCAACGATGCCCTGACGCTCGCCTGGACCGTTCCGAATTTGTTTCGCCGTATGTTCGGAGAGGGTGCGCTGGGCTCGGCTTTCCTGTCCGTGTTTTCTCGGGTGCTCACCACAGAGGGGCGTAAGCGAGCGGCGCAGGTCTCCAATGCTGTCATCTCTGCCGTAGCCGTAAGCCTTGTCGGCCTGGTGGTGGTGCTCATTGCGGCGACCTACCTCATCCCAGAATCATTTTCGGTCTGGGTGCTTGGACCAGAGCACGCGAGCAAGGTCGAGCTGACCCTGCACTACACCCGCATGCTGCTGCCCTACATGGCGGCCATTTGCATCATCGCCCAGTTCATGGCGGTTCTGAATTCCGTTGGAGAGTTCGCAGTTCCGGCATTCAGCCCGATCATCTTGAACGTGGTTTGGCTCATGGGGATTGGAGCAGCTGCCTGGTGGGGCTCCAGCTCTGGGGGTTCCCTTGCAGATCAAGGGACCATCATCGCGGCATCTATTCTGGTGGCCGCCGTTGCTCAGATCTTGTGGCACTTGCCAGCCATGCGTTCTCGAGGGCTGGCATTCCGACCTCATTGGCCGAGGAAAACCCCCGAGGTTTCGCAAGTCGCGTTGATCATGGGGCCCATGCTGTTGGGTATGGGGAGCGCGCAACTCAACATTCTGGCCGACCGCACGATCGCGATGCGGAGCCTTGGTGAGGGTGGCGTAAGCCATCTCTATTACGGGCTCCGGCTCATGCAGTTTCCACTGGGCCTGGTTTCCGTTGCGCTTGTCACCGCGGTCTTTCCAGCGCTCACCAAGTTGATGGCGGGTGGAGACCGTCGTGGGGCAACAGACACCACAAGTTTTGCACTGAGAACCAACCTGCTCATTTCTGTTCCCGCTGCCATCGGGCTGATGGTTCTTGCGCACCCCATCATCGAGTTGTTGTTTCAGAGCGGCAGATTTGGAGCGTCGAGCACCGAGGCAACTTCGCGCGCGCTGATCGGCTATGCACTCGGCGTGCCTTTTGTGGGTAGCGTTATGCTTCTCACGCGAGCGAGCTATGCCATGGGAGACGTACGTTTTCCCATGCGCATTGGGCTGATCACGACAGGCATTAATGTTGCCTTAGACCTCTTGCTTGTCGGTCCATTGCAAGACTTTGGCCTTGCGGTGGCGACTTCGATGACGGCCATGGTGAGTACGTTGTTGTTGGCCTTGGGAGTTCGCCGTCGACTCGAGTTGAGGCCGGCGGAGAAACTCATGACGGGGATTCCGCCCACGATCATTCTTGCAGTCGTGCTGGCGGCCTCGATCTGGGGCGTGGACTTTGCGATTGCGGGCCGACTCGCCGAAGGAAGAATCGACGCGTTGATTCGCGTCCTGGTGGGCCTGAGTACGGGGCTGGGCGTTTTCGTGCTCTTGGCCCGGCAACTGTTTCCCCGGGAGTGGGGCGAGCTCTCGGGGCTTCTGAGGCGAAGTCGACGTTCTGAATGATCGACTGTCTCGCGGAGGGCCTCTGCCAGTAGGATGCGAGGCGATGTCACCCGAGACCACCTCGCCCCTGCCTCCAGGATCCCGCGCCCGCGTCATGGCTGTCGTGCGCGCACTCAGCTTGGATGCGATTATGGAGCAGTTGTTGCCGGTCAAGCCGGAGCACCTGCAAATCGAGCAGGTGAAAGGCTACGGCCGACAAAAGGGTCACCTTGAATTTTACGAAGCAGGCCATTTCGAGGGAGGCTTCTTGCCGAAAGTGCGTATCGAATTCACCGTACTCTCTTCGCAACTAGAGGACGCGCTTGCGGCCGTGAGTCAGGCGGCGCGGACGGGGCGAATAGGTGACGGGAAAATTTTTGTGCACGCCATCTGCGAGACAATTCAAGGTGACGCCTGATATCTGGGAAGAGATTGTTTCGTGTCGCCGTCGGGGAGAGCCCGCCGCTCTCGCGACCATCGTGTCCACGCTTGGTTCGACTCCCGGCAAAGATCCGATGAAGATGCTCGTCCGCGGAGACGGGACCTTCGTGGGATCAGTTGGCGGCGGTTGCCTTGAGGCAGAGGTTTGGGACCATGCGAAAGAAGTGATGCGGCATCACCGCTCCATGAGCGTGAAGTTCACTCTCACGGAAGAGGAGTACCCCGACAGCGGACTCATTTGCGGAGGAACAGTCACGGTGTTCATTGAGCCCATCACAGCTCCCGCGTTGCATATTTTTGGCGCAGGGCATGTGGGTCACGCAACCGCAAGCTTGGCGACTGATGCAGGCTTCCAGGTCACGGTCTACGATGATCGGTCGGACATGCTCGAGTCGGAACGCTTTGAGCCCAGCACCCGCACGGTGCCTGGCGATTACGAAGAGACGTCACGGACTGCTCGAATCGGTGATCTGGATTTCGTTGTGGTCATGACGCGCGGTCACCACGATGACGAGCGCGTGTTGAGCGCACTGGCTTCCGCCGGGGTCAATCCACGATTTCTGGGCATGATCGGGTCACAAAGCAAGCGCGCCACGTTGCTGGAGCGCTTGGCCAAGCAGGGTGTGCCGGATGGCTGGTTGGAGGCCATTGTCTCCCCCGTGGGCCTGTCTATAGGCGCCAAGACGGCCTCAGAGATCGCGGTCTCGATTGTCGCCCAGTTGATTGGGCTCGTTCGGGGTGTCGAGACGGCTCCCGACGGGTCCCTCAGTGCCCCCCGGGCTACCCGCAGCACCTTGACCCCTCTCGACAAGCGCTAGTAACCTCTTTGGATTCCGCGTCTATCCTCTGCCAGCGTTTGCGCAGACCGGCCGATCGGGCATCTGCCCCAATCGGTTTTGTTCCTGGAGCCTTCCCTTGAGCATCACCAAGAGCTTTATCCCCTTGTTTGTCGCCCTGCTGGCGTCCACGGCGATGGCTGACGAACTGCATCTCTACGATGGCCGGCATATCGACCAGGCAGTCGTGAAGAGCGAATCTTTCTCCAAGGTCGAATACCGACGTAAGTCGGTGACCCAGAAAGTAGACAGCAAAGAGATCCGTTCGATTGTCTACGGGCGAACGTCGCCGGAATACAAGGCTGGGCTGGCTGCCCTCGCTGAGGGCAACTCGATGGCAGCTGCACAAAACTTCATCGCGGCGGCCGAAGATGAAGGCTTACCCGACGGCATTCGTGCCTCGGCCTACATCGAGTGCGGTGAATCGCTTCTGGCAAACAATAACTTTGCAGAGTCACTCGAAATATTTACTGAGTTGCTGTCGACCTACCCCGAAACTCGACATTACGCCCGGGCATTGCTGGGCAAAGGCAGGGCGCAATTCTTCACGCGTCAGCTCGGTGATGCTGCGGCGACATTTTCGGAGTTGCAGAATGATGTGAAGACCAAGGACCTCGGCGAGGTCTGGGGGCTGGAAGCCGAGTTCGCACTGTTGTGGGCCAAGGAGGCACAGGGTGAAGCGGGCGTGCTCGATGGTTACAGAGCTTTGCGAGCGCGGGCGCGAGAAGACTTTCCTGCGGTTGCCAATCAATGCAGTTTGAGGATGGGGCGCGTGTACCTCGGGAACGATGAGGTCGGGCAAGCGCTGCCGCTTTTCGACGAGATTATCGAGAGCCGGCTGACCACTGATTCGAGCATCGTGGCCGGGGCCTACAATGGTCGAGGCCGAGCACTTTTCTGGGAAGGCAGGAACGAGCTGAAGGAAGCGAGCGAAGCCGAGGGACGGAAGGACCTCGAGGCTGCCACGGCTCACCTTGAGGATGCGCTGGCGGCGTTTCGTGCGGCGCGTCTGGACTTTCTTCGCGTCCAGACAATGTTTCGCGGAGTGGCGCGAGAACAGCCTGAAAGCCTGTACTGGGCAGCGCAGTCGTTCCTCAACGTGGCAAGCCTGGCCGATGACCTGGGTCTCGAAGAGGAGGACGCCGAGCGCATGGGCAGGATTCTGCTGAAGCGATGCGCCGAGCGATTCCCGCAAAGCGACTGGGGCAGCCGAGCCGCGGAAGAGATTTGAAAGACTTCTTCCAATCGTGTGCAAGCGCCAACGGCAATTCGATGCACGCGCTCTCTACTCGTGACGTGCGACTCGAGGCGTGAGTAACCCGAGCAGTCGGCGGACCGATCCGCTGAAGCCGACCGGGCTGGGGAATGCCATCGTCTATCGACTGGTGACGGGGGCACTGAGCCTGTCAATGCGCACAATTTTCCACGTGCGCCGGTCTGATATGTGCCCCGTGCCAGAAGGGCCGATTATTCTGGCACCGAACCATCGCTCGTTTCTTGACCCCATCGTGCTGGGGACTTTAGAGATTAGCCGTGTCATCTTTTTGATGCACGCAAAGTACTACGACATGCGCACGTTGAATTGGATGTACCGGGTCTCACGGTGCATCCCCGTGGAGAGCGGCAGCGAGAATCGGCGTGCGTTGCGTGTTGGTAAGCGTGTGCTGGACGCAGGGCGCGCACTGGCCATCTTTCCAGAGGGAACGATCTCGCCTGATGGCGAACTGCAGCCTGCACAACCAGGAATGGCGTGGTTAGCGCGTGTTTCAGGCGCCGGAGTGATTCCAATTCACATCGGTGGAACGCGGGAAGTGCTTGCAAAAGGAAGCATGCGACTCCGAGCAGGAGAGATCACGGTGCGGTCGGGAGCGGCTCGATGGCGATCCGAGTTTCCTGCCGGCCGCCAGGGAGACGAAGAGTTTTCCAACGCGATCATGTCAGATATTGATCAGCTAGGCCGCGCTCCGAAGCGTCTCTGAGACTCGCTTCGAGTTTGTCTGGAGAGACTGTGACTCGTGCTTGCCTTGCGGTGTCTGTCTGATCCAAGAGCTGGCGTTGAGAGTCTTGTCAGTGCCCTCTTGGGTCGGGGAGGTCTCTTTCCAAGAGAGGACAGAATGGGCAGTCAGTTCGAGAGCTGGGCCTCCGCTCAGATGCGTCGCCGGCTTGTCTCTTTTGCGCGTCGCTTCGTGAAGGACGCGCACGAAGCGGAAGACATCGTGCAAGAGGTCCTTCTGCGTGCAGAGGAAGGCCAGTCAGGATTGCGCACCGAAGAGAGGGCGGAGAACTGGTTGTTTCGTATTTGTCGTCATGCAGCCATCGATCATGTTCGAGCAAGAAAAGTTCGCCGGGGCGTTTGGGGGAGCATGCCGGAAGAGATCGATGATTGGGCGATGTCGGCCGGGCAGAGACCAGGGCAGCGCCCTCTTCGAGTGCCACCTGTGGTGGAAAGAGGCAGGCGCTTGTCGCTTGGCTTGACCGGCGTTCCTGCCCATCAACGACTCCTGCTCGAGCTGTATTACGGTCGAGGATTAGGCCACGCGACTCTGAGCAGACTTTCTGGTCTCAGTGCCTCTGCGCTGCGGGTGCGGCTCTACCGGGCGCGCCAGATGCTGGCTCAGCAACCACT
>Ga0315339_1002373_pt1 | contig 14465 bp, 11 predicted proteins | sample ASW17metaG_FD_204514 | JGI IMG/M metagenome (GOLD analysis project Ga0315339, IMG submission 204514) | Ammonia-oxidizing marine archaeal communities from Pacific Ocean, United States - ASW #17 | ecosystem: Environmental > Aquatic > Marine > Oceanic | place: USA: California | collected 2016-12-05
CCGCCCGTGCTCTCCCGGGCCTTCCGCCGTTCTTCGCTTCTGGACACTGTCTACTCCGGTGCGGACCGGGCACGCGGCAGCGCGCTCGGTGTGATCTTCTGTTCGCCCGCGACGCGGGCCCCCTACGATAGATGCGCATGGGCCTTCAAGATGTTTCCACGCACGAGCGGGATCAAGCACCGGAGCCATTCCACGGCGCCCGTGGCCACCGGGTCAGGCGGTCAGAAGAGCGAGAACGTCAGCCGTATTGGAGAGATCTTCCAGCACGTGGTCCGCGCCGGTCCCTTGGAGCCGACATACGCTGAAGTGACCCGTGGCGACGGCGAGGGTACGTGTCCCCTCTCCCTGCCCACACGAAACGTCTCGCGGAGTGTCACCGACGACGATGGCATCGCGCGGCTCGATCGTGCCGCCCCACACGCGCCGTGCCCGTTCGAGTGCGATTCTGGGAAGCCGATCCCGTTCCGCATGATCGGAGCCGTAGCTGCCCACCGTGAAGTGGCCCCACAACCCTGCGGACCTGAGTTTGAGTTCGGCGCCGCGCACGATATTCCCCGTGAGCAGAGCCAGGCCCACGTCGTCGATCTCGGCGAGGGCGTCGAGCAACTCGGGCACACCGGGCAACACATCGACCGGACGATCCACCAACTGGATCTCGAGCTTCTCCAGGTAGCGAGCAAACAGATCGGGCAGGCTCGAGTCGACCCTGGCTTGCTCGAGACCGGCGCTAGCCAAGAGCTCTCTCACGATCTGTGGATCTGTCTTGCCCGCGAAACTCACCTCGTTCACGTCCCCGAGCGTGCCGAAGGTCTCGATCATCGCCTCACAGAACGCGTCCTTCGCGGGCCCCCCGGAGATGAGCGTTCCGTCGATGTCGAAGAGAACGACGCGACGCACTGCCGCTGAGCTGTCCACGTGGTTGCGTCGCCTACTCAGCCTAGGCCGGCCATCAGGCTGGGGTCCAGGTTCCCCCCGCTGATCACGATCGCGACCATGCGGCCCTCCACTTTGACGGCCCTGCTGAGAAGCGCGGCTGTGGTCGCCGCTCCCGAGTACTCGACCACGAGTTTCCGGCGGCTCACGAGCCACTCGGTCGCCTTCAAGATCGCCGAGTCGTCCACCGTCACGACGTCGTCCATGAGTTCACGCGCGTGCTCGTACGTGAGCTCGCCCGCGATCACCGGGGCGAGACCGTCCGCGATCGTATCGACCTCCTCGAGGATCGCCGGGTGGCCCTCGTCGAGCGCCTTGCGCATGGAAGCTGCCCCTTTCGGCTCCACTCCGATGACTTGAGCGCTGGGCAGCAACCTCTTCACCGACGCGGCGACACCGCTCGCGAGCCCTCCACCGCCGATGGGCGTCAGAACCAGATCGACGTCCGGCCACTCGCGGACAATTTCGAGACCGACCGTCCCTTGTCCGGCAATGATGTGCCGGTGGTCGAAGGGCGGAACGATGACCAAGCCCCGCTCCTCGGCAATCGATTCCGCCCGTGCTTTGCGCTCGATCGACGTCGTGCCTTCGTAGACGATCTCGGCCCCGAGCCGCTCCGTGCCGTCCCGTTTCACCTTGGGAGCGGTCGTAGGCATGACGACGACGACGGGCACCCCGCGGAGCTTGCCCGCGAGCGCGACAGCCTGTGCGTGGTTGCCCGAAGAGTAGGTCATGATTCCCGACGAGAGCTGATCGTCGGAGAGTTGCGAGACGAAGTTGTGTGCCCCCCGGATCTTGAAGGATCCGGCGCGCTGGAGGTTCTCACACTTCAGGCGCACCTGAGCGCCGGTTTCCTCGGACAGCGCGTCTGCGGGGAGCAAAGGGGTCTGCACGGCCACGCCCGCGAGACGACGCATAGCCGCCTCGATCTCGGTGAGGCCTACCAGTCCCTCCCCCTGCACCAGATCGCTCACGCCTCGGCCCCGCCCTCGGGCGACTCGCCCTCGACCTCGCCGTTCTCTTCGTCCTCGATGACGACGCGCGCGACATCGACCACGATATCGCCCTCGTCGAGGTTGACGAGCTTTACGCCCTGTGTCGCGCGCCCGATGAGCGAAATCTCGGCGACCCGCTGTCGGTTCACGACGCCCGCCTTGGTAATCATCATCAGCTGCTCGTCTTCCTGAACGGACTTGATCGCGACTACCTGCCCGGTTCGCTCCGACGTCTTGAGGTTGATTACTCCCTTCCCTCCCCGCTTCTGCAGCCGGTAGGCGTCCACTTCGGTCCGTTTGCCCATGCCGTGCTCGGATACGGCCAGAAGGGTGGAGTCGGGGCGGACCACGACCATCCCCATGACCACGTCGTCGTCGCGCAGATCCAGTCCGCGGACACCGGCGGTGGCGCGTCCCTTCTTACGCGCGTCCTGCTCCTTGAAGCGGATCGCCTTTCCGGCGCGGCTCGCGAGGATGATCTCGTCCTCTCCGGACGTAATCTGAACATCGATCAGCTCGTCACCCTCTCGGATGTTGATCGCATTGAGTCCCACGGCGCGCACGTTCCCGTACGCGGAGAGAGCACTCTTCTTCACGAGGCCCAGCCGCGTGGAGAACATGAGGTTCTTGTCCTCCGAGAACTCCCGTACCGGCACGACGGACGCGATGGCCTCATCGTTCGAGAGGTTGAGCAGGTTCACGATCGGCTTACCGCGCGCCGTCCGGCCACCGACCGGGATCTCCCAAACCTTGATCCAGTAACACTGGCCGCGACGCGTGAAGATCATTACGTAGTCGTGCGTGGAGGCGACGAAGAGGTGCTCGACCCAATCCTCGTCCTTCGTATCCATCCCACGCAGGCCGCGGCCACCGCGACGCTGTGCGCGATAGGTATCGAGCGCCAAGCGCTTCACGTAGCCCTGGTGGGAGACCGTCAGGACCATGTCTTCCTCGACGATGAGATCCTCGACGTCGAACGATCCGACAGCACCCGTGATCTCGGTACGGCGGTCGTCGCCGAACTTCTGCGCGACCACTCGCAACTCTTCCTTCAGGATGTCCATGCGGCGCACTTCGGAATCCAGGATGTCGCGTAGGTCCTCGATGATCGCGCGCACCTCGGCGAGTTCCGCATCGAGCTTCTCGATCTCGAGCCCCGTGAGCCGGGCGAGCCGCATGTCCAGGATCGCCTTGACCTGACGTTCCGACAGCTCGAACTCGTCCATCAGCTGCTCGGAAGCCGACGCCGTGTCCTTGGACGCCCGGATGATCTTGATTACCTGGTCGATGTTGTCGACCGCGATCTTGAGACCCTCGAGGATGTGCTCTCGATCGACCGCCTTGGCGAGATCGAACTCGCTGCGACGCACGATGACCTCATGCCGATGGTCCAGGAAGTGCTGGAGCATCTCTCGCAGAGGCATGACCTTCGGCTGACCGTTCACCAGCGCGAGCAGAATGGTGCCGAACGTCGACTGCATCTGGGTGTGCCGATAGAGCCGGTTGAGCACGACCTGAGGCACGGAATCCCGCTTCAACTCGATCACGATGCGCATACCGTCGCGGTCGGACTCGTCCCGCATGTCGCGGATGTCCGGCAGCTTCTTGTCACGGACCAACTGCGCGATCTGCTGCACGAGCCTGGCTTTGTTGACCATGAACGGAAGCTCTGTGACGACAATCCGTTCGTTGTTCTCGTCCACCTGTTCGATGTCGGCGCGCGCGCGCATGACGATCCTGCCTCGCCCCGTGCGATACGCGTCTCGCACTCCCTCCCGTCCACAGACGAAACCTCCGGTCGGGAAATCCGGGCCCGGAACGATCTGCTCGAGCATCTCTTGCGGCAGATCCGGGTTGTCGATCAGCGCAATCGACGCCTCCACGACCTCACGCAGGTTGTGAGGCGGGATGTTGGTCGCCATCCCGACCGCGATGCCCGACGAACCGTTGATGAGCAAGTTCGGAACCCGCGCGGGAAGCACTGTCGGCTCCACTTTACTGCCGTCGAAATTCGGCCGGTACGCGACGGTCTCCTTGTCGATGTCGGCCAGGAGCTCCATCGCCAGAGAGGTCAGGCGCGCCTCGGTGTACCGATACGCGGCAGCGGAGTCGCCATCGACGGAACCGAAATTCCCCTGGCCATCGACGAGCGGATAGCGCAGGGAGAAATCCTGCACCATTCGCACCATCGAGTCGTAGACCGACGAGTCCCCGTGGGGGTGATACTTACCCAGGACGTCGCCGACCACCGTCGCGCTCTTCTTGTACGCGCGGCCCGGGCTCAGCCCGGCCTCGCCCATCGCGAAGAGGATGCGGCGGTGAACGGGCTTGAGGCCATCCCGCACGTCGGGAAGCGCGCGCTGAACGATGACGCTCATCGAATAGTCGATGAACGATTCGCGCATTTCGTCCTCGAGCCGCCGCGACAGAACCTTCTCGCCGCCCTCGCCCCCTCCTCCTACGAGCTCGAGTTCGTCACTCATGCGTCCGTCCTTCCAAGGTTGCAATCCGCCAACTGATGCCGGCTACAAGGTCCTGTCTCAGTACCTCACGGAGAGCCCGTGCCAGCCACACGCCGCGCAGCGCCGCCTGGTGAGCTGCTGCCCCGTGAACGTCGAAAGCAGCCTCTGCGGCGCCCGCCTCTTCAGCCGCTCCGTGTCCTCGTGACACCCAGGACAGACTTCTCCAACCACCTGCACCCGGCCCATGGCAATCCCTACCCAAGCGACCAGGAGGGCCAGTGCGAGACCGACCACCAGCACGCCCACGCCGATCAAGAAGCGGACCGGCGACACAAAGAGCTCGACACCGCCGAGGATCGCCCGGAATCCAGACGACAGTCGCATGACGGTCAGGGACACGGCCCGTGTAGAAAGCTCCAAACCGAGTACTACGAACCCGATCGAGAACAGGGAAGCGACCCGCTGCACTAGTCCAAGCCTACTGGCGCGGAGGACTGGAAAACGCGAACGGGGTCGGGCAAGCGATGGCTCCAGCGAGGCTCTAGGAAGTATCCTGAGGGCGCTCGGGCCGGTTCCTCCCGAGACTAGAAAAAATAACGCATTTCGCCCCTCGGATCACGCCATTACGACGAAAGATTTCATCTCCTCGAATCCACCCCCGGACAGCAGGGTTCGCAGGTGCTCTCGGGCGCCGCTCTGGCCAACCGCGCCGACGTGGAAAAAACCTCGTTCTGCCAGTGCCCGCGCGGTGTCCAAGACCGTCACACCGTGGATTTGCTGGCCAATCTTCCGCGGATCGACCTCCGCGAACCCGGAGAGCGCAGCGCCCTGGGCTGTAAGCTCCCTGGCGAGGGCTTTGCCCACGGGTCCCGCACCCCAGATCAACACGCCTCTGGTGGCAGCAGGAAAGGCCTCGAGCAGGTAGTGCACCTTGCACCGGCGGAAAGCGTCGTGGGCATACGTGGGGTCGGTCCGAGACAGCCGAGCCTCCCCCTCGCGCCATCGCAGTAGCGGCTCTGCAACCACGCCTAGACGCCTCCCAGCGCGCCACATCCGGAAGACGAGGTCGTAGTCCTCTGGCCACCCCCGGTCTCGATAGCCGCCGACCGCGGCCACCGCGTCCGACCGCATGAAGAACGTCGGGTGCGCGATCGGGCACTCGACGAAGATCTCACGGGTCAACTGCTCGTGGGTCGACGCCGAGTTGATCCACGCCTCATAGCGTAGCGCTCCACCACGTACGCGTTCGCGCGGGAAGTACGCGACTCGGCATCCGCAAAGCGCAAGCGTGGCATCCGACTCCATGCGCTCGTACTGGCGCGCGAAGCGCGTCGAATCCGACACGTCGTCCGCGTCCATGCGGGCGAGGTACTTCCCCCGAGCAACGCGACGGGCCACCTCGAGCGCCGCGACGATACCGCGAGCGTCCTGCCGGATCACCGTCACTCGCGCGTCGCGTGAAGCCCAGGCACTCAGTTTCTCGTAGGAGTCGTCCACGGAGCCGTCGTCGATCGCCAGGACCTCGAAGTCGCCGAAGGACTGGCGTTCGAGGGAGCCGATCGCTTCCTCGAGATGAGCCGACCCGTCCCGCACCGGGAGCAACACCGAGACGGGCGGCGCTTTTGAGAGAGAAGTCATTGCGACGGTGTGAGCCCACGGGACGATGGGATACCTTCAGGAAGAGTGACAGTATGAGCGAGAATGGGAAGCGGGAGCGATGAGCGAAATCGAAGGCAGCGGCGGAGGGCGAGTCGGCAAGGTCTGGCGGAAGCATGGCGGTGGCTATTACGCCCTGCTCGCCGTGGGCACCTTCGTCTATCTGGAGATTCAGGCTCTGACGTCGTCCTTCCTTGAGTCGGAGGGCGTCCGGGACTTCGTATCGTCCGAGATCCTCGAAGCGATCTTCACCTTCGGCCTCAAGACGATCATCAACTCGTTCATGGCGGGAATTTGGCCCTTCGTCTGGGCGGGCAACATGGGGCTCACCATGACCGCCGCGTGGGCGGGGGGGGGCTACTTGGTATGGAGCGTGATCCTGGCGGCTCTGCTCGCTCGGAGGGAGAACGAGTACAAGAAGGAACTGGGCCTGTAGGGCGGACGCGCCCGATGGCCGAAAGAAGTCGCTTGCGCCCAACCGAGGGGCATAGAATCTTGGCGAGGTCTGAGCGCGGCTGAGCACCTTACCGCCAGGACCCCCAGGACCGACCTCTACAGCCTAGGTCGTGCCACCATTGCGAAGGCCGCACTAGGACCCGCATTAGAGGACCTCCGCCAAGTACCTCCCGGTCGCGCTCTCGGGCACGCTAGCCACAGTCGCAGGCCTCCCCATCGCCACGACCTCGCCCCCCCTCGCGCCCGCACCGGGGCCCAAGTCGATCACCCAGTCGGCGACCTTGATGACGTCGAGGTTGTGCTCGATGACCAACACGGTGTTGCCAGCATCCACCAGGCGGCCGAGTACCGAGAGTAGCTTGCTCACGTCTTCGCCAGAGAGCCCCGTGGTGGGCTCGTCGAGGATGTACAGCTTGCGTCCCTTCTTGCCGCCCGCGCTGGCGAACTCGCGCGCGATCTTGAGCCGCTGGGCCTCGCCCCCGGAAAGCGTCGTGGCGGCCTGGCCCAGGCGTAGGTACCCGAGCCCGACTTGCTGCAGCTGCCAAAGCTTGGTGCCGAGCTTGCGCTCTCGGATGAAGAAGCGGATGGCCTCATCGACCGTGAGGTCGAGAACGTCGGATATATGCTTGCCCCGCACCTTCACATCGAGGAGCTCTCGACCGTATCGCTTGCCCCCGCAGTCCTCGCACGGCACGTACACATCGGCCATGAAGACCATCTCGACCTCGATCTTGCCCGCGCCCTTGCAGTGCTCGCAACGCCCCCCAGCCACATTGAAGCTGAAGTGCCCCGGGCGGTAGCCCCGCTCCCTGGCGAGCGGATGGGAGGCGAACAGCTTGCGGACCTCGTCCCACGCCTTGATGTACGTGACCGGATTCGAACGGGGTGTCCGTCCGATGGGAGACTGATCGACGAGCACGACTTCCTCGAGATGACCGAGGCCCTCCAGTGCATCGTACCCGCCAACCAGTTCACCGAGGTGCCCTTTTGCGGACGTCTCGCCCCCGAACTCACGCTCGGCGGCGCGGAACAGCACGTCGTGAACGAGCGTAGACTTCCCAGAACCCGAGACTCCCGTGACCACGCTGAGTGTGCCCAACGGAATATCCACGTCCACGCCACGCAGGTTGTGGAGTCGCGCGCCCTTGAGCGTCAGGCACCGCCCGTCCACCGGACGTTCCTTCTCCGGAAGCGACGTGGCAGAGCGCCCCGAGAGATACCTCCCGGTGGCTGTGTCCTCGGACTCGAGGTTCTCCGGCAGCCCCTCGTAGACGACTTCCCCACCCTGTTCCCCAGAGGCGGGCCCGAGCTCGACGACGTGGTCGGCTGAAAGAATCGCCTGCGAATCATGCTCGACCACCACGACCGTGTTGCCCGCCGCGCGCAGCTTCTGAAGGAGGCTGAGCAGCGAACCCGTGTCCTGCGGATGAAGCCCGATCGTCGGCTCGTCGAGCACGTAGAGCGTATCCACCAGGGCCGCGCCCAGTGAATTGGCGAGGTTGATTCGCTGCGCCTCACCCCCCGAGAGGGTTCGTGTCTGTCGGCTGAGTGTGAGATACCCGAGGCCGACTTCGGCGAGAAACGCAACCCGGGACCGCAGCTCGCGCAGAATCGTCTCGGCGATCTGGCCTTCCATCTCGCTGAGTTCGAGCGCCTCGATCCAAGGACCGAACTCCTCGAGTGGCATATCCGCGATCTGAGAGATCGTGCGTTGTCCGACGCGCACCAGCAGCGCTTCCGGCCGGATACGCGCACCCCCGCACTCTCGGCAGATCTTTGGGCTCTGGTACTGACGCAGGAAGACACGGATGTACTGCTTGTACCGCTTGTTCTCCTTGGAGACCAGAAACGGGATCACGCCCTTGAAGCCCTTCGTGCCGTACAGAACGGCGTCTCGGAACTTTTCCGGCAATCCCTCCCAGGGCGAGTAGTAGGAGACGTTGCTATCGAGCGCGAAGTCCCTCAGCCGATCGCGCGCGCGCCGGTACCGCGGCTTCGACCACGGGTCGACCGCGCCTTCGCCCAGAGAGCGGTTGGGGTTCGGCACCACCAGTTCCGGATCGTAGTCGAGCGTGGCCCCGAAGCCCGTGCACAGCTTGCACGTGCCGTAGGGGCTGTTGAAGGAGAACAACTGCGGCGACGGATCCAGAAAGGTGATGTCGGGGTGATCGGGACAGCGAAAGTGCTCGGTGAAGTGAAGTCGGTCCTCGGCGCCCCTGTCCGCGACGACCACCACCGCCTCCCCCTCTCCTTCGACGAAGCAGGTGCCGAGCGAGTCCGCCAGACGGTCGGACATTTCACCCCCGACCTTGAGCCGATCGACGACCACGAGCAGTTCCCCGGCCGCCGTGATATCGACGCCCAGGCTCTCCACGTCGCCCGCGTCCGAACCCGAGATGTCCAGCGCCTCACCGTCTACGAGCAGCCGCACGAAGCCCAGAGCACGCAGGTTCGAGACCATGAGCTCGTGCGTGACCTGCCCGCTTCTGGGCAGTGGGAACGTGACCTGGATGCGCGTCCCCGCCGGCAGCTCCCGCACGCGGTCCACGGCTTCGGTGACCGTGTCGGGACGGACCCGCCGGTCGCACTCGGGGCAGCGTGTTCGTCCTACGCGTGACCAGAGCAGACGCAGGTAGTCGTACACCTCGGTCGCGGTACCCACCGTGGATCGGCTGGACTTAGTCGGGTTCTTCTGCTCGATCGCGACCGCGGGGGAGATGCCCTCCACGGAGTCTACGTCCGGCTTCTCCATACGCTCGAGAAACTGCTTGGCATACGTGGAGAGTGACTCCACGTAGCGGCGCTGGCCCTCGGCGAAGAGCGTGTCCAGTGCGAGCGAGCTCTTGCCGGACCCCGACGGCCCGGTAATGACCGTGAGCTGCCGCCTGGGCAGATCCAGGTCGATGCCCTTGAGGTTGTGCTGGCGAGCTCCGCGAATGCGGATGGGGTCGTCCATGACAAACGATATCATGAGCGTCCTCTCTCGACAGGCCTTGACGCTTCCAAGGGAGCCCAGGGAGCTTTTCCGGACCATGAAATACATGACCTCCGCCCAGCATACCGATCAGCGTCACGCCGCCCGCACGGGCCGGGCGGGATTGATGCGTATCTAGGACCTGGTTCCAGAATAGCCTCGGCGGCGCACAGGGCGCAGGCATAGGCTGGCCCCCGCACGCACTAGATCGAATCCCATCCTCCACCCCACCCAAAGGCGCCGCTTTCTCGCCTCTGACAGCTCGGCCGATACGAACTCTTCCAATTCCCGCCGGTGGGACCTCCACGGGAAAGATCCGCAGTAGGACCTCGAGCCAGCGGGGCACATTCATGTGGTACGCACGCGGGGCTCGGGCAAAAGCGCGGCACCGCGCGCGAATGAAACGATCTCGTCGAGGCGGCGCAGCTCGTCGTCAAGCACACCGAGACCGAGCGACGTGATGCGGTAGACTCTTCGGCGGCCGCCACCCTCCACTTCCTCGAGCCAACCGTCGTTGGCCATGCGGTGGATCGCTTCGTAGAGCGTGCCGGGCCCGAGCGACAGGGCACCTTCGGTCCTCGCCTCCACCGCGTGCTTGATCCCGTACCCGTGGCGCGCCTCGGTGGCGACCGAAAGCAGTATGTGCAGGGCAGCCGGCGTGAGTAGGTCTCGGGGGTTCGTTCCTGGAGCCATGGCGTTCATGCCTTTATATCGGCGACCGGTATATCGGTGACCGATAATCGTATCGCACGGGTAACGAGGCAAGCCCCTCACTGCCCCCGCCCGCATCCATGCCAGAAGCCGACGCCTTCCACGAAGAAGAGGCCCTGGGTAAAGCCTACGACGCCCGCCTCATGAGGCGCCTGGTACGGTACTTACGTCCGTACCGGTGGCACGTGGCGCTGGCAGTCGGCGTGCTGATGCTGGCGGCGGCTACCCAGGTCGTGGGGCCATGGCTCACGAAGCTCATCATCGACGAAGCGATACCCCAGGGAGACCGGGAGTACCTCACCCTCCTTGCGGTCGGTTTCCTGACGGCGGTCGTGCTCGGTGCTCTCCTGCAGTACGTGCAAGCGATCATCACGACCTGGCTCGGCCAGTCCGTGATGTACGACCTCCGCGCCGAGATCTTCGAGAAGCTGCAGCGCATCGATCTGCGCTTCTACGACAAGAATCCGGTCGGGCGTCTGATGACGCGAATGACGAACGACGTCGAGACGCTCAACAACCTGTTCAGCTCGGGCCTGGTCACGGTGTTCGGCGACATCTTCATGCTCAGCTTCATCGTGATCGCGATGCTGAAGATGAACTGGCAGCTCGCACTGGTGTCGTTCAGCGTGCTGCCCCTGGTCTTTTACGCGGCCTTCCTCTTTCGAGCCAGGGTCCGCAAAGCGTATCGCGACATTCGCGTCCGCATCGCCCGCATGAACGCATTCCTGCACGAGCGTTTCACGGGCGTGAAGGTAGTTCAACTCTTCAATCGCGAAGAGGCCGACGCGGCCAAACACGCCGACCTGAATCGGGACTACCTGGAGGCGCATCTCCGATCGATCACGTACTACGCACTCTTCTTTCCGGTCATCCAGTTCTTCACCGCACTGGCACTCGCGTTGATCCTCTGGTACGGCGGCCTGCGCACCCTCGAAGGCGCGCTCACGGTGGGAGTCATAACAGCCTTCCTCCAGTACGCTCGCAGCTTCTTTCGCCCGATCCAGGACCTCTCCGAGAAGTACAACCTGCTACAGGCGGCGATGGCTTCCTCCGAACGGGTCTTCCAGTTGCTCGACGAAGACATCGTGATCGAGGACCCTGCGGAGCCGCGGGCCCTGCCGTCGCAAACCGCCGGACGCATCGAATTCCGCGACGTGTGGTTCGCGTATGGGAACGACCCGGGGGGCGAGCCCGACTGGGTGCTCAAAGGCGTGAGCTTCAAGGTCGAGCCCGGAGAAAAACTGGCGATCGTCGGCCACACGGGGGCCGGGAAGACGACCATCATCAACCTCCTGATGCGCTTCTACGAAGTGAATCGCGGTCAGATTCTGCTCGACGGCATTCCCATCGACGCACCTCGCCTGAACGACCTCAGGCGACGGATCGCCTTGGTGCTGCAAGACGTCTTCCTCTTCAGCCAGGACGTTGGATACAACATCCGACTGGGCTCGCCGGAGATCGACGACGCGCAGATACGGACCGCCGCCGAACGCATCGGAGCCGCGCCGTTCATCGAGCGCCTCGAGCAGGGGTACGGTCAGGCGCTGGGAGAGCGCGGCTCGACATTGTCCGTAGGCGAGCGACAGCTCGTCAGCTTCGCGCGCGCACTCGCCTTCGACCCAGAGATCCTCGTGCTGGACGAGGCGACCAGTTCGGTGGACTCGGAAATCGAGGCGCAGATCGAGGCCGCCACGGACGAGCTTCTGCGGGGTCGAACCTCACTCGTGATCGCCCACCGATTGTCCACCGTTCAGAATTCGGACCGACTCATCGTACTGCATCGCGGGGAGGTGCACGAAGAGGGCACACACGAGCAACTTCTCGAAGCGAACGGCTTGTACGCCCGCTTGCACGAGCTGCAGTTCGCCGCCGCCGTAGGTTAACGTCCCGGCTCTCGTCCGCCGCGGATGGAGTCGTTCGCTTCGGCGGCGCCGAGCAGCTCGAACCTGCGCGACACGGGTACGATCTCGTTCGCGATGCGCACGAGTGGCTCCTCCACGAATCCGCTCGTCGGCTCGAGGGCACCCTCGGTGTAATGGCTTCCAGGATTCCAGAGAATCCAGCTGTCGAGGCCGGCGTCGAGCGTAGCTTGGATCTGCGCCCGCACCTCGGGCGCACCGTACCGCGGCGCGCCGAGCGTGAAGTCCTGGAGCCACGGCCGAGTCGTTCCCGCGCCCTCGATGTCCGCGGAGCGGCGCACCGCATCGTCCAACGCTCCCTTCACGATCTCGTAGGGGTAGGCGTTCGGAGAATCGATGCCGAACGAGCCCTGCCAGTAGTGGCTCGGATATACCATGGGCAGCGCTACGTCGATGACGTCGATGAACGACTCCCACACCTGACCGATGCCGACGTCTCGCGAGGCCGACGTAGTCACACCGAACACGTCCGCGGTGACCTCGACGACGAACTCGGAAAGTTCGTCGCCACTGTACTCGAGGAACGCACGGATGGCGTCAGGCTGCGATCGGTCAGCCGCCCCAGGATACAGCGCTCTCTCCTTGTCGCTGACCGGGGCGTCGGGGAAGCGCACGTAGTCCCATTGGATCTCTGGGAACCCCAACTGCGCGACCTCCCGAGCGAGCCCCACGTGGTATTCCCAGACCTCCTCTTGGTACGGGTTCAACCATACGATGCCCTTGCTGTCCACCCACGTCCCGCCCGCAGTGTCCTGAATCGCGAGCTCCGGCCGGGCCGCCGAGAGCACCGGATCCTTCACCACCACGATGCGCGCGATCGGGTAGATACGAGCTGCCTCGAGTCGGTCGAGGAGCCCCGGCAGATCGCGTATTCGGATCTCCTCGCTGGAACCGATCTCCGAGGCCATCGGAAGCTCCGTGTGGTGGCTGACATACCCGGAGGCGTCCTTGATGTCGATCACAAAAGCGTTGACCTCGGTGCGCTCGGCGATCTCCAGCAGCTCGGCCATCCGGTTGCGGGAGCCGGCCGCCCACGCGTTCACATAGAGTCCGCGGACCTGTCCGGGATGCGGAAAGCGAACATGACGCTCAGGGTCGGACGGCCCGACCGGGTCCGAAGCAGTCACCGCCGTGGCTTGCTCGGTCGCCGCCCCTGGCTCCGCGCCGCCGGTGACCCCAACCGCCTCCTCGGGCTCCGCAGCCTCGATGCCCTCAGGCTCCGACGTTTGCGGGGCGGGGGTCTCGGCCGCGGGCGACACCTCCACGGAATCGGGAGTCGGCTGGGAAGTCGCCTGCTCCGTGCGCTGCCGGTCGAACATCGACGGACCTGCCTCACACGCCGCAGCCGACGCGGCACAGAGCGCGATCAGGGAGACGCGCGCGGCGCGGTAGAGGCTCGTCACGGTTCGGATCAGTAGGCCTGGAGGGTCGGATCGACGTCGGCCCGCCACCTCAGCACACCACCATCGAGGTTCAGCACCTTCGAGAACCCGGCTTGCAACAGCATCTGCGCGGCCCACTCGCTGCGCTGACCGCTCCGACAGTAGAGCACGATCTCCGCCTCCTGGTCGAGCTCATCGATGCGCCCCATGAACTCGCCCGTCGGGATCAAGATCTGGGCGTGGTCGGGCAGGTCTGCGATCTCGACCTCGTACGGCTCGCGCACGTCGACGAGCACCGGAACATCGCCCGCATCCAACCGCTGTTTCAGCTCGAGGGGCGAAATCTCGCGAACGGAGTGGTAGTTCATAGGGGAGAGGATCTGAGAAGTTCCGAGAGCACGTCGGCGGTACGACCGGCGGCACCCATGTGGCGTTGAACATAGCCGAACGCCCGCCGGGCAGCGTAGTCGTGCGCGCCGTCGTCAGTGAGCCAGACCAGCAACGCCTCGGCCAACGTGTCGCGGCCCTCCACGCACCGAGCCGCACCCGCCTCCAGCAGATCTGTGGCCGCTCTCACGCTTTGGTGCCTCGGCCCGAACAAGACCGGCAACCGGGCCGCCGCAGGCTCCAGGACGGAATGCAAGCCCGCCCCGTGGAAACCACCGCCCACATAGGCGGCCCGGCCCACGGTATAGAGGTCGGCGAGAACGCCGACGCGGTCCACGACGATGACGTCCACGGTGTGCACCGAAGCAGTGCGCTCGATTTCGGACAGGGTCGCTGCCGACCACCCACCGTCCCGCAAACGGCGGCGCACCGCACTTATGTAATCCGGGTCCGGCTCGTGAGGGACGAGAATCAGCCTGAGATCCGGTACGTGTCGGCGCACGACATCGAGAGCTGGAAGCAGCACCTCATCGTCCGACGGCCACGTCGACCCGGCCACGAGGGTCGGGCGCAGGTCAGCGAAGAAGGGC
>Ga0315339_1002374_pt1 | contig 14457 bp, 12 predicted proteins | sample ASW17metaG_FD_204514 | JGI IMG/M metagenome (GOLD analysis project Ga0315339, IMG submission 204514) | Ammonia-oxidizing marine archaeal communities from Pacific Ocean, United States - ASW #17 | ecosystem: Environmental > Aquatic > Marine > Oceanic | place: USA: California | collected 2016-12-05
GTTCAGTCCGATGTTGACCTGGCCATCGCCATCATCGCCGAGATACACGGCGAAACGGCGATGCTCGTTATCATCGTCGCCCCGCAGGCAAATTGAGTAAACTCAGACTTCATCACCGGGCTGTTAAGGCGATCGAGATCGACGGACAGGAGACCAAGCATGCCCTTATGCCGGGTGGCATTTTCCAACGCCTCGGCGAGGAAACCGTTGAACGAGGTCCGATTTGGCAATTTAGTCAGAGCATCATAATGCGCTAGAAACTCGATCTGACTATGCGCCCGTTGGCGCTCGGTGAAGTCCTCATGCGTCGCCACCCGACCGCCGCCGGGTAGGCGGCGATGGCTAACCTGGACGCAGATTCCGTTGGGAAACTCAACAAGGCGGCTTACCGGTTTTCCTGCGGCGAGCTCAGCAAAAAGTTGCGGACCAAACGCATTGGGATCGTCGGAAAAAACTCCCAACTCCTTTCTGTGCTCCATTAATTCGTGAAATGAACATCCTGCCTTTACGATGTCGGACGACAATCGGTACATATCGATATAGCGTTGATTGACCAGAACCACGCGCTCGTCGGCATCGAACATAATCAACCCCTGGACCATATTGCCGACGGCCGCATCCAGCTGCAGCTTTTGCTCGCGTAGCTTGACTTCCGCATGCTGGCGTTCTGCTTCGGCCTGCTTACGCGCGGTAACATCGATGGCTGCGACAATCACGGCCGGCTGGCTGTTATGGGTCATGGCGATCGTATAGACCGCGACGTCAATCTGCGACCCGTCAGCTTTAACGTGGCGCCGGATTTTTCCAGACTGCCGTCCGATATCGCCAGTTAGCGTGCGTCGCCGCAAATCCTCCCGATCACCTGGCCGCCGAAGGTCGTAGACCGACATAGCTGAGAGTTGCTGCCAAGTGTAACCATAATGTTGCGCTGCCGCCTCGTTAACCGCGAGAAACGCCAAAGTTTGCCCATGGCAAACAAACATAGGGATCGGATTGCTCTCAAACAGAAGACGAAATGACGCCTCACGCTGCTTGAGTTCGGTGATGTCGGTCCGAAAGCTGACTCTGCCGCCATCGGCGGTGCGCCGCTCCTCGACCCGAACCCACTTGCCGTTTCGCATGTGATGTTCATAATTGTGCGATGCACTGCGATGCTCCGCAAGCCTAATCGCCAACCATTCGTCTTCCCGACCAACAGCCTCGACGATAAGCCCCTTTGCCAGTGCGGCTCGGACGACGTCTTCAAAGCGAGCCCCGACAGCGATCGTTTCGACAATCGCTCCATACATTTCCGCGTATTGAGAGTTCCAGATCACATAGCGATCTTCCGCGTCGAAAAGCGCAATTGCCTCAGGCGCGGCATCAATCGCATCAGCCAATCTCTGATACGCAATTTGCCAATCGGCCTGCGCCAAACTCACTTCAACCACCCCTTTTGGCTACGCTTCCAGATGTCAGGATGCACTTATGACTACAAATTATCAAGTATACAAGCAAATTTACATATAACCGTCAGAACAGCGCTACTTATTTACATGATGAGTGAGGTACGTTGCTGATATTCACAGGAAGTGCTAACTGTTCAGTCCTTGAGTTAGCAGCAATATTGACTTTTTCGACGAATCGATTTTCAAGAGTAACACTTGCTTATTATGAGTATTGGTCGACGGATTCTGTCTCGGTAGCGTGAGCGGCTTCCCCACTCTCTAAAGCCGCCAAAATCTTTGCGACCAGATGGCGCGCCGATTCCGCACTGATTTCGACGGCAACGCGCTTCGGGCTTCCGGCGGCTTCATCGACGAAGTCGATGCCAAGCGCGTGATCGAGCTGCGCGTGATAGGGGTGGTCGAAATAGACATTGGCGGTGTCGACATTCATCCAACCGTCGGGTCCCTTGGCGCTGCCAGTGATCGAGGCTTTTTCGTTGATATAGGTGCACATCTTCGCTCTCCTCCCGACCGGCCTAGGCCGTCTTCAAATTTCTACCGTAGAAATCCAGAACCTTGTCCCATGCGTCGATGGCCTGGTCGACGCGATAGTGTCGTCGATACCACGACATGAACGCATGTCCGGCGCCATCGTAGCGATGGAACTCATAGGTCTTGCCATGGTCTTTCAACACCTCTTCGAGGCGATTGACGTGATCCGGATTTGGATTCGTATCGTCATTGCCGAATAACCCAAGGACGGGACAGGTAAGCTGGTTGGTGTAGTCGACCGGGGCGATCGGTCGTCTTTCCGTCAGGAGCGATGGGTCATCAACGACAACATTACCGCCCCAACAATCGACTGCTGCATCGAGGCCTTTGACCAGACAAGCCACCAAATAGGTTTGACGACCGCCCGAGCAAAAGCCGATAACGCCTACCTTACCGCTGGCATTTGATTGTCCCCGTAGCCATTCCATGGCGCCGGCTACATCTCCGACAACCTGATTGTCGGGCGCGCCGCCGGCAGCGCGAACCCGCGCCGCGACATCGTCGGGGGCTCCGGGTCCGTCCCTGGAATAAAGATTGGGAGCGATAGCGGCATAGCCGTGATGAGCGAATTTGCGCGTCACCTCGGCGCACCATTCATCCCAACCCGGTGCATGGTGGATGACCACGACTCCGGGCACTTTTCCATCAATCGCTGGGCGGGCCTGGTAGGCATTGACGTCATCGCCGTTGAATCCGGTGAATTCGACTTCGCCGCCGCTCAATCCCTCATATGTCACATCGACCTCCCGAATTAGATCTGTCGTCTGGTAAGGTGCGAGTGTAGCTGCAAGAGTGTCGACGGGTCGATGGCGATGCTGCAACTCAAGATAAGATTGTATTTCGTCAGCGGTGGAATAGGGGGCGTCTGGACATGACAACAAAATCACAGATAACGGTGAACGCCGCAATCGTCGGCCTCGGACGTTGGGGAAATACGCTTGGTGAGGCGATAGAGAAAACAGCAAAATTGAATCTTGTATCGTGCTTCACCCGATCGGAGGAAAAACGACGTTCATTCGCCAAAAAATTTGCCTGTGACTCTGAGCAAAGCTACGCGCGGTTGCTGGCGAGAGACGATATCGACGCTATTATAATCACCGCGCCGAACCATGAGCATCGTCCCCTGACCGAGGCGGCGGCGGCCTCCGGGAAGCACGTATTTGTCGAGAAGCCAATTGCTCTGGAGATTTCCGAGGCGAAGGCGATGATAGAATCTTGCGAGGGTGCGGGCGTAAAACTTGCCGTCGGCGCAAGCTCGAGGTTTTTGCGAGGCCATAGGATTTGCCGCAAATTGATCGACGAGGGTACGCTTGGAAACATCGCCTTGGTCGAGGCGAATTATTCAAACGAGCGTGGTCTCCATTATACCCCTGACAATTGGCAGTGGTACGCGCAGGGCTCGCCGGGCGGACCGCTGATGCAGGTCGCCATCCATCAGATTGATAATTTTTTGTACCTCTTCGGGCGTATTCGCAGCGTCTCGGCAAATTTCCGCAAAATGATGACCAAGTCCGAGATTCCCGACGTCTGCGTTTTGTGGCTAGAGTTCGAGTCCGGCCTTCTCGGAACGCTTGGGACGAGCTTCATTTCACCCAGAACACCGTCGGGTCAGTACACTTATTTCCTCAACGCCTATGGCGACAAGGCAAATTTCTATCATGATCGCTGGGACGGCATCTCGCTGCTTAAAAGCGAGAGCGACGGCAGGATTCCTGTTAAATATGAAGAGTTGCCCAAGATGGGATATCTTGTCGAAGAGCTAAGTGAATTCGCCGATGCCATTCTCGACGACAGATCGCCTGAGGTCGGCGGGCATGAAGGTCTTCATGTATTGGCCGTCGTCAGAGCGGCGATGCGCTCGGCTGAACTTGGCCGTCCTGTTGAAGTGGCCGAGCTGGCGTAAGGGGTGCAAGAGCCGAAAACGCCGGTGACAATCGCCGCCAGCTAAAGTTTGGGAGGTAGTAATTTCGATGATTGATGAAATACTGACAGACGAGCAGATCGCAATTCAACAACTGGCCCATGATTTCGCGGAAAAGGAAATTCGGCCAATTGCGATGAAGCTCGATCATGATCCCGATCCTGCCAATTCGACATACATGCCGTCATTGTTGAAAAAATTCGACGAGGTTGGCCTGCGGACGATGAGCATCCCGGAGGAGTATGGTGGCGGTGGTATCGACGACCTTTTCACCCATTGCCTTGTCGCCGAAGAACTTGGCTGGGGCGATCGGGGTGTCGTCGGGATGCTGCTGTCATCAAACAAAATCGCGCGCTTGCTTATGGCCGAGGCGTTGGCGACCGCGGAGCAACGCGACAAATGGCTTCGCGCCTATTGCGAGGACCCTGAGTTCCTTATCACGCAGGCAATGACCGAAGCGGATGCGGGTTCGGAGAATCTCTTGCCCTATGACGGTGTCGATGGCGGCTTCAGAACAACGGCGGTTCGTGAAGGTGACTATTACATTATCAACGGCATGAAGCGATTCATCTCGAACTCCGGCTATGCGAAGTTGAATTTTATCTATGTGAGAACGGATACATCGAAAGGCATCAATGAGGGCACCACCCTTCTCATGGTTCCAATTGATGCTCCCGGATTATCGTTTGGTACAATTCACGACAAGATGGGATATCGGCTCAATCGTAATCAGGAGATGATCTTTACCGACTGCAAGGTCCCCGTGGAAAACCGGCTCGGTCCGGAAAATTACGGCATCGCCAATATCAATAGCCATCTGAGAGCCGGCGATGGTTTGATCAATGCCGCCGCGATGGTTGGCCTTGCTAAGGCGGCGTATGACGCCACGGTGGAATATGCGCAGATCCGGAAACAAAGCGGCAAGCTTTTGATCAGTCACCAGGCGATCGGACTAAAACTGGTTGAGATGTATACACAAGTGAATGCAGCCCGGGCCTTTATATGGAGCGCGGCACGTGCAATCGACAATCGCGAGGCGATTCCAAATGATCCGAAGATGGCTGGTTCCGCCAGTTTCTTCGCACATGAAGCAGCCTGCCAAGTGACCCGCGACGCGATGGAAATTCACGGCGGCAGTGGGGTGATGCGTGAGTTGCCGATCGAAATGTATCTCCGCAATGCCTACAACATGCTGCATAGCGACGGCGGCATTATCATGAAGAAGCTCAAGGTTATGCGGCAACTCAATGTGGAAGCTGGTATCGCTGACATCAATCTCCTTTAGCCAGTTCGCGGACCACGTATTGCAGCGTTGGCGTTGTGAAAGCTATGACTATCGTCGCCGAATGAACATGGATTACAGATGAATCTGGATGGACAGGTGGCTCTCGTCACCGGAGGAAATCGTGGGATTGGCAAGGCGATCGCGATCGAATTAGCCAGTCGCGGTGCTGCGGTTGCCGTCCAATATTTCTCGGATGCAACTCGTGCGGATGAGGTCGTGAGTGCAATCAAAGCGCAGGGTGGCACCGGTCTTGCCGTTCAAGCTGATGTACGTAAACGAGACGACGTCAAGGCGATGATTGACGTTTGTGAACGCAATTTGGGATCTGTCGATATCCTGATCAATGGTGCAAGGCAGATCGGTGCAAAAAAGCCCTTCCTTGAATTGGATTGGTCGGATTACGAGCCGCAGATCGAGACAATCCTCCAGGGTGCATTCAATTGTTGTCAGGCTGTGTTGCCGGCGATGATTGAAAAAAAGCACGGTCGCGTGATTAGTCTATTGAGTGCCGCACTCGCCGAACCTGATTGGCGTTGGCATACCTATGCAGCGGCAAAAGGAGCTCTGTTCTTTTTCTCACGCAATTTGGCTTCCGAGATGGGTTCCCACGGCATCACGGTGAATATGATCTCACCCGGCTTCGTGCCGACCGGTAGAACAAGCCCCCACTCAAATGAGTATATGGAGGACTATTCGAGACAGACGCCAGTAGGACGTCTCGGTCGTCCCGACGAGATAGCTAAGGCTGTGGCCTTCCTGGCCAGTGACGATGCCGCGTTCATTACCGGCGCAAATTTGCCGGTTGTTGGCGGCAAGGTAATGTTCTGATCTTGGCAGAATTGCACCGGCGTTCAATGATGAAGGGTTAGCGCCACCGGCAAAGCTGCTGAATACGTAAAAAAAGAAGAGGGCTTCCAAATGGAAAAGAAAGAGCTTGGAATTGGCGTAATCGGCGCCGGGCGCATCGGTACGCTTCGCGCCAATATGGCCTCGCGTCATCCCTCGGTTAGATTCCTTGCTATCTCCGATAGGGATCGCGAGCGCGCAAGCGGACTTTCCGAGAATGTTGGCGCGGACCTCTCGTCGGCAGACAACAGCGAAATCATTTCGCACCCGGACGTTGACGCGGTCATCGTATCGACGCCTGAACACGACCACACCGAATCCATTCTCCACGCGTTGTCATTAGGTAAGCCTGTATTCGTCGAGAAGCCGATAACGCTTTCGCTTGAAGATGCCAATAAGGTTGTATCGGAAGTCGATCGGACAGGTGTCGATCTCAGGGTGGGATACTCGCGGCGGCATGACCGACGCTGGATGCTTGCCCGCGAGCAGGTTGCCCAGGGTCGCCTTGGTGAGATTCTCGGAATTACCTCGCGGGTTTATAGTTCCCGCTCCCAAATTATCGAGCCTCTCAAACGGTCTCCCAATGCAACACCGGTTCTCGACGTCCTGACATATTACGTCGATATGGTGTGCTGGTTCTTGGAGGGTGTCCGGCCGATCGAGGTTGTGGCTAGGGGGAACGCTAAGATTTTCAAATCATGGGGCTATTCCGCCCATGACGTTACATGGGCCATCATAACGTTCGAAAACGGTACGGTCGTGAATCTGGGCGTGTGTTCGGCTTTGCCGGAGAACTATCCGACCTATGGTCAATCTGCGCGTTTCGAAGTCCTTGGCGTTGATGGAGTCATCCTGCTTGATGCCGACAACAAGGATAGTTTGCTGTACACCAATAAAGGTGTGCCCCACGCCTATGTGCCGGGCCATAGTGTCGATCTTCTATTCATGCAGAGTAATTCGTCCGGTGATTGGGCGATGGGAGATTATTGGGGGCCAATTGCCAATGAAACACGGTCATGGCTCGACCATCTAGCAACTGGCGCGCCCTGCGTTCACACCACCGCCCGCGAAGCCCGTCAGACATTGGCGGTCACCCATGCCATCGACGAGTCGGCGAGAATGGGTACGACAATCTCCGTACCCCAATAAGCCAGAATTGGCCTATCAAAGGGGCTTAGCTTGCCGCTATTGGCGATGATTTTCTTCTTGCGTTCGAACCAATTCGTTACGGAAAATGCAGCCGCGAAATACAGAACGTTGCCGGCCCGATAGTCCGCCAGACGAGGAAAAGCCGACCTGTCCCAATTTGTTTTCATGCTCACCCACAACGATGTCACGATCCCGGATGCGCGTCGCGTATTCTCCGAAATCGCCGACCTTCCGGTTGCCATTGTCGGCTTCAAGGACATTGGTCTGCCTTTCGCCGAATTGAAGGCTCTCACCGGCGACATCCGCGGCAATGGACAGGAGGTGGCACTCGAGGTCGTCAGTCAGACGCGTGCCGATGAGCTCAAATCGATTCGCGCTGGAGTCGATATTGGCGTCGACTATATTTTTGGCGGGACGCACGCCGATGACGCTGTCGGGATATTGAACGGCAGCACTATCAAATACATGCCGTTTCCAGGCCGGATCGTCGGACATCCGAGCGAACTTCACGGCACTCCCGAGGAAATAGTAAATAGCGCTCGTTCGCTGTCGCAGCAGCAAAGTGTCGCGGGGCTCGACCTTCTCGCTTATCGGTTTGCCGGCGATGTCGAAACGCTGATTGCAGCTGTGCTGGCCGCTGTCGACTGTCCAGTGATTGTCGCCGGCAGTATCGCCAGCACCGAACGCGTCCGCGTCGTCTGCCGGCTCGGGGCCTGGGGTTTCACGGTCGGTAGCGCCATCTTCGAGAACAGTTTTTCTGGCCAGAAAGGCCCACGCGGTCAGATTTCAACCATTTTGGCTGCGGCTGCCGATCCATCAGCCGGCAACTTAAAACCCCGCTGAAAGGCGGCAAATGGCAGATTTGTCGACGGGGTAAATGTTGCAAGCTCATCTTCGACAGTGATTTGTTTCACATTGTCCTGATATCGTTATGCGGTCGCGCGCGTCGACATGTCATCGATGAGTGGAAGAGAATTAATCGCGGGGAGTGTTATAAAAATGAGCAAAATTGCTTTTATCGGGCTCGGCAATATGGGTGGGCCGATGGCCGCGAATTTGGTGAAAGCCGGGCACGAGGTCGTTGGTTACGACATCTCCGCCAAAGCGTTGGAATCGGCAGTTGCCGAGGGGATAGAAGCAGCGGATTCGGCGCGTGCGACTGTGGGTAGCGCAGAGATCGTAATAACAATGCTGCCGGCCGGGAAACACGTTCTCTCGGTTTGGCCCGATATTCTTCAGGATATTCAGCCCGGCACTTTACTGATCGACAGTTCGACGATCGACGTCGACAGTGCCCGCAAAGCGCATGCCCTTGCACGCGAACGAAATTGCTTGTCACTCGACGCGCCGGTATCGGGTGGCACGGTTGGCGCCGTGGCCGCATCATTGACCTTTATGACCGGCGGCAGTGCAGAGGCCTTTGCGAAGTCGGAACCAGTCCTCGCTAAAATGGGGAAAAGCGTCTTTCACTGTGGCGACGAAGGGGCGGGTCAATCGGCCAAGATCTGCAACAATCTGATTCTCGGGATTTCGATGATCGGTGTCGCCGAGGGATTGGCACTTGCCGAAAAGCTCGGCCTTTCGCACCAGGCTTTGTTCGATGTGGTCTCGGTTTCGTCTGGTCAATGCTGGTCATTGACCAGTTGGTGTCCGGTTCCCGGTCCGGTCCCCGCATCGCCGGCGAATAATGGATACAGGCCGGGTTTTTCTGCCGCTTTGATGCTCAAGGATCTCCGGCTGGCTCAGGAGGCTGCTCTATCTACAGGTGCCAACACGCCACTTGGCTCGGCTGCCGCACAGATTTACGCGTTGTTCGATAGCCTTGGGCACGGGGGCGACGACTTCTCGGGCATCGTCAATATGGTCCGCGGCGGTGAAGACAAACCCACCTAAGATTTGTGGCGATCCTTGTCTCTGGAGCCACGCGTATCCTGCAAGTAAAAGCGGACAAAAATTAGGGCAGTTTTATAGCGATGGACTTCCAATTGAACGAAGAGCAGCGCGCCATCCAGACGATGGCGTCCGATTTTGCTGCCTCAAAGATCGCGCCGGATGCGATCCGTTGGGATGAGGAACGGCATTTTCCCATCCCGACGCTGCGCGACGCGGCCGCGCTCGGCATGGCGGCCATTTATGTCCGTGAGGAGTGTGGCGGGAGCGGCCTCTCGCGGTTCGACGCGGCCCTGATCTTCGAGGCTCTTGCCACCGCTTGTCCCTCGATTGCGGCCTATCTTTCCATCCACAATATGTCGGCTTGGATGATTGATGCGTATGGTTCGCGCGCGCAGCGGGAGCTTTGGCTTCCAGGACTGGCATCGATGGATCTACTTGCCAGTTATTGCCTGACCGAGCCGGATGCCGGCTCCGACGCCGCGGCGCTGGCGACCACGGCAAGACGCGATGGCGACACTTACATTGTTAATGGGCAGAAGCAGTTCATTTCCGGTGCAGGAATCTCCGACCTTTATGTGACGATGGTGCGCACCGGTGCGGCGGGCGCCAAAGGCGTTTCAACCTTGGTCATACCGCGCGACGCACCCGGGATAAGTTTTGGCGCCGTCGAAAAAAAGATGGGCTGGAACGCGCATCCCACCCGTGCGGTGATCTTTGACAATGCACGCGTCCCGGTCAGGAACCGGCTTTCCGATGAAGGCATGGGCTTTCGGATCGCAATGACTGGCCTTGACGGCGGGCGCATCAATATCGCGGCGTGCTCGCTCGGTGGTGCTCAATCAGCCCTGGACAAGAGTATTGCGTATATGCGTGAGCGAACTGCGTTCGGCCAGCCGCTCAAGGACTTTCAGGCGCTGCAATTTAGGATCGCCGACATGGCAACCGAGGTTGAGGCGGCGAGGATTTTTTTGTGGCGTGCAGCGTCTGCGCTAGACCGGGGAGGGCCGGACGCCAGAAAGCTCAGCGCTATGGCAAAACTCTTGGTCACCGATTCGAGCTTCGAGATCGCCAATCAGGCGCTTCAGCTGCATGGCGGCTATGGTTATCTCACCGAGTTCGGAATCGAGAAAATCGTCCGTGATCTTCGTGTTCATCAAATCCTTGAAGGGACCAATGAAATCATGCGGGTGATCATTGCTCGCGAAATTTTCGGCCGCTGAAGACATGACCGACGAGCCTGAAATTTTGTTCGAGGAAATCGGACGGGCAGGGGTGATTACCCTTAATCGTCCACGGGCGTTAAACGCACTAACGCTTTCTATGATTCGAGAAATGCATTCCCGGCTACTAGCCTGGGCCGACGAGAGCCGAATCGATCGTGTCATAATTCGCGCTTCGGGCGAGAGGGCCTTTTGTGCCGGCGGCGATATTCGCCAGCTTCGCGAATGGGGGCTTGCCGGCGACGCCAACGCGATTGCCTTTTATCGGGAAGAGTACCGATTGAACGCTTTCATCAAGCATTATCCCAAACCCTATGTTGCCCTCGTCGATGGTATCGTTATGGGCGGCGGGGTCGGCGTTGCGGTTCATGGGAAATATTTTCTGTGCGGCGAGCGGACGATCTTCGCGATGCCAGAGACCGGTATCGGGCTCTTCCCGGATGTCGGCGCGACGTTCTTTCTACCGCGCCTGCCAGGCAGTCTTGGCACCTATCTGGCGCTTACCGGAGCGCGGCTTGGCCAAGCCGATCTCGCATGGTGCGGGATTGCGACGCATTCGATCGGCGGCGCCGGAGTAGATCGCCTCATCGACGACCTGACTGATGGCGCCGATATAGACGAGGTGTGTGCTCACCATGCTCGCCCGCCGGAAAAATCGACGCTCTCCGGCCTGGCGCCAGCAATTGACCGCTGCTTTAGCGCCGATTCGCTTCAGGAAATTTTGGCCCGACTGAGCGACGAAGTCGGCGATCACGCGGATTGGGCCGCCGGGGTCATCGCGATCCTTCAAACGAAGTCGCCGATTAGCCTCCACATCGCACTTCGCCAAATGCGCGAAGGCGCAATTGCAGATTTCGACGCGTGTATGCGGGTCGAGTTTCGTATCGTCAATCGGGTATTGAATGGCCGGGATTTCTATGAGGGAGTACGGGCCGTCATCATCGACAAGGACAACCAGCCTCAATGGGCGCATCAAAGCCTCGACGCCGTCACACAGGGCGAAATCGACACCTATTTCGCGGGTCTTGGCGCCGGGGAGTTGAAGCTCACCTGACGATCGGCTTAACTACTATACGCTGCGGGAACGCTATAAATCCTGCGAGGGGTTCTAACGGTGCGGCCGCTCGGTCACCCACGCAACCTGACTGGAAAGACCTCATGATCACACATATGCGCGTTTCGGGAGATTGATTTGCAGTTCGGTATTTTCGGCGGTGCCGCCGCTCGTCTCGTCGACATTACGACCGAGCAACAGCTCTATAATGGTTTCATCGATTATGTATGCGAGGCGGAGGAACTCGGCTTCAAGAGCTTTTTCATTGCCGAGCATCATTTCTCTGGCATCTCCCAAATCTCGGCGGTTCTCAATTTTCTGAGTTTCTTGGCCGCTCGGACGACGACAATGCGGCTTGGAACCGCGGTGAGCGTTCTCACCTGGCACAATCCGGCATTGCTGGTCGAGGAGGCCGCGACGGTCGACGTTTTATCCGGCGGCCGGCTCGATCTTGGTCTCGGGCGCGGCTATCGACGCAGTGAGTTCGACGGCTTTTGCATTCCCTTCGAGGAAGCCGACGCACGGTATTCAGAGTGTCTCGATTTTATCCGCAAGGCATGGACCACCAAGGGCCCGTTTTCGCACCACGGCAAATACTGGGATTTCGAGAATATTGTTGTCGAGCCGGCGCCGGTTCAGGTGCCGCACCCACCGCTCTGGGTAGGGGCGGGAAGCCCGAAGAGTCTCGGCGCTGCTGCGGCGCAGGGCTTCAACGTCCTTCTCGACCAGATTGCCGCGCCGGCGCTCATCGGTGAGCGATTGCAGGTTTACAAGAGCGCCGTCGAAGAGATGGGTGGCACCTATCACCCACATCGGGTCGGCGTGACGCGGGCATTCCATTTGACCACGAACCAGGCCGAACGCGAGCTTGCCTATGAGCATCGCGCCTCCTTTCTGCTCAGGGCGTCGGGGCTTCAGCGGGATGCCAAGAAGCAGTCGAGCCTGGGACTGCCGACATCGATGGACGAGATACGCGACAGCACGGAAAAATCCGCGCTGATCGGACAGCCGGACGAAATCATAAAGCGGATCCAGGAATTGCAGGCTCTCGGCGTCGAATACATTATGCTGATGGACGTCGGACTTTCGCATAGCTCTCTAAGGACTTTCGCCCGCGAGGTCATGCCGGCATTTGCCGATTCGAAATCCGTCGCTTCCGCCGCCTGAAAAGACTCTCGGCGCCACAATCACCGTCCTGGTGTCGGGCACTATTGAACGGAAGCTTGAACCCGTTTGATGGTGTAGATTGAGCCCGCCGCGAACGGCCCGGTGATTGCAGTCTTTTCACCGGTCGACCATTCAATTTCGATGCGGGTGACGTCTTCGGCCTCACCAAGCCCAAAGAACGCCTTGGCACTGTCGAACGAAAGAAATCCACCGCCGGACTGGATTTCGCGCATCTGGCGTTTCTGTCCATCCGGACCGTAGTGAATAGCAATCTTGTTGCCGATGCCGGCCCGGTTTCCCGCGTCGTCTTCAAAGCGGAAGACAATACGGTTTCCGGCTTGGGCATTGTTGACAAAACCCATTACGGGCCCGTTGACGGCCTGGCCAATCAGATCCTGGTCGCCGTCATTATCGTGGTCGATCGCGGTCACTGATGGCAGGATCAAAAACTCGGTCAGGCCGGATTTCTCGGTCTCATCCTTGAATTGGCCGCCGCCGTAATTGGCGAGCAGCACATTGGAGGAAATTACTTTCCCTGACTGCCAGACGCCGTTCGTTACATAGACATCCTGGAATTCGTTTAGGTCCAGATCGGCTAATTTTACGTCCCAGCTAAAGCCGCCAACGCCGAGATTCCAGTCCTCCGCCCTATCTTGAAAGACGCCGCTCTCGGCCTTCAGCAATACGTTGCGGCCTTGGATTTGCGCAATATTCTGAGAGTATTGTTCCTCGGTCGGGTGGAGGATCGGCCGAAAATGGATCTCGCATAACTGCGCCGCCCGCGGCTGATCCTCGGATATATAGGCGCAGACGCTGGGGTCCTTTAGCTGTATCGCAAGGTCCTTGATCAGCATCGCCCGGCACTCGGATTCGAATTTCGCGGAGCCCTCCGCGCAGCGCTCGGCTTCAGAAACCGGCGCCATGTGGCCACCAAAACTGTACCAGAAGCGCAAATCCACATTGGCGTCGCAATTTGCTCGGTCGTTTGCGAATTCAATGGATGAACAATAAAGATTGGCGGATTTCAGGATCATGCGATCGCCGAAACCGTCGGCGCGGCCCGAGATCTGGGCGATATAGATTTCTGGGACGAGATCGTTATCGAGGTCGCCCGACTTCATGCTCATCGTGGTTGTTGTCGACAGCGGAATGATCCCATCGCCGGGGTGGATCTGATCAAACCCGCCCTTGCCATCGCCAAGATAGAATGTATCAGGCTGAACGAAATCATTGCCGACGAGTAGATCAAGTGTGCCGTTGAGATCGATGTCCGACAGAAGAACCGAAAGCGATTCACCGGGCATGCCCGTCAGTTCGCGATTGTTCTCGCCGGTCATTTTTCCGTTTTCGTTGAAGATGAGCCGGTTAGTCGCCTCCATGCCCGGTATCCGGCGATGCCAGCCGGCCGCCCAGTTGCCGATAAAGGCGTCGACGTCGCCATCCTTGTCGACATCGCCGAAGGCCAGGGACTTTGTCAAAACGGCGTCGTCCCGGTTCGTGACCTGGCTCATGCGGCTTTCGGAAAAACTGCCCTTGTCGTTCCACAGGATACGGTTACCGGCTTGATAGGCGGTGGTGAATATGTCGAGCCAGCCATCATTATCAATATCGACGAGTGCTGCGATGATGATTGGAAGGGCGGAGACGTTGGGCATTTCGGGCGTGACTTCCTTGAAGGTGCCGTCGCCGAGATTCTCGAAAATATGCAGGCCCCGGTCGCTGGAGCCGAGAACGACATCGTCGTCGCTATCGCGGTCGATATCGCCGGAACTGGCGCCGCGACCATTCCAGAATGGCGGCCAGAAATCCTTGATCGAAAATACGTAACTGCCCAGGTTGCCTTGCGCCATTAAGCGGTGCGGAGCCTTTTTGCGAGGTCTCGCGGGTCTCGGCGCAGTGCTTCGATGATGTTCCAGCGCTGCTTTCTTGCGGTCGAGAGGAAG
>Ga0315339_1002375_pt1 | contig 14455 bp, 12 predicted proteins | sample ASW17metaG_FD_204514 | JGI IMG/M metagenome (GOLD analysis project Ga0315339, IMG submission 204514) | Ammonia-oxidizing marine archaeal communities from Pacific Ocean, United States - ASW #17 | ecosystem: Environmental > Aquatic > Marine > Oceanic | place: USA: California | collected 2016-12-05
CACCAAAACCAAACAGCAGAACCGATACTAATATCGGAACAAGTCGCGACGGCGTAAGTGACGTTCGGGGCTCAATCGCCGCGCCGGTTTGCATCTTTGCCTATCCCGTGGCGGCGTCCGCCAACTTTGCTTCGTCGCGTTCTTCATCAATCTTTAACATGGCAGCGTGCAATTCCGGATCGCCGCCCTTCATATTCTTCAAATTGGTGATGCAAGCTTTGGCTTTATCAACGCTAACCAATGCGTCCATTCCATAAGCATCGGCACCAATCTTATCACACCAATTTTGGCTGATGGGTGCGCCACCAACAAACACTTTCACATCCTCGCGCAACCCTTCAGCGGTGATCAGTTTGATGGTTTCCCATTGCATGTTCATGGTGGTGGTCAAAAGCGCCGAAAACCCGACGATTACCGGATTATGCTCGCGGATCGCCGCGATAAACTCATCTGGGCTGACGGTGACGCCAAGATCCACAACGGTAAACCCGGCCGCTTCCATCATCATCGCAACGATCTTCTTGCCGATATCATGCAGGTCGCCCTGAACAGTGCCGACAACAACCGTGCCTACATCCTCGGTTTTCTCGGCGATGATCAATGGCTTCAGCAGTTCAAGTGCGGCGTGCATGCATTTCGCTGACATCATGACTTCCGGCAAGAAGTATTCGTCCATCTTGAAACGGCGCCCGACTTCAGCGATCCCTGTCGCCATGGGGCCAGCAATGAGCGTTCGCGCCGTCACCTTGTCTTTTAGCGCTTTTTCAATGAACTCCGCAGTGTCCATATGCTCACCTTCAATGATGTTCCATTCAAGTACGTGGAACAGTTCCTTGAGGGCGTCAGGCGCGTCATTCCAGCGATCCGTCGCGCGGGATGTCTCAATATCGTGCTTGAGATCTTCCAGATCGAATTCAATCTCTGTTTCGATTTCTAAGGGCATGAGAGGTCTCTCGCTTACCGATCTATGTGTGTAAAATGGGACAACATTATCGTTGCATCTCTGGTAGGTCATCGCCGACGTCGGCACCCTCGGGCGGTTCTTCCGGCAACGGATAGACGCCGTATTGACGGGCTTCGTCGATCATAGCAAGCGTGTTCTCAACGGGAACGTCGTGCTCCAAGCGGTGAGACGAGCTCAATAGGTACCCGCCTCCTTTGCCCAACTCCCAAATTCGTTGACGAACTTCCTTGCGTACGTCTTCTTCCGATCCCCATGGCAACGTTTCTTGAACATCGATACCGCCATAGAAGAACATTCTGTCACCGACCATCAGTTTCTTGGACCGCGGGCCGGAATGCCTGGCAGCTTTCGGCTGCACCGGATCAAACCCATCGACACATTGAGACCCGCTCGCGGTCTGTCCGCTCAACAAGCCTTCCATAAATGACGTCGGAATGGCGCCACAGCTGTGGAACTGAATTCTTCCATTGGGGTTCTTTTGGCGGAAATATTCTTTGGTTTCCGAGCAAGCCCGATGGTAATGCGGCAGAAGCTGGCGCTGAAACATCTTCAAGGACAGAAACGATGTTTTTTCGCTCGCCAAGTCCTCCGGGCTGACCCGGATCCAATCAAGGTATTCCCCGCAGACATCGATCATCGCTTTGTTGAACTCAATTTCGAGATCCGTCAACTTGATCAACAAGGCCTCCAAAAATTCCGGAGACTCAATAAAATCCGAAAAAATCTTCGCGTAACCGACCATATATTTGGCCTGTTCAAACAGTCCACCACGACCGGCCTGCCCCATTAACGCGAACGGCGTTTCCTCTTTGACGTACTTACAGTATGACCGCATATCCATGCCGGGAATTGGCGAGTCGTGAAAACATCCTTCGTCGCGCGGATCCGGCCACGGAAAGGCCTTCAATTCCTCCAGGCCCTCTTCGATGGGCGCGCTGGTCGCATGGAATAACGGATACCCGATCATTTCCCAATAACCGCCGTTTTCATGCGGCGTCCATTTACGGATGACGCCCCATTCATCGACGTTGATGTTCTCATCTTCGGAAACATCCACATCAAGCTTGAAAGGAAACTCTCCTTTCCGGATTGAGCGAAATCCGGGCGAGCCGCCCGGCGGCGAGACGGAAATACGAACGAAATCGAGATCCAATTTCTCGGCAAGATCCAATTCGAAACTCACGTCCGCAGTCCATGTGGTGGACCCGGTCCGATAATTCAGCGGGTTTTCATTGAGTTCCATCCCCAATCCGCGACGGAGATGCTGGTAACCTTCGACGGTTCCCCACAGCCCCACGGGCACTCGGTCGGGCTCAACCAAATTAATGGCTTCCAACGTCCGTTTACGTTGCGGAGACATCGCCTCGCCAACGATTGCAACCATGAAGTCCTCCCGAGTTTTGCGTCGATCTTCAATGTCGTTTATTCAAAATCGATTTTGTTCATTAAGTTTATTGTAGGTTCTACTCTTCGGTAGTGTCGAGATGCAATCCCGCCCACACCTTATGCGTCCAGAGTATGGGTGGGGGCGGCAACGCATAGCCGCCCCCAAACACCATTAACTTACTTCATCCACGGTGGCGTGAACGGCTGAAACTTGCCGCCCTTGTAGACGACATAGTTCATGCTCGGCACGAGCAGATGATTGATCGCCTCGTCGCCAGGACCGACTTCGCCAATATTGACGATCGGAACCACACTTCCTTTCCAATTGTCGATGCCTTCGAGCGTATCAAGAAGACGTGCACGAGTGATGTCACCACTACCCATACGCTTGATCGCTTCGCTGAAGACTTGAGCGCCCGTGAAGCCCCAAAGGTGAACAGCGTCATGCTGCTCTTCGGGATAGTACTTGGTCAAAATACCCTTGGCTTTTTGAATGTGCTCGTTGGGATCGTCCCATTCGCGGAAGATCGTCGCGAAGTAGACGCCTTCGACTGCCGCTTGACCAGCGAGTTCCGGCACTTTCGGACTTTTCCCGAAGAACACATTGACGACAGGTGCCTTCAGGCCAAGTTTTGCCCGCTCGGTATAAACTTTGGCTGCCGGCTCCGGTGCGCAAGAACAAATCATCGCATCAACATTCGCGTTCTTCATTTTGATGACTTGCGAACTCAGATCGACTTCCTTCGGCTCATAACCTTCCGAAGCGACCATTTCGATGCCGTACTCTTTGAGCCCGACTTCGATACCTTTCAGATGGGTCTTACCAGACGCGTCATTCTGATAGATAACGCCGATCTTCTTGGCGCCGAAGACTTCCTTGGTAAAGCGAACCAAGTCCGTGCCTTCTTTATCGTAAGGCGGATAAAGCGGAAACACGTTACGGCTCTTGTAAAACACATTCTTCGCAGCACCTGTACCTGCACCGATCAATGGCATATTTTTTTCGACGATATAATCAATCACCGCTTTAGTGGGCGCTGAACCCAAGGGTGCGACGATAGCAAAGCACTTATCGCGCTCAACGAACCGCTTGACGATATTTTTCGTCCGAGCAGGCTCATACTTATCATCGACCATCTTGAACTTGATCATACGACCGTTAATACCGCCATTGGCATTGACGTGCTTGAACCATGCGTCAGCACCCTTGCCCATGCGGAAATAGCTCGAGACTTTCCCGGTCATTGGTTGGTAGGAGCAGATCAGGATTTCCTTATCGGATACCCCTGGGCCGTTTGCAGCCTGAGCTCCAAACGCGGCAAGGGAGAGTATCCCCACGCCGGCGGCAGTTATAAATGATTTGTAGCAGCGTCTCATTTCGCGTACCTCCCGTAATGTTTGGACTATTGTCCATCCACCCCTAGAAAAAGACCCATGTTATGCATCGGCGTTCCTTTTCGAGGGGACCCGTGGGCTTCAGGGAGCCGAATAAAAGCGACTGTGAAGTCCCTATTGAAGTGACCGCTGGGCGACCGCCTCAAATTCCCAAATTATGCCAACATCGAGAATCTTTCGAACACCTGCTACGTATTAGGCGCCCATGTAAGATTCGATAACCTCCTTGTTTTGACGCAAGTCTCCAGAAACACCTTCTACGGCGACACGGCCAACCTGCAAAACATAACCGAAACTTGAATTTTTCAGAGCAATATTGGCATTTTGTTCAACAACCAACATCGTCATCCGTTGTTCCTCATTGATCTTTTTAAGCGTCGCAAAAATATCTGCGATGATGATTGGTGCCAGCCCCAACGATGGCTCATCAAGCAACAACAATCTGGGACGCGCCATGAGCCCCCGACCGATAGCCAACATTTGTTGCTCCCCACCACTCAATGTGCCGCCCAATTGCTTCGCGCGTTCGCTCAGGCGCGGGAATAACTCGAGGATCATATCCAAGTCTTTGGCAATCTCGGCTTTATCATTTCGGGCATAAGCACCCATTCGCAGGTTTTCCGAAACCGTCAAATCCTTAAAAATTTTCCGCCCTTCGGGGACTTGCGCGATGCCAAGCCTAACTATTTGGTTCGGCGTCATGCCGTTTAGTTGTTGGCCATCGAACTCAATCTCGCCGACCGTTGGCTTCACGACACCGGAAATCGCTTTCAAGGTCGTTGATTTACCGGCCCCATTCGCGCCGAGCACCGCGACAATTGCACCTTCTTCAACGTTCATCGACACCCCTTGGAGGGCGCGGACGGCACCGTAGCTAGCCTCTAAATTTGTCAATCGAAGCAAGGTCATTCGTCATCCTCACCTAAGTAAGCCTTAATGACATCGCGATTGGACTGAATTTCGGATGGCGTTCCTTGAGCAAGATTAGCACCAAAGTTGATGACGTAAATATAATCACAAACTGTCATCACCATCGCCATGTCATGCTCGACCAGGAATATCGTAATGCCCAGTTCCGTATTGATCCGCTTGACGATTTCCTTCAATTCCGCCGTTTCCTCATCGTTGCAACCCGCGACGGGTTCATCGAGAAGAATCATCTCAGGCTTTGCCGCCAGTGCACGGGCCATCTCAACCCGCTTTTGATGTCCGTAAGGCAAGTTCTTAACAGGATTATCCAACTCGTCGCCCAAATTCAGCATCTCGGCAATCTCGACGGCACGGTCAGTCAATTCCCGCTCATTTCGCCGTGCCGATGGCAACCAGAGCATATTGCTAAATGGGTTACCAATCAGGTGGTGGGCGCCGATCAAAATATTTTCAAGCGTCGTTTGCTCGGCAAACAAATTGATGTTCTGGAAGGTCCGAGCCATGCCAAGATCGATCATGTCATGGGTGTTTTTGGCGTCGATTTGCTGATCACGATAGTAGACATGCCCGTCGTCGCAATCTTGGAACCGGCTAAGAACATTAAAGAGCGTCGTCTTCCCAGCGCCGTTGGGCCCAATAAGGCCAATAACTTTTCCCTCTTCTACATCGAGCGAGATCTTATTGCAGGCAACAACGCCACCGAATCTGACCGTCACCTCATCGCAGCGCAAATGAGACGTCATTGTGTGTCTCCTCCGAGCTTGCCGCGCAGCCAACGAAACAATTGGACCAACCCAACAACAACGCCGGCAGGCGCCGCGATGAGAACAAATATCAACGCACCGCCCTTGATGATGAAAGCCAAATCACCCGGTTGATCAACAAAGAGTTCAATGAATGTCGGTAGGAACGCGACGAACAGACCGCCGACAAAGGGCCCCAAAAGCACCGCTGATCCGCCAACCACCGTCGCAACCAGGAAGTCCACCGAATACCAAATATCGGCAAAAACCTCGGATGAAACATAATTCACGTAGTGTGCGAAAAGCACACCGGCCACGCCCGTCACCGCCGCGCTCAATGAAAACGCAAGCGTCCGATAAAATACCCGATTGACCCCACTGGCCTCTGCAGCTTTTTCGGAATCACGCAGCGCCATGAAAGCCCGCCCGACACCGGACCGCACCAGGAGAGAAACAAACAAGGTCGTGAGCCCGAGCGTCGCCAAAGCCGTATAATAAAATCCAATATCCCCGATCTCGAACCCGATGACGTGATTTTTCGGCAATGAAATTCCTTCACGCCCCTCAAATATGGGGACATTATTCACGACCGTGCCGACGAAGAACGCGAACCCCAGCGTACCAATTGCCATGAACGCGCCGGACAATCTCAAAAACACCAACCCCAGCACCCAGCCGACAAATGCGGACATCGCCGCGCCGACGATTATGCCGGTTATCAAATCCGTACCCAGGTACTTCGTCGATAATGCAGATGCATACGCGCCGACAGCCAGGAACCCTCCATGGCCAACGGTCACCAGCCCTGTGTAGCCAGTCAAAATACTGACGCCTTGTGCCGCCATGATGTACATGATGATCAGTGTCGCTTCGGAAGCCATCCAGCTTTCGACGCCAGGCGCTATCGGGAAAATTAAAGCAACAAGGAACAACACCCCCATCGCTGCCCATTTGCGCTGAACCATCTTGGCCTTAATTGCTGCATTTATGTCAGCCATGGGCGCCCCCGCGAGTATTGTCTGCCAGCATCTCTTAAACCTCTCGCCGCTTTTGAATACCAAACAGCCCATGAGGGCGGAAAGCTAACAAGAGTACGATCATCGCGAACGCGGTGGCGGTCTTGAAGTGCGATCCGAGGTAGCCACCGGCAAAGTTCTCGCAAATACCAATCAACAAGGCGCCTATAATGGCACCAGGAATTGAATACAGCCCACCGAAGACAGCAGCCACGTAACCCTTGATCAAAACCTCGTCCATCATTTCGGGCGAGACGTAAATGATCGGAGCGATCAGAACGCCGGCGAAAGCCGCCAAAAACCCGGCCATTCCCCAGGTTAGAAGCACAATGAACCGAACCGGAATCCCCATAAGTGCGGCGGTCTCCGGATCATCCGTCACGGCACGCATGGCAATGCCTTGCTTCGTGTATTTAAAAAACACAAACAACACGAGGCCGATTGCGGCGGCCCAGGCCATATTGATTACATGCCCCTGACTGATGATCCCACCGAAAACATTTATCGGAGTCGGGTCAAACGTAAGGGGAAATGCTTTCGTATCCCGCCCCCAAAGGTGACCGGCGACACCATGCATGATGTAATACATCCCGAGTGTCGCGGTGAATAGCGTCAACCAATCGGAATCGGCGATCTGGCGCATGACGACACGCTCGGCGAGGATTCCAAGCCCAATACAAAAGACCACTGAGCCGGCCAGGGCGAAATAATAATTGAAGGCAAAACTCTTGATTAGAACCAGCGCAATGAATGCACCCATCATCGAGAAGTCGCCCTGCGCGAGATTGATCGTCCGCGTATTTCGAAACACGACAACGACGGCAACCGCCGTCAACGCATACAAACTGCCCGTTGCCAATCCACTAATAAATAATTGTCCGAACACAGGCGCCTCCCATTCGCCAAGTGACTGCATTCACACCGAGAATGTTGGGATGCTCTCTTTTGCGTACAATGGACGCTGCGAGTTGCTTCCTCGCTTACGTCAATGAGTACAAAGCAATGGCCCCATCATATTTCCGGTCTTTCATTGTACCGATTATGGACGCTCCAGGGACAAGTTTAGGTGGATGGCCATATGCGCAGCGGACATATTCAAGCCGTTCCAGATAACAAAAAGCCTGCGTATCGCTTGCTTACGCCGGCTTTTCGAATTTATCTGACGGCTTTTAGTCGCCGGAATCAGGCCCAAACTGCTGATGGGCATCCAGCATAAGTGACGGAAAACCGCGCATATTTGCGCCGCGCAGCCGTTCGGCGGCCTTTTCGCGGCCTTGGTTGGCCAACTTCGCCATTGAACCTGATTGGATTGCACCCGTCGGGCATATTTCCTCACAAGCGCGGGGCAAATCGAGCGGCCGTTCCTTACCAGGCGTTTGGCAGAAATTGCATTTTTCCATTTTTCCGGCCGTTGCCGTCAATTGCGGTGCGTTGAACGGGCACGCCCAGGCACAGAACCCACAACCGATGCATTTGTTCTGATCAACAATGACAATGCCGTCATTTGCACGTTTTGTGATAGCCGTTACTGGACATGCATTGCGGCATGGTGCGTCACCGCAATGCATGCACGCCATGGAAACATTCATGGCCTGCACCTCGGGGAATGTGCCCGTCTCAATTTTCACGACCTCGCGCCAGCGCGGGCCGATCTCAACTTCATTCCAGGTTTTGCAGGCAATTTCACAAGCGTGACATTTCACGCATCGTTTGTGATCGAAATAAAATCCGTGTTGCATTTGCCCCTCCCTCAGTTCGCCGGCCGAACGCGAACTTTGCATTCGTTATAGCAATTTGCGCCGGTAACAGGGTTCGTGTGGGTTTCCATTAAGTTATTCGAATGCGCACCCTTGCCTTTGGCCGTCGAGCCCATCGCCCAATGGCCGAACCCATGTCCATGACGGATCGAAACACATCCCGGCACCAATCCTTCGACCACCTTGGCCAGGATCCTAATTTTATCCTTAGGCGATTCCACCGTGACGTAAGTATCGTCCTGAATGCCATATTTCGCGGCATCGATGCTGTTGATCTCAACCCAGTTTTCGCCACAAATTTCCATCAGATAGGGATTGTTCTGTGTGACGATATTGCAGTGCATGGAAAACTTTGAATGAGTGACTTGTAGTGGGAATTCCTGATCAGGGATGACGCTACGTTCAGTGAATTCCGGATACGCATTGAAACCGGCGTTTACATAGTCCGTAGAATAAATTTCGACTTTCCCTGAGGGCGTCGGCAATCCGCCGGGCACCCGATTGTATTTGATCTCGTCCGCCCAGAACCCTTTTTCCTTGAGTTCTTCAACACTCATGGGGACATCCTTCATCGCTACTTCGCCCCAGTCTTCCCATTTTTCGTAAGGGAAATGTTCGCCCCAGCCCATTTTTTCGGCAATACCTTTGACGATTTCATAGGGCGGCTTTGACTCACCGACGCGATCGACGACAGGTTGGCACAGCACGACTTCCGGCCCCAGCCACATGCCCTGGCGAATTTCAGCCTGCTCATGGAAGGACGTTTCCGGCAGCACGATATCGCATTCCAGCGCCGTTTCACTGAGGTACAACTCACACGCTACAGCCAGCTCGAGATGCTTGAACATCTCCATTACCCGATCCCGGTTCGGATCACTCATGACCGGATTAGTCGCATGCACGAACAAGCCTTTCACAGGATAAGGATCGCCATTGATCACCGCGTCCGGAAGCTTTGAGTTCGGCAAGTCGGGCGCCAATGCGTAACCCATCGCCACATGCAGCGGGTCCTTTTCGGGCTGACGCATGGCATCTGCCGGAATCTCCACCGGTGCACCCAAGGGTGCCCAGTCTTTGAGATGAATGTTTCCGGGTTTGTCGACTTCCCCACAGATTGCGTCCAGGATATAGCAGGCGCGGCCGGCATCGTGACCGTTGGTGTAATATCCGGAACCTTTGAAGATTGCAGACATGGCGGGTTTCGTGGTCGCGAACTCACGTGCCAGGCGGGTAATTGTCGCAGCCTCGATACCGCAAATTTCCTCAGCCCATTCCGGCGTGTACCCCTTTTCATTCAAGTGGTCACGGAAACCATTGAAACCTTCGCAGTACTGATTGACGAAAGGCTCGTCGTAGAGTTTTTCATCAATGATGACCTTGCACATGGCCAACGCCATGGCACCGTCAGTCCCCGGACGGATTGGCACCCATTCATCAGCTTTTTGCGCGGTTTCCGTGAAGTTCGGATCGACGACGACCAAGCGGCATCCTTTTGATTGCGCTTCGATCAGTGCCCGGCTTTCCCATAATCCTTGATTGGCACCCAGCATGTTCATGCCCCAAAGCATGACGAATTTCGAATTAGCGAAATCGTGCATGGGGAACACGTGTCCAAACAACGTCAGGCAGGCGGACCGGCGATCTTGCTCGCAACCAGACGTATGCGCGTACATATTCGGCGAACCGTAGAGGTCTTTCAGAAGATGATGATAAAAGACTGTATTGGGATCATGGTGACAGGTCAGCGCGACGGCCTCTGGCCCCCACTTGTCGGCAATTAATTTCAATTTGTCGGCAATGAACTGAAACGCCTCATCCCAGGAAATTTGTTTGAACTCGCCGCGCTCCCCTTTCGGGTTTGTACGCAGCAGCGGCGTCGTCAAACGGTCCGGGTCTTGGCTGACGTACCAACTCGCCATGCCCTTGGCACAGCGCGACCCAATGTTATTGGGTGATTCGGGATTGCCTTTTTGATAGACGATCCGGCCATCGCGGACGAAGACTTCCGTCGGGCATTGCCATGGGCAGGTATAACAGAAACTCTTGATAACCTCGGCGCCTTTGATTTCGGCCAGCTGAGATCCCAAATCCTTAGTTGTCACCGACATGACACGCCGCTCCCTGTTCAATTGCGCTTCGTCACCCTTATATTTTCATTGGCTTATTGGGCAACCCTACCCAATATGTTAGCGCTCTCCTGATTTTCTCGCAACTTGAGCAGGCGAAAGCTTATTCGCGGCAATGACGGTGCACGCCCAGTTCTCCTGCAACATGCGCAATCGGTATGGGGCAAGCCAAGCGGCGCATAAGCGCTAATGCCTCAAATTTTAGTTATTCCCGCGGAAGTCTTCTGGCGATGAGGCGGTAAATTCCGCCGCCAATCAATGCGCCGATGATCGGCGCGACGATATAGACGGTGAAAAATCCACCCCGCGGCCCCGGAATGGCGATGGAGTCCCAACCAAGGAAAAACGAGACCAAGCGTGGGCCAAAATCACGTGCGGGATTGAGACCAGCCTGAGTTAACGGTGCAACCACGGAAATAATCGCGGCAACACCAAGCCCGATAATCACGGCCTGCATTGCTGACGGTGGGCGAGATGTGTTGCGGTCGTGGGTCACAGTTGCAACCAAGAACGCGAGCATTGCCGTACCCACCATTTCGGAAATAAACGCAGAAGACGGGCTGACAATCCGCCAAGCGTCCTCCGCCGTGCCGAAGACTGCGGGGTTCGGGAAATATTCCCCAAACATCATTGCACTTAGTTCACTGCCCGGCCCGCCCCGTAATAAGCCATGCTGTCGTTCAAACTCAATGATGGCTTCCGAAAACATGCCATAGAGCACCAAGGACGCCGTCGCCGCGCCGGCAACTTGTGCAACCCAGTACGGCACGACCCACCGAACAGGGAAGCGGTCATAAACGGCGGCGACGACGGTGATGGCTGGATTAATGTGGGCACCTGACAGAGATGCTGCCGTGTAAATTCCCAGGCTCACGCCGACAGCCCATACAACAGCAACTTGCCAAAGCCCGGCTTGAGCGCCCGTGGCAACCGCCGCATTGACGGAACCTACGCCAAAAAAGACGAGCACGAATGTCCCGAAATATTCGCCGGCCATCGCCGACAATAGGTTAGGCTTCGATTCACGCGCTGCGGGCGTTGGATCATCGCCGGAACTTTCCTCGTGAGATAGTGTTTCTTCGCTCACTTGGTTACTCCTCCCCCTAGGCTCGCCGGCACATTCCGCGCCGCTGCTATATAAACATCATCTTTATCAATTTCACCGAGTTTTATGCCGGACAAATTCGACTGCGTAAGGTCGGTTCGGTCAAATTTCGCATCGGTGAAATCGGCGCCTCGCAAATCGGCCCCAGACAATTGAGCCAACGACAATTTGCTGCCGCGGAATACCGCATTGTTGAGATGCGCAGCATACGCACGCACCCAACCTAAATCGGAATTCGAAAAATCCGCACCTTCGGCACGGCTCCAACTAAGATCAGCGTATCCCAACTTCGCAGACACGAGCTTGGCGCCGGTCAGAACAGCTTCTTCAAACTTCACGTTCGTTAAGTTGGCGCCAGTCATATCAGCATTGGTCAAATCGGCGCCACGCAATACGGCACCGCTCGGCCCCGGGTGCCCCAATCCAAGTGATCCAACATTGGCTTTTTTGAAGTTGGCGCCGACAAGACTCGCTTGGCTAAAATCGGCGCCAGCCATGAAGGCTGCACTGAAATCGACATTCTCGCCGTGTGCTTTAATCAATCTAGCCCCCGGCAAATAGGCCCCGACGAAAACAGCATTATCGATTTTCGCCGCGTCAAGCACAGCCAAAGCCAAGGCTGCCTTCGCAAAATTCGCCCCTCGGAGATTTGCCCGTGTCAGATCGGCATTCCCCAAATTGGCTTTCGAAAAAATCGTCCCCTCAGCCTTTATTTCCCGCAAATAGGCTTCTCTCAGATCGGCACCATTCAAGCTGGCACCCGTCAAGTCCGCGCCAGTAAGGTTGGCGCCAGTCAAATCAGCACCATCCAAATTTGCGTTCTTTAAGTTTGCGTTGCGCAGATCAGCGCCAGACATCTTCTTCCCATGCAGATCGGAGCCGGACAAGTTTGCGCCAACGAGGTTCCGCTTAGCGGCTGTCACGTCTATGGACTGGCCACGGACGGTGTGCACAGATCCGAACACAGTTAACGCCACCATCACGGCGGGAAATATGCCCTTTGTCCGCATCATTCCGCGATATTCCTCGGCAGGAATGACGCTGTCTTCGCGGACTCAGGCATCGGCCCAATTCGTTTGATATCGGCCCAAACACCTTTGTAATAAGGGATCGTAGTTTTCGGGTCGACGTGGTCCGAAATCAAGTCACCAACGGCGCCACGCGGTTGGCCAAACAACATAAAGGCATGGTTTCTTTTGACCGCATCTGTGACGTACGCCATGGCTTCGACTGTGCCGACATCATTGGAAACTTCAAGCAAGTCACCTGCCGAAATCCCCAATTCAATGGCATCTTCAGCATGAATCTCCAGCAAAGGAACCGGATAACGCTCGCGGTAAAAATCGATATGGCGATGATGGTAAATCGTCTGCCAAATATGGTTGGCCCGGCCGTTATTGATCCAAAACCGGTAATTTTCCCGCTGACGCTCGACAGCAGATGCGTATCCAGGCCATGGCCTGGGCGCAGCAATGAATTTCGCCTTGCCGGACGATGTGAAAAATTTACCATCCTCGTGCATTCGGACTGTACCGACGGGAACGCGGTTGATCAGTCTGACAGGCGTCTGAATCCCATTGTTTCCAAGATCTTTCAATAGATCGTAGGTGATACCCGCGTATCCTTCCGGAGGGTCATTGCCATCGCCCTTGAAACTGTATCTCGCATGAATGAACACATCTTCATCGCCCCGCCAATCATAATCCAGGAACCGATTGGCCATCAGCGGATTTCGGTCCTGCTGATAAAGCTTGTTCAAATGTTTTGCGAACAAAGCCATGATTTTCCAATCCGGTATCGCATCACCCGGCGGATCCATGAATCGCTGATAAAGACGTAGACGCCGTTCACCGTTAATTGACGTGATATTCATTTCGCCCCATTGGGCGGCCGGCAAGACGAGGTGGGCATGGCGCGCGGTTGCGGTCATATAGATATCCTGTGTCAGGATAAACATGCCGCCATCTTTCAACGCTGCGATCACGGCCGTTACCCGCTCGCCTACGGGGCGGCCCGCCGTTCGCACCAAGGCGTCGCGCACTGGACGTCCGCGTTCTTTCAACGCCGCTTCCATTTTCTCGGCCCGCAACGTGGTCAAGACCGGATTGCAGCCGCCGACCCAAAACACCTTGGCTTCACCTCGGTGCACGGCTTCATCGACGTTCAACGCCGGGCGCCCCCCTGGATAAGGGGGTCGCACGTAACCTTCCTGATGCCCGCCCAGGCGACTGACGCCCGTACCAGGCTTGCCGACGTTGCCGCTCAATAACGCCAAATCAATGATGGAGGCGATATTTTCATAATTCTTCAGCCCCCAAATCAGGCCTTTTTCGTAATGCAAGAGGGTTCTACGCCGCGCTTTGTTGGCCTTTGGCTTTGCAATCCACTCCGCTGCTTTGTAGAGGTCTTTTTCGTCAATACCCGCCAGTTCGGCTGCTTCACGTACGAACTCGCTTGCGTCCCGGTCGGCACCCAGCGAAGAACGCTGATAAGCCTCGAAGGTCTGCCACTCCGTGCGCTCCTTGATGAATGCAACATCGTGCCAGCGCCGCTCAAGGATGATGCGGGAAATAGCATTCAGTACTGCAATATCGGTACCGGGCTCGATCTGAAGATGCAGAACGTTTTCCTTGCCGCCCGCGGCTTCCGCGGTGGCGACGCTGATTGTCCGGCGCGGATCAACGATAATCATCCGGCCAGCGGGTGCGTCCTCGCCTGGAAAGGTGGTGTCCTTCAAATCCGCCGACTCGCCATTCAAATTGCGAACCATATGATTGAGGAAATAGTTGGTTTGGGTCTCGTAAGGATTGGCGCCAACGATGAGAATGGTATCGGCGAGTTGTGCGTCCACGTAGGCGTTCGTCAATGCAACCAACCCGGCATCGCCGGCGGCATGAACCTCGGAATTATAAGCTGGCCGATTGTGAATAGAGGCCGTGCGGGTCCCAACGCCTGAGAAAAAGAAACGCCCGACCGCCCAGTTATTTTCGAACCCGCCTCCGCCGCCGCCATGATCGAAAAACTTCATTCCGA
>Ga0315339_1002376_pt1 | contig 14451 bp, 12 predicted proteins | sample ASW17metaG_FD_204514 | JGI IMG/M metagenome (GOLD analysis project Ga0315339, IMG submission 204514) | Ammonia-oxidizing marine archaeal communities from Pacific Ocean, United States - ASW #17 | ecosystem: Environmental > Aquatic > Marine > Oceanic | place: USA: California | collected 2016-12-05
GATCCCACAGGTCGCCGGCGCGGAAGACGTCCTCGCCTCGCTTGAAGAGGCGCAGACAGGCGATGTTCACCAGTTGCTTGAGCTCCCAGTCGGCCAAGCTCTTGAACATCCCCATCTGCTTGAGATGCCAGTACTTGGTCTGCGAGACCGCCAACGCCGTTTCCATACGTACTCCTCCGCGCCCGAACTCCGGTGGACACCTGTGAGAGCCCACAACTGCCTGGTTCATGTAGCGGTTTGCCGGCGGTGGCGCGTTGGTTACAAGCCTTCGCGGCAGAGCACGGCGGCCGCGGGGGCGTTGGCACTCGTCGGAGGAGGCCCCAGCAGGCAGATCACCTAGCAGGCAGTGGTGGAAGGGTGGCGGGCCTGTCGACCGACGTTAGCCGGGGGCCGAGTCCCGTCCGTAAAGAGTCCACAGATACCCGAGCAGGAACCCGGTCAGGCCCAGCACCAAGATGCCGCCGGTATGTCCCATCAGCACGTGCGCGGCATCGGAGTATGGGCAGAGTATGCGCCACGACGCCTCCGCCGCAAATCCTGCTCCAGTGCCGGTCAAGAATCCCGCTACCAGCGGGCGTTGCGGCAACGAACGGGCCACGAGCCAAGCGATCAGTACTAGCGCTGGCAAGCCGATCAGGGGCTCGGCGCGGAAGCAGGCCATCCACATCGTCACCGTGCCACCACTCGACATGGGAGCACGAACGAAGATCAGCAAGTTGACGACGATCTGCAGCGCATGGGCGGTCAAGACGAAGGGGAAGAGCTTGGTCGAGGAGGCGCGCCAGCCCGGAATGCCTTCGAGCAGAACGAAGAAAGGGGTTCGGGGGCGCGGGATCGGGAGATTACTATTCCCTGTAACGATCGCCCAGCTGCACATGCAGGCTGCGAAGCGCCCCGTTTCCGAGATCCTGAGCGTTCTTGAATTCCTGTGGAGTTGGCCGGCTCCATCGAGTGAAGCCGCCAACTCGTAGTCGATGGAGGCTGACGTGAAAAAGCTTTTACTCCTGACGGTGCTAACAACCGCCGGCGCGCTCCTGGCGTCGCCGGCCTTAGCACAGCGAGACCCCGAAGGCATGCTGTTCGGCGGCTACTCCCTTTTGTGGGCCGACCAGGGAGACGACCTGGACAGAGCCACCCTCCACGGCTTCGCCGTCGACTACACATACTTCATGGACCGCCGCTTCGGCTTCGTCGTGAGTGGCAGCGTTCACACGGGCCCCGCAGATGCGGGCGGCAACGCGCTCGATGTGTCCGATATTGATTTCCGCGATTACACCTTGCTGGCCGGACCTCACTTCGTCTTGTGGCGAGCCCACAAGTCGGAGGCCGGGCTACGCGCCTTGGCGGGCGCCGGCTGGCGCCGGCTCCGAACTGGGGACGGTGGCGTCGCGATAAGCGATGACGTGGATTTCACCTGGGCTATCGAAGCCCATCTCGACTTGCGCCTGTCTGACAATATTTGGCTCCGGGCTCTGCAGCCGGCCATCGTCTTCACACAGTTCGACGACATCAACCGCACCGACTACCGCCTGAGCATAGGGCTGGTCTTGCGCGGTGGCAGCCTCCTGCAGTAGGGCAAACCGGCGCGCCACCCCCGCCGGAGCAAAGCGCAGCCGGCGAGTATCGTGCCGCCATCGTAGAATTGATGGCAATGTTCACCCGCCCCAAGCCTTTGTCCGAAGTCGACCCGCGCGAGACGCGCGAGTGGATCGAGAGCCTCGAAGCCGTTCTGCATCACGCTGGTCCGGAGCGCGCCAAGTTCCTGCTGGCTCGGCTGGCCGATCGCGCCCGGCTCGACGGCATCGAGGTATCGACCCTTCCGTCGCGGTACACGAACACCATCGGGGTCGACCGCCAGCCCGATTACCCTGGCGATCTCGAGCTCGAAGCGCGCATCTCGGCCTGCGTCCGCTGGAACGCGATGGCCATGGTCGTGCGGGCGAATCGGCAGGCCGCCGAGCTCGGCGGCCACCTATCGTCCTACGCGTCCGCCGACGTGCTCTACGAGGTCGGACTGAACCACTTCTTCCGTGCGTCCACGGATGAGCAAGCCGGCGACCTCGTCTACTTTCAAGGACATTCCGCCCCGGGCATCTACGCTCGCGCCTTCGTCGAAGGCCGGCTGAGCGAGAAAGATCTGGACGGGTACCGACAGGAAGCGGACGGCGAAGGACTTTCGTCCTACCCGCACCCCTGGCTGATGCGTGATTTCTGGCAGTTCGCCACGGTATCGATGGGGCTCGGGCCGATCATGTCCATCTACCAGGCGCGCTTTCTCCGCTACATGGAAAACCGAGGCCTCGTACCTCGGAGCGATCGCAAGATCTGGGCGTTCCTCGGAGACGGCGAGATGGACGAGCCCGAGTCAATGGGCGCCATCACGGTGGCGGCGCGCCAAGGACTGGACAACTTGGTATTCGTCGTCAACTGCAACTTGCAGCGGCTCGACGGCCCCGTACGAGGCAACGGCAGCATCGTGCGTGAGCTCGAGGCAGTGTTCCGAGGCGCCGGGTGGAATGTTCTCAAGGTGCTCTGGGGAACAGCATGGGACGAGTGGCTCACCGGCTCGCACGCCGACCTGCTGGTGCGCCGGATGGAGGAAGCGGTCGACGGCGACTACCAGGCGTATGCCGCCGACAACTCGGGCAAGTTGCTGCGCGAGAAGTTCTTCGGCCGCTATCCGGAGCTCGCCAGCCTGGTCGAACACCTGACCGATGCTGAGATTGCCGCCATGCCGTCGCGCCGCGGCGGCCACGACGAGCGTAAGGTCTATGCGGCCTTTGCCGCCGCCGTCGCACACCGCGGCCAACCAACGATCATTCTCGCCAAGACCATCAAGGGTTACGGTCTGGGGACGGCCGCGGCGCGCAACCCGACTCACCAGCAGAAGAAACTCTCGGACGAGGGCATACGCGCCTACCGCGACTGGCTCCATCTGCCGATCGCGGACAGAGAGATCGCTGAGATGCCCTACGTCCAGCTACCCGATGACGCCGCCAAGTACCTGCATGAGCGCCGCGCCGAGCTGCACGGCTCATTTCCGACGCGACGAGTCATCACCGAGTCACTGGAGATGCCCCCGCTCGAGGCCTTCAAGGCACAGTTGAAGTCGTCCGGCGATCGCGAGTTCTCCACCACGATGGTGTTCGTTCGCATTCTCTCGGCACTATTACGCAATGAGACCATCGGGTCGCGCATCGTCCCTATCGTTCCCGACGAGGCCCGTACCTTCGGCATGGAGGGGCTGTTCCGCCAGGTTGGCATCTACGCTCCCTACGGGCAGCTCTACACACCGACCGATCGTGACCAGCTCGCCTACTACCGCGAAGACCAGGCGGGTCAGATCCTGCAGGAAGGAATCACCGAAGCCGGAGCGTTTTCGTCGTGGATAGCCGCCGCCACGGCATACGCCAACCACGGCCTGTGGATGCTCCCCTTCTACATCTACTACTCGATGTTCGGGCTGCAACGTATCGGCGACCTGGCGTGGGCAGCCGCCGACATGCAGGCTCGCGGCTTCCTCCTCGGCGCCACCTCTGGACGAACAACGCTTGCTGGTGAAGGCCTGCAACACACGGATGGGCACAGCCACGTTCTGGCCTCGGCAATTCCCACTTGCCGAGCCTACGATCCGACATACGCCCACGAGGTCGCAGTTATCATTCAGCATGGTCTCCAGGCGATGTATGCCGAGGGCGAGGCCGCTTTCTACTACCTCACCCTGATGAACGAGAACTACCCACACCCAGGAATGTACGAGAACGCTGCCGACGGCATCGTGCGCGGTATGTATCTCCTTCGGGCCGCGGATCCGACACCCCAGGTGCAGCTGATGGGTAGCGGCGCGATCCTGCGCGAGGTCGAAGCTGCTGCCGAGATGCTGGGTGATGATTTTGGCATTGCGGCTGATGTCTGGAGCACCACCAGCTTCACGGAGCTGGCGCGCGACGGCATGGCGGCGACGCGTTGGAACCGCCTCCACCCGGAAGCGCCAGCGCGACGCTGCTTCGTACAGCAGCAGCTTGCCGAGCACAGCGGACCGGTGATCGCCGCGACCGACTACCTGGAGACATTCGCCGAGCAGATTCGGCCGTTCGTCGAACGCCGCTTTGTCGCTCTGGGCACGAACGGCTTCGGGCGCAGCGATACGCGGGCGAAGCTGCGCTCGTTCTTCGAGGTCGATCGCCGTCACGTCGTCGTAGCCGCGCTGAAAGCGCTCGCCGACGAGGGGACGCTCGAATCATCGACGGTGGCCGCAGCGATCGACAAATATGACATCGACCCCGAAGCGGCCGACCCGGCGACTCTTTAGGACCGAGCGAGACAACGGAGACGAAGTTGGCTCAAATACGAGAGATCAAGGTCCCGGACATCGGCGACATCGACGGTGTCGAGGTTGTGGAGTTGCTGGTGGCCCCCGGCGACACGGTAGCGGTGGATCAGTCGCTGATCACCCTCGAGAGCGACAAGGCCTCGATGGAGGTGCCGTCATCTGCGGCCGGGGTCGTCGCCGAGCTGCGCGTCGCCATCGGCACCATCGTCGTCGAGGGCGACGTGATCCTGACCCTCAACGAGTCGGCGGCCGGGGACGAACCCTCGGCTGGCGCTGACCCGTACAAGACCTTCCGACAAGAGCCCCGAGCACCCGAGCCCGAAATGGCCTCGCCATCGCCTCCACCTCGCGAGCATGCCCGGCCGGTCACGATCGAGCCAACCGACCCTGCTTCAATTCCCTGGGCAAGCCCCTCGACCCGCAAGCTGGCGCGCGATCTCGGGGTTGACGTCTCCACGCTGCTGGGCAGCGGCCGGGACGGGCGTCTCACCCGGTCCGATGTCGAAGCCGACGCGCGGCGGGCTGCGAGCGCCGGCTCGTTGCTACCCGAGATGCCGGTGATTGACTTCGCCAAGTTCGGAGACGTCGAGATCCAACCGTTGACTCGCATCCAACGGCTGACCGGTGAAAACCTGCATCGGGCATGGTTACATGTGCCCCACGTCACGCAGTTTGACGAGGCCGACATCACCGAACTCGAGGCCTTCCGTCGGAACAGCAAGCCCCAGGCTGAAACGCGGGGTTTCAAGCTGACGTTCGTGAGCTTCATGCTGGCGGCCACCGCCGTCGCACTGCGCGAGTTTCCGCGCTTCAACTCGTCGCTCGACCCGGTCAGCGGCGGGCTCATTGCCAAGCGCTATACGCACCTGGGCGTGGCCGTTGAAACGCCGAAGGGCCTCGTCGTGCCGGTAATCCGCGATGCCGATAAGAAACGCATCTTGCAGCTCGCTGAGGAGCTCGCAGAAGTCAGCTCGCGGGCACGTGAGGGCAAGCTCACGCCGTCCGACATTCAGGGTGCAAGCTTCACGATCTCCAGCCTTGGCGGCATCGGCGGCACCGCCTTCACGCCGATCGTCAACGCCCCGGAGGTCGCCATCCTCGGGGTCTCACGAGCCCGCATGCGACCTGTCTGGAAAGGCGAGGAGTTCGTGCCACGCCTCATGCTGCCACTGTCCCTTTCCTACGACCATCGGGTCATCGACGGCGCCACTGCTGCCAGGTTCACTACCTACCTGGCCGGGGTTCTTTCGGATGTCCGCAACTTGCTCCTGTAGAAGCGCGCGATGACTGACTTGATCGAGGTTCGAGTGCCGGACATCGGCGACTTCGATAGCGTCGAAGTTACCGAGCTGCTGGTGCAGCCAGGCGATGTCGTCGACTCGGACACATCTCTGATAACGCTCGAAAGCGACAAGGCGAGCCTCGAGCTCCCGTCCCCGGTCGGCGGCATCGTGCGGCAGTTGCACGTGGCGATCGGAGACACGGTATCGGAGGGATCGATCGTTGCCTCCATCGAGCCTGGCAGCGGCGACTCTTCCGAGCCGCCAGCCCCACACGACCCTCAGCACCCCGCTGCGACGCAGCCTCAGGCGGAGCCAGCACCCGAGCCCGAGGATCCGGCGTCGCCAGCGGCGCCGCTCAAGGCGGCATCGGCGGAGCAAAGTACCGAGCTGCCGCCCGCCGACATCCAGGCCGAGGTGGTCGTGATCGGCTCCGGACCGGGTGGCTACACGGCCGCGTTCCGCGCCGCCGACCTTGGCAAGGAGGTGGTGCTCATCGAGCGTTTCCCGAACCTCGGCGGCGTATGCCTCAACGTTGGCTGCATCCCTTCCAAGGCCATGTTGCATGCCGCGGCGCTGATCGACGACGCCGCCGAGTTCAAGAGTCGCGGCATCGATTTCGGAACGCCGGAAATCGACCTGGTGGCACTAGCGAACTGGAAAGACACGGTTGTCGACGGCCTCACCCGTGGGCTCGCCAAGCTCTCCAAGAAGCGTGGAGTAACGGTCGTCCAGGGCAGGGCCACGTTTACAGGCGAGCACACCCTCGGCATTGAACACCGAGATGCCACCCGTACGCTGGCCTTCTCCAACGCCATCATCGCCGCGGGATCGCGGCCCCTCATGCTCCCCGGCCTCCCGGAAGACGATGACCGGCTTTGGACTTCAAACGATGCGATCCGCTTCGACACCATCCCGAAACGCTTGCTGGTTGTGGGCGGTGGCATCATCGGCCTCGAGATGGCACAGGTGTACGCGTCGCTCGGGAGCAAGGTCACCGTCGTCGAGTTGCTCGATGGCCTCATGCCGGGGGCGGACCGCGATCTCGTCCGCCTGCTGGAACGCCGCATCAAAGCGCGCTACGAGAACATCTATACAGCCACCAAGGTCACGGCGATCAAGCTGCTGAAACGCGGGCTCAAGGTCTCCATGGAGGGCCCAAAGGCGCCCGATGTAGACACTTTCGATGCCGTGCTCATGGCGGTCGGCCGGCGTCCGAACGGCGATCGAATCGAGGCCGAGACCGCCGGTGTCCACGTCGATTCCCGCGGGTTCATTGCCACCGACCTGCAGCAGCGCACCAACGTGGCGCACATCTTCGCCATCGGCGACATCGCCGGCGAGCCCATGCTGGCCCACAAAGCGACCCACGAGGGAAAGGTGGCGGCCGAAGTAATCGCCGGTAGAGCGAACGCCTTCGACGCCAGCGTGATCCCGTCGGTTGCCTACACTGATCCGGAGGTCGCGTGGGTGGGACTCACCGAGGAGGAGGCCGCGGCACAGGGAATTGAAGTGGAGAAGGGGCGCATCCCCTGGGGCGCCAGTGGTCGCGCTCAGGGACTGGGGCGCCCCGAGGGGCTGACCAAGTTGATCTTCGACGCCAAGAGTCGTCGATTACTCGGCGCCGGTTTCGTCGGCGCCCACGCCGGCGACCTCATCGGGGAGGCAGGTCTGGCCATTGAAATGGGAGCCAACGCCGCCGACATCGGACTCACTATCCACCCGCATCCGACACTTTCGGAGACGCTCGCCTTTGCAGCCGAGGCTGTCGAAGGTACGCTGACCGACCTGTACCTCCCGAGGCGACAGCCGCTCAGGGAATGAAGAGAACGGCCTCTCCAGAGGCCGCGCTGCGGTTAGCGGAGCTGGGCGGTGCTCGGCTCGAGCCGTATGCGGCGCAGGCGGATCTGCGGCGGCGGTGCTCGTTCGCCCAGCTGCACGAACGATCGCATCCCGTGGCTCTCCACCGGCGCCGACCCCGGAATCGATCCCTTCACACCGATGACGGCAAGGGTGTGCAATGGCTCCGTGGGTGGCAGCGCGCCGATCTCCCGTAGCGCCTGCCCCTCCATCGGATCGAGGCGTCGGGCTCGAGATTGACTCATCCCCACGGCCACCATGACCCCCGGCTCGAGGGCGCCGATCGTCGCTTGCAGGCCATCGACCGCATCACGTGATCCGATCGACCAGCTGCGCCCTAGCCGAGTGCCAGCGTCGGTGAGCTCGTACACGTGCCATCCGTCGCCACGATCGATCGCCTCCCAGACATTATTGATCGCCAGCCGCGTCTCGCCCAGCTGCGCGTTAACCAGCACATCAGCACGGATCTCGTAACCGGTCGTGCCGATGGCGCGAGCCGGTGCACCCGGAGTCAGCACGTAGGCGCTCTGGAAGCGAACGTGAACCGTTCCGTCCGTCTGCACCTCTGGCACCGGCGGGATCGTCACGTCGACATCGGTCCACTTTTCAGTGAGAGCCGTGCGCTGTGTGCGCTGATTCCCCCATCGCACGACCAGCGCTACCGACCTGGGCATATCGCGCGCCGGCGCACGCGCCTGTAGAAGCATCGCCACCCCGGCGAGCTCCTCGGGCGGAAAGCGCCGCAGGATATCCGCTCCCTGGTCCCAATCAAGCTTCGGCCGAAACACCAGGATATTGCCAAAACGGGTCACCAAGCTGACGTTCTCGCGATTCGCGAGCATTCGCGATTCGTGGTCGACAAATTCCAAATCGGACATCTTGTCGCCGTGAACGATCACGTAGTCGAGTAACGGGTAGTTGCGGCGCACCTGCCGATAGAAATCAGCGTAGTCCCTAGTCTGCGCCAGGCGCGTGAACTCGCGCGGTAGAAAGCTGGCGTAACCGTTGACCATGCGCTTCCAGTGCAGTGTCGAGCCGATTAAATAGCCCCCCTGGTTCGCGGGGGCGCCCAGAGGCAGGACCGGCACGTGGAGCACCGTGGTGTCTGCCGGTTGTTCGGCGAGCCAGTGGTCTACCGGGTTGGCGCCTGGATCCACGTCGAAGGCCGGCAGCGGCCAGACGCGATACTCCGCAACGACCAGGGCAACCAGTAGCGTCGTCACCGCGCCCGCGAATCGCAACTGCCGCGCAGCTGCCCATGATGGGCGTAGCGTCGCCAGCCGCGCCAGGCTCGCGTCGAGAACGAGGCCGCACCACGCGGCGACGAACAGCATCCAATAGATCCCGAAACGGGCGATCGATCGCATCGCCTGGTACGGCGACAGCGTCTGGTAGAGGAACCAGTAGGGCCCATGACCGAGGTCGACTTGTGCGGCGCGAACGGTGGGCCCGTACGACAGCAGATAGGTGACCAATCCAAGGAACGCCACCGTCATGAAGACGCGCGCCGGGCGCGCTGCATTGGGGGTCGTCCAGCGCCACAGCACCAACAGCACCGCGGCGCTGGGCGCCAGCCACAGAGTCGGCTGGAGATGGCGCGCCACCGTCAGTAGCCAATCGGTGGCCACAGGCCTCGCAGCCCAAACTGCCAGCAAGACGCCGATGACATGCAGCAGCGCCAACGTAGCCGTGAGCACGCATGCGCCTTGGCGGAGGCGGCGCGCATACAGGCCGCCGGGCGTGGTGGTCGAGGCGTCACCTCCGACGTTGACGCCGTCATGTCCCGGCCAGCGGCCACGCCAGGCTTGCGGCAACAGCCACACCATCCCTACGCACAACAGTAGGTAGACGACGATTCCCGGATACAGATTGGCCTCTGCGGTGGTGTATGCCTGCGAAAGCGGCTGCATGTAGGCGACGCGGTTGAAGCCCGATGGTGAAATGAAGGAGGTTGGCCGCGCCGACAGTTCGATCAGCGCTTCGAGTTCATGTCCATACCCCTCCGCCGACCGTACCTGCTGGTAGTGCGTCAGCATCGGCCAGAGAATCAACGCCGTCAGCACCCCGCCGACAACCAGGTCACGCACCACGCGTAGTGCGGGCAATGGGACACGACACGACCGCATTCCCAGACTGGCCACTGCGTACAGGGCCAGGCACGGCAGCAGCATCAGGCCGTGGGTCAGCGAGGATAGAAACTGCACGGAGTAGAGCAACGCCGCGCCCAGCGCGTAGCGTGTTCGCGCTGTCTCGATGTAGCGCGTCACCGCGAGGAAGGCAAACGGGACCCACTGTCCGGTGAGCATCTGCAGATGCGATAGTTGTCCGAATTTTACCGGCGCGAAGGCCCAGATCACGCCAGCCAGCAGCCCTGCCGAAACGCTCGAGGTAAGGTGTCGTACCCACAGCGCCATGCCCAGGCCACTCAGGAAGAACGACGCCACCAGCACGATGTTGTAGGCCAGTATTGGGCGGCCTGCCCAGTTGATCGGCGCCACCACTATCGCGCTCGCCAACAAGTTCTCGGAGAGTGCCAGCGTGTTCTTTCGCGGATAAAACGTGTTGGTATCGAAGATCGCCGTCGGATCGGCGCGCAGTGCGTGCGCATCCCAGGCCAAGATCCAGGCCTGGTGCAGATCGTCGCCGAGGCCGGTCAGGGTGGTGTTCGGTGCCGTCCATATCGGATACGTGAACAGCAGCGTGAGGGCGGCGAGCGGGGCGATGATCGCGACGAGCACATAGCCACTTGGCGGAGAGCTAACGGGCCTGGTGCGGGTAGCTAATGCCAAGCGATCCTCGAGTTGGTGCGGCCACGTGTACGACCTTAGCGGCGTGTACGACCTTAGCGGCGCCCAGTGGCGTGAACAAGCCGGGCACGCGCCGATTTGCTCAACTCGTTCGCCATTGCGATGAGCGACCGGCTGGCGCTCGAAATGAGCTTCCAGCTCATGTGGGACAATCGTCGAGCGCTCAGCGGCTTTCGCGCCGCAGCCATGAACGGTGCCGCGCCACGGAGCGTCGTGCCGGCTCCAATCAACCCGACCGACAGCCTGTTGGCTGTCGCCCTGGTGGCTAACTCCCGATCTCCATGTCCGACGCTGTGATCGTTTACGGGTTCGAGACTTCGAACAACTTCAAGGTCCGCGTGGCGCTTGGCTACAAGGACATCCCGTACGAGTTCCGCACCATCGCCCCGAACGACAGGTCGGCGGTGATCGAGGCCTCCGGACAGCCCTTCACGCCAGTGCTGTTGCACGGCACCATCGTGGTCCCCGATTCGGCAGCGATTCTCCGGTATCTCGACGCCAACTTCCGCGCTACGCCGCAGCTGTTCAGCTCCGATTACGACGAGCTACGCGAGATCGAGGAATGGGAAAGCTGGGGACGCAGTACGCTGGCGCGACCGTTGTTGATGTTGGTTCGCCAGCGCCGAGCCGGTCGAGATGATCCAGCCGAGCACAAGAAGGCAGCACAGCTGCTGGGCTCGGCTTGTCGACGACTCGAGGAACGGCTTGGCGACAACACATGGCTCGTCGGTGCCCGGCTCACCGCTGCCGACGTCACCTGTGCGCCGGTGATGTATCGGATCAGTGAGTCCGGCATGTTGCCGCTGCCGGGCAACCTCGACGCTACGCTCGGATGGATGCGCCGGGTGATGGCCTACGACGCCGGCGTCCAGCCCGCTTAGAATCTCACCATGAGACAATGTACCCGCTAAGTGGCAGATGCGACAACTGAGACAGACACCCCACATGAGAGCGTTGAGTTCGCTGCTGTGCGCCTTGGCAATAGTGCTCTCCGGTTGCGCCCCAGACACGCCGCCGGACGTCAGGATGGCCAACGTCAAACAGTTGATGAGCGCCGTGGTCGAGCCTGCGGCAGAGGTGTATTGGGATGCCGTGGGGTCGATCATCGACGTCAACGGACTCGACGAGTTTGCGCCCGACACACCTGAAGAGTGGCAGGCAGTACGCAACGCAGCCATCGTGCTCGCCGAGTCCGGCGACCTGTTGATGATGGAGAATCGTGCGATCGACCAGGACAGGTGGAGCGCCTTGTCCGAAGCGATGAACGCGTCCGGGAGCCTGGCGCTCCGAGCGGCGGAGGCCGAGGATTCTGATGCCGTTTTCGACGCAGGTGCCGAAGTCTATTTCGCTTGCTCCGCGTGCCATGCAGCATATGCGCCCGAGATCGTCAGGCCAAGCGACCTCCGCGTCGAATAGAGGCGCCGGTTGATACTGAGTTTCCTGGAGTGGTTGGGGAGCACGCCTTGGAGCGTCGCGCTGCTCGAGTCCCTGTACGCGTGGCCGCTGCTGGAATCAACCCATGTCCTCAGCCTCGGCTTGTTCGTAGGCACCGCCGTGATGAACGATCTGCGCCTGTTGGGCTGGACCATGGATCGCGTCCCGGTTGCCGAAGTTACGGGCCGCTTGCTGCCCTGGACGCGGGTGGGCTTCGTGGTCATGGTCATCAGTGGACTTCTGATCTTCTATTCCAATCCGGTTCGCTACTATCAAAACATCTTCTTCCGCGTGAAGGTGGTGCTGCTCATCGTCGCTGGCCTCAACGCCTTCGTCTTCCACCGCGGAGTTCATCGACGGGTCGCCGAGTGGGGGCTCGACGCACTGCCGCCGCGTGAAGCACGTATCGCTGGTGCGGTGTCACTCGTCGCCTGGGCGCTGATCGTCGTCACCGGCCGAATGATCGCCTACAACTGGTTCGACTGCAGCCTCCAGCCGCAACCCGACTGGGTCAACTGGGCTGCCGGTTGCGTCATCCAACCCTGACGAGACATCGATTGTCCGGAGTCACGAATTTGCCACATCGATTGATGGCCAGGCCGTAGCTCCATGCTGCTGCCGGTATTCGAATGGTGCGACGCCACCGCCCTGGGCGCCGCAGTGCGTAACTCGCTGTGGCTGTTTCCAGTCATCGAGTCAGTACATCTACTCGGCCTCTCGGTGCTCGGGGGAGCGCTTCTGGTGGTGGACTTGCGGCTCCTGGGAGTTGGGCTCAAGAAGCAGACGATTGCTGAGCTAGCCGGTCAGATGCGACCGTGGCTGTTGGGCGCGGTCTCGGTGATGGGCGTGACCGGGTTCCTGTTGTTCCTGTCGGAATCGATCAAGTGCTACTACAACGACGCCTTCTGGCTGAAGATCGAGACCCTGCCAGTGGCGCTGCTGTTCAGCTTTACGGTTCGGGCGCGCGTCGCCGGGGCTGGCGGGCTCGACGCCTCGCTGCGCACCCGGATCGTCGGCGCTATCTCCATCGCGCTCTGGTTCACCGTTGCCGCGGCCGGCCGCTGGATCGGTTTCTCAGGCTAGCGACCGCGCCCGTCTAACCTGTGGCTAGCATCGTCCCCGCGCTTGCCGCTCCCGCAGGCGCTCGGCGTCGTCCGGGGCGCCGGTGCCAGACGAGCCCATGAAGATCTTGGTGCCGTCGGTAAAGGTGACGTCGCGCCCGTTCGCACGCTTGAGCGAGTGGTCCTTGGTCTGATACCCGTCGACGATAATCTCGGTACCGAACATCAGGCAATCGCGTCGGAGCCCGCGACGCAGCAGCACGTTCGGCGTGCCTCCCTCGACCATCCATACTTCCGAGGTGCCATCGTCGCTGACCACTTCCAGGTGGATCCATGAGTGGGGGTTCACCCACTCGAGCTTCACTACTTTTCCGGCCAACCGGATGGGCGCGTCGCGGTCGAACTCAGCGCCGAAGGCATGGTGCGCCACGAGAGGTGCCGCATAAACAAGTGCCACGAGAACGACAATGCCCCCGATCAGCGTAAGGCGTTTCCTTCGCTGTGTGTTCATCTCGGCTCCCCTCCCGCTTCGGCGGTCTCACGTTCCTGCCACCGCGCCCCGACCAGCACATTAGACAGCGCGTAGTTGGCTTCGTGGCAGGCGTATTCGTAAACCAGATCAGGCAGTGCCTTGAACGGCACCTGGACAGTCCATGGACTCGAGTAGAAGGCGGGATCGTCGATGGTGAACTCGTAGTTAATGGTGTTTGCATCGACGCGCGTAAGACGCTCGGTTACCTTGAAGTCTTCCGATCCGCCAGCAAAGTTGGTGTTTCCGTTGAGCTGCTTGCGCGGCAGATTTGTCGTCTCCACGACCAGCGTGTCTCCTTCCCACCGACCCCACGAGTCGCCAAACCACGGACGGATGTATGCCGGCAGCGACGTGGGTTCGCCCAACTTGATGATGCGGGCATCGTGCACCATCTCCGTCATGATCATCACGTGGTCGGCCGTCTGAACGATCGTGTAGTTGTTGTTGTAGAAGTAGTTGGGGATCATCGGCGGGCCGGCGTTGGAGCCGAACGACAGCAGGCAGCGCTCGGCGAGCGGCCGATTCTCCGGATTGTCGTAATCGCCAAACTGAGCCCGCTGTTCCGCCAGCTCGCTGCGTGCCTTTTCTCCCTCAGGGCTCAACGGTGGAATACGCCCGTCCGGCGGGTCCACTACCAACGAGCTGCGTGGCTCGCCGTTCCAGACCGCCACCCGATCGCCTGGGTCGATGTAGAAGATGTTGTAGCCACCGGTTCCCCCGGAGGCCGCATCGTAGCGCGCGGAGGTCTTGTCGTAGAGCGCCGAGGCCTCATCATCGAGCGAATCGCCCCACGACACTCCCCCCGCCACCGGCGCCTCACGGTCGGGGTCGCTGTCCGCCAAGTGGGCGTTGATGAACGTCGCTCGGTCGCCCTCGAGGGCAGCGACTTGTTCCGGCGTCATAGCAGCCTCGTATCCGGGTGGGCGCTCGATCAGCGTCATCGTCGCATTGGTCCAGTTGCCCTGCAGATCAGGATGACCGTCAGGCATCCGTGGCAGGACCCAGGCCTCGGTGGCGGCGTCCTGTGTCTGCGTCAGCGCCGCCACCGCCAGGCCAAGCGTCAACACGACACAAGTAAGGCCCGCTAGCGCGCTTCGAGTCGCGATCCTCATCTCTTCCCCCCCCTATTGACCAATCGGGTTCT
>Ga0315339_1002377_pt1 | contig 14447 bp, 16 predicted proteins | sample ASW17metaG_FD_204514 | JGI IMG/M metagenome (GOLD analysis project Ga0315339, IMG submission 204514) | Ammonia-oxidizing marine archaeal communities from Pacific Ocean, United States - ASW #17 | ecosystem: Environmental > Aquatic > Marine > Oceanic | place: USA: California | collected 2016-12-05
ATCTGGGAAACATTAGCATTTTTAGATAACATAGAATTTGAACCGGTGACAAAAATGAACGACGGAGGAATACAATGAAAAAAACAACCATAGTTATTACATCAATTATCGGGATAGGATCCCTGCTCGCACAACCGGGTAAACCCCGAGGTCCCGGTGGTCAATACGGTGAACGGATGGAAATGATGATGATATGGAAATTGACCGATCATCTTGAACTGACCCAAGACCAGGCGGAAAAGTTTTTCCCTAGTATGCGGGCACACCAAAAACAGGTTCTGAAAATTCGAAAAGAAGAAAAAGAACTTTTTACACCGGTGTATAAAAAAGTGAAAAAAGGCGAAGATATTTCAAAAGCTGAAGCGAATAAACTGCTGAATAAAGTTGCCACATATGAACAGAAAAGAAGTAAAGCGCGAATTGATTTCGTGAAAAATTCAGGTGATATACTCAATCCGACTCAACAAGTGAAGTTGCTCATGTTTGACGGACAGATGAAACAGCAAGTCCGTGACCGTATGCAGGATAGATATAAACCGCCACCTCCACGCGGTGGTAAGCAGAAGGGTCGAAGAAAATTTTGACTTATAAGTAACTATCATAGATAAAACCCCGAAATTATTTTATAATTGCGGGGTTTTTTATTTATAACGAAGGGATGAACTCTCTAAATTGTATCCTTAAATTTAAAAGTAATTATGAGCAAAATATATAATTTCAGTGCCGGTCCGGCTGTATTGGATCAATCCGTATTGGTCGAAACTGCACAAGCCGCTAAAGAATTTAACAACCATGGGATGAGTCTCATGGAGATGAGCCATCGCTCCAAACCGGTGATGGATATGGTAGCACAAACGGAATCACTCGCCTGTGATTTGTTGAATATCCCCGATGGATACTACGTGCTGTTTCTCCAGGGTGGCGCTTCCTTACAGTTTGCAATGATCCCTATGAATCTATTAGGTGAGAAGCAAACCGCAGATTATACAGACACAGGTGCATGGTCTGCTAAGGCCATTAAGGAAGCAAAATTATTTGGGAATGTGAATGTGGCTTGTTCATCTAAAGAATCAGTATATAACCATATCCCGAAGAATCTGTCTCAAAGTGATAATGCCGTTTATCTACATGTGACAAGCAATAATACAATCTACGGAACTCAATGGCATGCATTTCCGAAGCCGGTTAATCCAAATGGATTTTTGGTGGCAGATATGTCTTCTGATATTTTCAGCCGTCCCATTGATGTATCGGAATTTGGATTGATCTATGCCGGGGCCCAAAAAAATATGGGTCCCGCCGGAGTAACATTGGTTATTGTTCGGGATGATATTTTGAGAAAGGTAAATCGCCCCATTCCAACCATGATGAATTACCAAACGCATATTGATAAAGGGTCCATGTTTAATACGCCACCGGTCATGTCTATTTATGCCGTGAACCGCACATTGCATTGGCTCAAAGAAAACGGCGGGGTAGAAGCCATGTCAGAAAAGAATAAAAGAAAAGCTGAAAAGCTTTATGAGGAAATTGAACGAAACCCTCTTTTTGCAAGTCCAATTCCTAAAGAGGATAGATCCCTAATGAATGTATCCTTTATTTTTGCAAATAGGGGAGATGAATCGGACTTTTTATCCTTTTGCGATGGAAGAGGATTAAAAACCTTGAAAGGTCATCGATCTGTAGGAGGATTTAGAGCTTCGATTTATAATGCCATGCCAGAAGCAGGTGTGGATGTCTTGATTCAGGCGATGCAGGGATATAAAAAGTAATTTTATATTTATAATGATTCGAAAGTGGCCTTTGTTCTTTCGGAAATTGGTGCTTTTAGGGCTTTTTTAAATATGGGAGATTTAACATCCTTTGTGTACCATAGCTCAAAAAGTTCTAAAACGGTTGGATAATCTTCTGATGTTGGGACAAAAGTCGCTTTATCGCCAATCTGTAATTCTCCTTCTTTTATGACACGGGTATAGGCGCCGGGACGTTTTGCATGTTTAAATACCTTTACAAAACTGGTATCTTTCATTTTTGCTGCAAGTGTGGCACAGGGTATCCGAGCCATAGTCACTTCTATAATGATATTATTAATATGAAAACGGTCACCTATTTTTAAATTTGAAGTACCAAAATTGGATAAAGTTAAGTTTTCACCAAATGTACCTGGCAGGAGGTCACGATTCATTTTTTTTGACCACCAGTCATAGTCTATTTGGCTATAGAGATAAACGGCCTGATCTTTGCCGCCATGATATTTGGTGTCTGCAATGACATCACCCGCTAAACCCAGTTGATTAATTTTTATTTTATCACGAATAGGATTTTTATATATACCTGTATCGTCAACCCTTGACCCTATTTGGATCTTTTTTCTGGCACCCAGGTTAACCGATATAATTTGAGTATGAATGTTCAATTATTTATTCTCGAATTGAACGAATAGAGAATAATTCCAAACAACAACGAATGGGGAGAAAATGATAAGAATGATAGGCGATTTGTTTGGAAAACACGATGTTTATCTATCGAGAAATTAAATATTTAATTTAACCATTAATGCAAAATAATTTATTTTCATATTCAATTTCTGCCAGTTGAATCATCCGTTCAAAACCCATTCCCAATTTATTGAGTAATCGGATTGACGCTTTATTTTCTGGGGATGTGACAGCAATGATGCAATTAAGCCCCAATCGATTCCTACCGTCATCCAGCACTGCAACTGACGCTTCAAAGGTATAACCGCTTTTTCGATATTTGGGTAACATGGCAAATCCAATATCCGGATCATCTAATTCATCCCGTTTTAGGAGTCCGCAAATGCCAATGGGTGTATGATCTTTTAATGATACTTTGTAAAGGCCGTGGTCATTTTCGGTATAACTGGCTTGTGGGCCGATTTTAATGAACTTTTCTGCATCAAAAATTGAGTGAATATTTCGGTCGCCAATATATTTGATAAAATCCGGATCGTTATATAGTTCAAGAATAAAAGGGGCATCTTCAATTTGGAGTTCTGCCAGTGTTAACCGATCGGTTTCAATGATCATTTGAGATTAATCATCCCAAATGGTGCCCTTTTCTTGGAGTTTTTTAATTTTTGGATCAATGATGAAAGTGCAATATGGTGCATTGGGATTATTGGCGAAGTAGTCCTGATGATAGACTTCTGCTTTGTAGAATTCATCCAAGGGTGCCACTTCAGTTGTTAATGGATCCTTAAACAATGTTGCTGCATTTTTTACAGCAGACTCTGCTGATAATTTTTGGGGTTCGTTATGATAATAAATGGCTGACCGATATTGGGTACCCCTGTCATTTCCTTGTCTATTTAGGGTGGTGGGGTCATGGGCTTGCCAGAAAATATCTAGAATTTTATCATAGCTGATTACAGTTGGATCAAAATGGATTTGACATACTTCTGCATGACCAGTGTTTCCTCTGGAAACATCTTTGTAAGTTGGATCTTTAAGGTGGCCGCCTGCATATCCTGATACAACATTTTGTACACCTTTTACACGTTCGTATACAGCTTCGACACACCAAAAACACCCGCCGCCAAGGGTGGCAACTTCTAATGATTGTTTGGACATTACTTGTTTTCCTTTTTGTTGGGAATTGACTCCAGTGATGGAAATCAAGATAAATAGAGGTAGATAGACGATTATTTTTTTCATGAGATCGCTCCGAACTTATTTACAGAAGTAAACACAATGCACGCAGTATCATTCCATGGAGTGTGATATAAAACACATTGTATAGACAAAGTGACGCTTCTTCTATACTACAAATACAATACTATAATTCTTTCAGGTCTTTGTGAAGGGTGGTGAGCATATCTTTTGCGTCACCGAAAACCATGACGGTATTTTCAAATCCAAATAATTCATTTTGGATACCTGCAAATCCGGGATTCATGGTTCGTTTATTCACAATAACCGTCCTGGATTTATCCACATTCAGGATTGGCATCCCATATATGGGACTTGATTTATCGTGACGTGCGGCGGGGTTTACCACATCGTTGGCACCCAATACAATGGCCACATCACATGTTTCAAATTCTCCATTGATCTCATCCAGATCTTTCAGCTGTTCATAGGGTACATTCGCTTCAGCCAATAATACATTCATATGCCCGGGCATTCTGCCCGCCACAGGATGGATGGCATACAATACCTTTTTCCCCATGGATTCTAACTGTTCAGCCACTTCTCGTACCGCATGCTGCGCCTGGGCCACGGCTAATCCATATCCGGGGACTATAATTACTTTGTCCGCCGCATCCAGAATCATGGCGGCTTCTTCGGTTGTGGAAGATTTTACACTAATCTGTTTGGCTTCCCCATCACCGGAAGGTTGCTCAAGCCCCACAGCGCCGAAAATAACATTAGCCAGAGATCGGTTCATGCCTTTACACATGATGTTTGTGAGGATTAATCCCGAGGCACCCACCAAAGCACCGGAAATAATAAGACCATTATTCATAAGGACGAATCCTGTGGCTGCTGCTGCAACACCAGAATAAGAATTCAATAAGGAAATAACCACAGGCATATCTGCACCGCCAATAGGAATGGTGAGTGTAATCCCAATAAATGCCGACAAGATAACCAATCCATAAAAATATGTGTCCGTATCTCCGCCCATGACTGTATATGTACCGAGTAAAATGATTGAAATGATAATGAGGGCATTCATCATTTTTTGTCCCGGGAATACAATTGGTTTACCGCTGACAAATCCCTGTAATTTACCGAAAGCGATAAAACTGCCCGTAAATGTTAGTGTACCCACAAATACACTAATGGCAATTGTGGCTACATTAAATGTGGATGGATTCGCCGGATTAAAATATTCTGCCGCCGCCACCAAGGCTGAGGCTCCTCCACCAAATCCGTTAAAGATTGCGACCATTTGCGGCATTTGGGTCATTTTAACTTTGATGGCAAAAAATGCGCCAATAATTGCGCCAATAATCATACCGATTGCGATTGTTTGATAATCCATATTACCATCGGAGACAAGGGTGGCCACAATGGCGATAAGCATTCCCACAGAAGCGATGGCGTTCCCATTTCGAGCCGTTTTGGGTGAGCTGAGTTTTTTGATACCCAGAATAAACAGGATTGCGGCGAGGACGTACGCCAGGTTTGTATAATCTATCATGCTATTTCCGTTTAAACATTTTAAGCATACGGTCGGTTACCATAAATCCGCCCACGCAGTTGATGGTGGCAAAAATTACGGCAACTAGCCCCAACCAAGTTCCCATTTCACCGCCGACTTTTGTGGCGAGAATAGCACCAACAATTGCAATGCCGGAAATCGCATTTGAGCCTGACATTAGGGGTGTATGGAGGGTGGGTGGGACCTTTGTAATAATTTCAATTCCAACAAAAAGTGCCAGAATAAAAACGGTAAAAATATTAATCATATCCATAATTGTTCCTTAAGAATTGCTCACCGCTTTCCGAGTGGGTTCGTGGGTTATTTTTCCTTCGTGGGTAAACATGGCACCGGAAATAATTTCATCTTCAAGATCGAGATTAAGTTCACCTTCTTTCATCATATAAGTGACAAAAGTAGATACATTTTTTGCATAGAGTTGAGATGCATGCACCGGCATGGTGGACGGTAAATTTATCGTGCCATCAATAATCACTCCATTGTGATTCACAATTTCATCCCCTTGGGTTAACTCACAGTTTCCACCATTTTCTGCTGCCAGGTCCATAATGACTGATCCCGGTTTCATTCCATTCACCATATCGGTGGGAATGAGCAATGGGGCAGGACGTCCCGGAATTAATGCAGTAGTAATGACCAAATTTGATTTAGCAATGTGCTCCTTGATTAATGCTTGTTGGCGCTGTTTATAATCATCGGATGTTTCTTTGGCGTAACCACCTTTGCCAACGCCGTCATCTGAATCTGATGCTACTTCCACAAATTTAGCACCGAGAGATTCCACTTGTTCTTTCACTTCTGGCCGGACATCAAATGCTTCCACTTGTGCACCCAATCTTTTGGCTGTGGCAATGGCCTGGAGCCCTGCAACGCCAGCGCCAAGAATAAGGACTTTTGCCGGTGGAATGGTTCCTGCGGCAGTCATAAGCAGGGGCATATAAACGGGGAGGTGAGTTGCACCCACCAATACCGATTTATATCCGGAAATATTCGCTTGAGAACTGAGTGCATCCATGCTTTGGGCTAAAGTGGTTCGTGGGATGAGGTGCATAGAAAAGCCAGTAATGTTTTTTTCTGTGAGTTTTTGCACTTGCTGACTTTGCCGTGTGGTTTGCATGAGAGAAACATAGGCGGTTCCATTCGGAAACGATTCTATTTCTGCAATCGTAGCTGGTGCTACTTTTAATACAATATTTACATTATTGTATAAAGATGAAATATCTGAAATAACTTCCGCACCAGCATCTTCGTAATCTTGATTGGAATAAAATGAAGCTTCTCCGGCTTCGGATTGAATCCGTACTGTTAATCCACTATTGATTAACTCTTTGACCGTTTTGGGCGTGGCTGCCACTCGGTTTTCACCGAGAGTAGTTTCCTTCAAAATAGCTGCAATCATCATATAATCCTGTAAATTTATGTTAAAACAGCCTGAAAATTTATGACTTCTTTATCCAACTTATCAAAATTCATTTCAGGATTTTTTATGAATGGCTGCCATAGGTAATTTTGTTCATGCGATTTTATGTTTTAATCATTACTCTTGGCCTGCTTTTACCTTCCTGTGCGCCTACAATAAAAGTCGTTGACAGATATCCATCGGAACAAAAAAAGACGGAAGAACTGGTGAAAGGCAAAGGGAGTTCCGTTCACACGGTGAAACGAATTGAATACTATCCAAACGGTGCCAAAGAATCTGAAGTTGATATTAAACTTGATGAGAAATATGGTAAATATATCGGATACCATAAAAATGGGGCTACTGCCGTCATTGGGAATTACGCTGGAAATGAGCAATCGGGAAAGTGGACATGGACCGGCATGACCGGTATAATAGATTCCGTTCATACATATAAATTTGGTCTTCTTAATGGAAAAACCATTTACTATAAAGATGGAGAAATTCATATTCAAAAGAAATATACTGATGGAAAATTGAATGGAAAATTCCTTGAGTTTTATGATAACGGGAATAAAAAAGTTACGGGAAGTTATTTAGAAAATTTACCCAATGATAAATGGATATGGTGGGAAGGAGATAAATCAAAATCACGGATAGTTAATTTCAGTAATGGTATTAAGCATGGGAATATTCAAGTTTGGAATGAAGGTATTTCAGTTCTGTCAGGGAGTTTTAACCAGGATCAAAAAACAGGTACCTGGAAATGGTATCGATCGAAAAAAGATTTGGATTCCTTAGCGAATTATTCAAAAGGCCTATTGAATGGGCCTTATAGAACATGGCATTCTAATGGGAAAATAGCTGTCAAAGGTTCTTTTAAAAATGGTATGCTTGAAGGATTTTGGCAATGGTATTCTGAGGATGATAATTCGGACTCTTCTAAAACATTTACCCAAGGGTTATTAAACGGACAATCAAAATTTTATTATAAAAATGGCCAACTAAAACGATCTGTTTATTATGCTTCTAATTTTTTACAAGGAGAAGAGAATTCCTATTTTTCATCGGGACAGATTAAAGAAAAGACCACTTATCACTCTGGGAAAAAAACTGGTCCATATGAGATATGGAATGCAAGTGCAAGACCTGAGGAAAAAGGCTCGTTTATAGATGACGAATTACATGGAATGATTCAACGTTGGTATTTTACTGGAGCCTCCGCATCCATTGCTAGTTATAAGGCAGGTATTTTAGATGGGGTGATGCAGGTTTTTACACTATCAAACAGATTGAAGCGAGAATTATTCTATAATAAAGGTAAGGAAATTGCCAGGTTTGAGTACCATGATAATGGCGGATTTAAGCGTGTAATAATTATTGATGATGGAGAACTACAATATGAAAGAAAATGGAGCCAATCAGGCTTAGAAAAAACAGCAGAGCGTTTTATTACTGGGACACGCATGAATAGTGATTTTTATTTATCGGGTGTACTAAAGTATGAGTGCATTTATAAAGGTAAGAACAAACATGGAATGGAGTGGTGGTTTGATGAAACCCGCAATCCTACAAAGATAAATTTATTTTTGAATGGCCAGGAGATTGTGAGCCATGAATTATCATATGAAACAAATGAATAAATAATAATAATTAAGTGTAATTTCGCGGATTATGGAAAGACCAATTATCGATTATATCGTTGTTTTTGCCGTGCCAGTGGGTACTATTATTGCAGGTATTGCTATCGGTTGGCTGTTTAAACGATTCATTCACCACCGCTTGAAAAAACTGACTGAAAAGACCGATTGGAAAGGTGATGATGTGGTCTTCGATGCCATTGAATCTCATATCGTACTTTGGTTCTTTTTGGCATCCCTCAATATAGCATCCAGCGGAATACCATTATTAAGTGATGTGTACCTTGATTATTTAAGCAAAATCATCGTCTCAATTCTAATTCTTTCCGTGACTTTGGCTGTTTCTCGAATCGGGGTTGGACTTCTCAACTTTTGGGCTGAGAAACAAGGGACGGATCTTCCCTCCACGACGATCTTCGTCAATCTTTTAAGGATTGCAATCATATCGGTCGGTGTATTGATCGTCCTTCAATCTCTTGGGATTTCAATTACACCACTTCTCACGGCGATGGGTGTCGGTGGTTTGGCCATCTCACTGGCTCTAAAAGATACACTTTCTGATTTTTTTGCAGGGTTACATATCCTACTGTCCCAAAAAGTAAAACCGGGCGATTTCGTTAAACTGGATTCAGGATATATGGGTTATGTGCAAAATATTACATGGCGGCATACAACGTTAATGGAACGGACCAATAATATAGTCACCGTTCCTAATGCTAAAATTTCAGCCGCCATTGTTACGAATTATGATAAAGGGGATCCCAGTTTTTCTATCCGCGTGCCGATTGGTGTATCTTATGAAAGCGATTTGGATCATGTTATTAAGGTTACAGAAGAAGTGGCTGCTGGGGTAATTAATGATGTGGAGGGCGCCCGTGAAGATTCACCGGCTGTGGTTCGATATTTTGAATTTGGTGACTCCAGTGTAAATCTAAAAGTCTATTTTCGTGGTAAGAAGTATGGAGATCAGCACACCATCATTGATGAATTTATTCGCCGTATTCACAAGCGGTATTTACAGGAAAATATTGGAATTCCATTCCCGATCCGTACTCTGATTCACAAAAACGAGCAGTCATGAAAAACTGGATCATTTTGGGCGCTTCCTTGGCTGCCCTGGCAGTGGTCTTGGGTGCGTTCGGGGCTCATGGACTCAAAAGCAAAGTTTCTCCTGAGAATATGTTAATCTTTGAAACGGGCATTCGCTATCACATGTACCATGCCTTGGGGCTCATTTGCCTAGGCATCCTCGGTTTCCATTATAGTGCAAATGTTATCCAACTTCCTGCCGTTTTATTATCTGTCGGCATTCTCATTTTTTCCGGAAGTCTTTATATCCTCGTCTTCACAGGATTGCGATGGATGGGTGCCATTACACCCATTGGCGGTGTTGCATTAATTACAGGATGGATTTTGCTCGCATATCGATTGATTAAATCTTAAATCTCATATAAGAATGTCCGTCCCCAAACGTGTATTAAAAACTTTCGATGCTACATCGATGGTGACGGGAAATATGATCGGTTCCGGCATTTTTCTTTTGGCGGGATATGCAGCAGCACCGGTACCTAATGATGTAACACTGATTCTTGCATGGATTGGCGGTGGACTCATGGCCTTGCTCGGTGCCTTTGCCATTGCTGAATTGTCCACGCGGTTCCCCGAAACAGGCGGTGATTTTCTTTACCTTCATAAAGTGTTTGGGCCATTCCCTGCATTTCTCTATGGATGGATGAGCCTTGTTATTTTTGAGACGGGAGCAATTGCTGTACTTGCCCTATTTTCAGCAAAATATGCACAACAAATTTTCCCTGCAACGTTGGGTTTGTCCGAACCAATGCTTGCATCGATAATCGTCCTGGGTTTCTCGGGACTTCATTGTTTAAAAGTTGAAGTTGGGTCGCGATTACAATCGGTTCTGACGGTGGTAAAAATATTGGGTATTTTCCTAATGGTATCTCTTTTATTTGGAGGTGATTCAACCCCGGTAGTTGCAAAAACTAATGGACATTCTTCCAATTCATTCGTTGGATTTTCCCGCGCATTAACACCGATATTTTTTGCCTATACTGGATGGAATGTGGCAGGGTACATCGGTGGCGAAATTCGAAACCCACGGAAGACATTGCCGAGAGCGTTGATCGGCGGAACACTCTTCACAACCATCATTTATGTTATTGTGATTTTATCTTTCCTGAAATCGGTTGGGTTGGCTGGTATTCAGGGCCAGGATATGGTACCACTCATCGCATTGAAGGCTGTCGGCGCAGAAGGATGGAGCAAATTTTTATCTATTTTAATTTTCGTCAGTGTAACGAGCTCACTGTCTATTACTATTCAGACGGCTGGGGCACGGGTAATCCAGGCCATGGGTGAACAAGGCGTCTTTTTTAAATTCACGGCACGAACACATGAAAAGTTTAAAACACCGGTGAATGCCATTTTACTCCAGGCATTTTGGACAATAGTACTCATGTTTGCATTAGATATTGAAAGCTTAGTTGATTCAGCAACAGTGGTTATGATCATGTTTTCAGCCTTATCCATTGCAACCTTGCTCAAAGTAAATAGATCAAATGATGGACCGGAGATATTTCGCATTCCATTCTTCCCTTTGGTGCCAGCCGCCTATATCATCAGTGCAGTATTTATCAGTTGGGGTGTAATTCAATTTCACCTATCTCAAGATAGTATTTTACCCATCTGGGGATTGGCCTTTTTGATCTTTGGCTCAATCGTTTATTTTATCTGGAAAAAATGGATGTGGCATGAGTAAAGTGAAAGATATGGATTTGGCTGAAGAAGGCAAAAAACTTTTGGATTGGGCCGTAAGTAATATGCCAGTCCTGGCTTCCATTCGAGAACGATTTAAAAAAGAAAAACCACTTTCTGGAATACGAGTTGGTGTTGCACTCCATTTAGAAAAAAAGACAGGTATTCTTCTTGAAACATTGGTTGCAGGTGGCGCCGAAGTGTCAGCTGCATCATGTAACCCTTTGACGACAGATGATCGTATTTCCGCGGCATTGGCAGATGATATTAATGTTTTTGCATGGGCGGGTCAGAATGAGGACGAATATTATGACTGCCTTGAATTAGTCATTAATTCAAAACCACAGATCACAATTGATGATGGATGTGATCTAATTCATTTACTACACACAAAATTTTCGGATCAATTAAATGAGGTTATTGGTGGTTGTGAAGAAACCACTACAGGAATCGTTCGGCTAAATGCTATGAAAAACGATGGCGAACTTAAATTTCCAGTTATGGCAGTGAACAATGCTCATTCAAAATATTTGTTTGACAACCGATATGGTACAGGCCAAAGTGTTATAGAGGGTATTCTTAACGCAACCAACATGCTTATTGCAGGGAAGACTGCAGTAGTTGTGGGGTATGGTTGGTGTGGACGAGGGATAGCTAATCGTTTAAAAGGACTTGGCGCAAAGGTTATAGTGGTTGAATCCGCTGACGAAAACCCTGGTGCATCCTCAGGATATCACCGCGCTTTGGAGGCTTCTTACGATGGCTGTTGGGTCATGTCCTTAGATGAAGCAGCGTCTTTAGGCGATATTTTTATTACTGCTACTGGGAATAAACATGTTATTTCTGGAGCACACTTGGATAAAATGAAAGATGGGGCGATATTGGCGAATTCAGGTCATTTTAATCATGAGATTGACCTTGATAGTTTAGATGCGCTTTCGGATTCAAAAGAAACGATTCTCACCAACGTAGAAAAATATTATCTCAAGAATGGTAAACATATAGTGCTATTGGCTGAAGGCCGATTGGTGAATTTGGCTCAGCCAACAGGTCAGGGGCATCCCATTGAAATCATGGATGGGAGTTTTGCCATCCAGGCATTGTGTGTAGAACACTTAGCAAAAAATGGCAGTAATATGGCAGCTGGTGTGTATGATGTGCCGATCGATATTGATAATAATGTGGCAAGGATTGCCTTGGAATCACAGGGAATCATGCTTGATAAACTGACCGTTGAACAAAAACAATATAGACAAAATTGGAAAGAGGGAACATAATGGATTTAAAGATCAGGCCATTTAACGCAGAAGTTAAAGCTATGTATGAAAACCACGGTCATTTTCATGATGGTGATGCAGGCTTGGATTTATTCGTTATTAATGAACAAACCATTAATGCAGGTGAATCCACAAGGATTCATTTGCAGATTTCATGTGAGAATACAGAAAATAAACCCTATTTAATTATGCCCCGATCCAGCATTGCCAAAACGCCCTTGCGGCTAAGTAATTCAATCGGTTTGATTGATGGTGGCTATCGCGGCGAAATCATGGCGGCGGTGGATAATATTAAGACTGAAGATTATACGGTTGAGCCGGGGCAACGTCTCTTTCAACTGGTGGCCATGGATGGCGCCCCCATCCACTTTGAATTGGTAGATGCATTGTCAGAAACCACCCGTGGAGAAGGTGGCTTTGGAAGCACAGGCAAGTAAATTCGCGTTTTTCTATTCTTATAATTTTCATACGTCGGATCAATATTATTTTTTAAGTTATAAAGAATCCCTCCTTAATAACTTTTGAATAGAGCACCACAATCATTATTCTTAGGAAATACGATGAAAATTATTCGAGGTAAACAAGTTTTTTGTGTTTTATCCTTGTTGTTTTTGTCTATTCCCTCGATTGCTTTCTCTCAGGGTCCGCGGAAAATTACGATAGCTGTCCTTGAGTTTGAAGGAAATGGAGTTCCTGATCAAACCATGCAAGATGTTTCCGCGCGATTTGCAACAGAATATGCTGCATTCAAAGAAAGCAAATTCATTATCATTGATCGCTCCCAAATGCGGACTACATTGCAAGAGCAAGGAATGCGTGTATATGGGTGCTCCACTTTTAAGTGTGGTCTTGAAGCAGGAAATGCACTGGGTGCTGATTATGTGGTGACCGGTACTTTAACCAAAAATGGTTCTGTTTATGGTGTTAAATCTCAACTGATCGATATTAAAAGTGCGAGAACCATCAGCCGTGCTAATTATGATAATATTGTAGGTGACATTCTTACGGTTATGTCAAAGGAGGTAAAAATAGCATAGACGAATTAGAAGGCTGGGATTCTGAGACTAATACATTTTCGCCATGGGAGGGGTATGCTATCTATAACCGAACCAGTGACTCTGTTAGTTTAGTCCTTAATCCTTTGGATCAAAATAATATCCAATCATCAAGGGCTGTGGATGGTTGGGAAATAAATATAAGTGCAGATAATGGGGAATTTTCTGATCTATATAATTTGATTGGCAGGAGTTCTGAGGCCTCAGAGCAATTGGACCAGTTAGATAATCCGGAGCCACCCAAACTGGAGCAATATATATCATTAGCTATGGACCGGAAAGAATGGGGCATTGAATTACCACTTACCAGCGACATCCGTTCTATGGATAAAATTAACGGTCAGTGGGATATGTATTTGGATACTAGAGGTATTAATGGAAGTATTTCTCTAAAAACTACATTAAAAGGCGATTTTCCACTATATGCTTCAGCTAAATTATTTGATCCCATCGAACGAAAGAGCTATGATCTATTAGATGATTTAGATATCGTAATCACGCGTGTAAATGATCATTATGATTATCCCCTATCAGTTCTAGTGGGTTCATTGGATTATGTATTGGCAAAAACAGATGAACTCATTTCTCAATTACCTGAATCGTTTTCATTGGGGCAAAACTATCCTAATCCGTTCAACCCCGTTACAAACATACCATTTACAATTGCGGTTCCGTCCTATGTTCAAATCTCTATCTATAATTTACTGGGAGAGAAGGTGAGTGTCCTCGAGAGCCGATGGTTCGATATGGGTCAATTCCATGTCCAATGGAATGGTAAAGATGAGGATGGAAATCAACTTAGCACTGGCGTATATATTTATAGTTTAGAATCGGCTGAATTCAGACAAGCAAAAAAGCTGATTCTCCTCAAATAAATCTTTATTAGCACTCTTAAAAGAAGACTGCTAATAAAGATTGCTAATATTTCTTTTTAAGCTGTAATTTTGGCGCTGCATAAATGCAGAATAATGAACAAAACATGTATTTTAATTAATAAAAAATAGGAGATAGCGAAATGGCACTAAAAGTAAAGCCTTTGGCTGATCGTGTTGTTGTTGAACCGGCTCCGGCTGAAGAAGTGTCCACTGGTGGCATTATTCTTCCCGATACAGCT
>Ga0315339_1002379_pt1 | contig 14443 bp, 10 predicted proteins | sample ASW17metaG_FD_204514 | JGI IMG/M metagenome (GOLD analysis project Ga0315339, IMG submission 204514) | Ammonia-oxidizing marine archaeal communities from Pacific Ocean, United States - ASW #17 | ecosystem: Environmental > Aquatic > Marine > Oceanic | place: USA: California | collected 2016-12-05
AAGTTTCTAATAAGGGCAGCTATCTTCGGTAGAGTTTCGATGGACAAGCAAACTATGGGAAACCAAACTAACGAGTTACTAAGCGTTGTAGCATACAACGGATGGGACGTCGTTGCCGTCTATAGCAACGTGATCTCAGGCTTCTTAGAAGATGCTACTACTACTGATCTAAATTCGCGGTTGTTGTTATTAGCGTTTCTGTGTGCAGACATTAACAAGCCAAGAGTGGTTAGTCTGATTCATGAAAAGGATTGACGATAAACTTAAGGCGCTGGCAGAAACATCCACCAGTCTGTTCCATGTGCGTATCCCGAGGACTGCCAGTACTTACGTCGATAATATCGCGCTGGCACCCATCGCCCGCGATCTGAGAAGCCCATCGCGTTGGTACAACCGCATTTCGATGCCATTTGCGAGCGACAAGCGTTTCGCTGTGTACGCAGCGGGGCATCCTGTATGTACCCAACAGCCCCTTGATATTCCGATTTATAATAGAGCTTGGACGAACACATGCATGCACTTCAATGAGTTCAATCAGTCGCTTGTTTTTTCAGTTGTACGTAATCCATTTGATCTTCTTGTAAGTATGTTCACGTACGGCTTCCCATATCGTCGTCCACGGGAAGACAAACCAAAGGATGCACTCGACACGATCGGATTTCCGTTTGCCTCCTTTGACGAGTTCGTCCGGGCGTTCTGTGATCCCAATTTCTCTTGGGTTGTCGGCTATCAACAAAGATTTCTCTTCTTCCAGATTTTCAACGACTATGGCGACTGTGTGCCTCATTTCCTCCTGCGTTACGAGTGTCTTGACGCAGCGCTAAGTAGGCTTTTCATGTTCTACAAGCATACACCGAAAGTTTCAAAGAAGCGCCTCCTTGCATCCAGGAACGAAAAGGAGCGCGATTACCGGCTGTACTACTCAACTGAGCTACAGCAACTTGTTGAGCTAAAATGTAGCCGGGAACTAAATGCCTTCGGCTATACCTTTGACGGCCACGATGGTAGGGAGCTTATTGATCCGAACTGTATTCACTACAACCCACACACAGACGAGTTCCGTTTGGATAGCACTTCGTAGTCTCGGAACAAACACGTGCTAAGCCAGTCGTAATTCTACGCAAAGCGCTTGACTCGCCAATCAGACTGAAGCAACTGAAGAGCACAAGGTGCGGATAGGCGCCGGAAGGCAAGGCGAGAAGCCCCAAGGATGGCTAAATGCACGAGGACCTGAAAGTTTCTGCGGTAGTTCCCACACGTGGCGGGCCGAGCGAGTGGCAGCCCTGACTAAATCGCTTGAAGCAATCGGGCCATGCGGTCAGCGATTTTTAAGAGAGGTTGATGGGGCAGAGCGGAAAAATCAGCTGCCGGGGAGAGTTACAGAGTGCTATTTAAGGATGTATTCTGCACATGAAAGCTCTGTAATCACGACATAACTATTATAGGGAGCAACACTTTGAGGAGTGCCTACCCAGCAGTGGCTATTTACTGCCTATCTTTAGTAGTTTTAAGTCGTTTAAAAGCAGAACAGCGTCGAGCTTGGGAGAGTCGCTATGTTAAAATTTCCGCTATTTTTACGATAAAAACTACGTTGGGCCTGTAGCTCAGTTGGTTAGAGCAGTGGACTCATAATCCATTGGTCGAAGGTTCGAGTCCTTCCGGGCCCACCATTTTTCATCTGTAAATTCAAGCACCTGGTGATTCTCTTCGCCAGTTACTTCGTTGCTGTCATCAGGAGTGGAGCTAAAGTGGAGCCGAGTCTCTATTGAAGACACGGTATCAACTAAATTCTCCGGTGCTAAATGAGCATATCGCTCCGTCATCTTGACCGTGCTGTGACCTAACAGGTCCCTGACTTCGATCAAAGGCCTGCCGGCCATCACCAGCCACGATGCACAGGTATGTCGCAGGGTGTGTGGTGTACAACCCTCAATCCCTGCTCTCTTACAGGCTGAAGCGAAGGCATTCTTGATCTCTCCTATCCTTTGACCGAACCAACGCGGGTTGGTATGGGCAAAGACATAGGGCGTATCCATCGATTGCCTGGCCTGCTCTCGCTTTCGATTCAACAACACCTCGCGAGCATTCCTGTTAAGCGGCACGGTTCGGGCCTTTTTGGATTTCGTGTGCTTTGCTTCCAATCGTATACGGCTGTTCTGCAAATCCACGCGTTCCCACTCGAGGCCCAGTAATTCTCCACTCCGACAACCCGTATGCAAGCCAAGAATAATGAAGTCTTTAAGATACGTAGGCTGAGTTGCTCAGCGGTAAAAGGCAAAGGAATGTGTAGATGTGTTTGATTACACCAATCCAATCATTCTTTTCTAGTCAGTCTTATCTTACGCATTTAAGAGCAGAAGATTTGGTGGGGAGACTGGGGTGAATATTACCTAACAACCTGAGTTGTTAATTGTTTCATCGGGCATTGTCGTGCGGCAATAGATAACCTTTGGCAGGCCACTAATCGTCTTACTCGAAATTTCTAACTGGAAAATCCCTATCCAAGAACTCATGTATAACTTATTGTCCTCTCTACTATATCCTAGCGAAAGCACTCGGGAGAGCATTGAAGTCGAAGGCTGCATCGGTGTATTCTGAGAATGTATTTCGTACCACTTGCCTTCCTCAGATTCTTTTATCACTCTAATTTGTCCTAAATAATCTCCGAATATATAGACGCCTAAATCGTCAAGAAAATAACCGCCAATCACACACCCCCCAATTTCAGCATGGTGTCTATATTCATATATTGGGGCTAGTGTATCTTCGAAGCGTAATGGGTCATCCCAGAGTCGTTTTGTACCTTCAAACACTGGCCACCCCAGATTGTACGGAGTAGTTGGATATAGATCGTCTAGCAAATACACTGACTCGATCGTTGCCTCTCCACAATCGCCAATGAACATTCTGTTTTTCGAATCAATGCTTATTTTCCAAGGATTTCTCAGGCCATAGGCGATAATCTCTGGTTCAGGGTTTGTCTGCGAAACATCGATACGAAGAATTTTACCAAGAAGTGAATCTAAATCTTGTGACTGAAAATCCACACCAGAGGCACCCGGACCGCCTTCTCCAACCGAGACATACAACTGATCCGAATCGCCGAGCACTAGGGTGCCTGCTACGTGGGCAACTCTATCGGTTCTGATTTTAAGAATAGTTCTGACTCTCTCCAGTTGATGGGTGTATTCCTCTATTTTCAAGAATCGCCTTTCCGTGCCAATATCCCGTACTGTATAGGAGATATAGACATAATTTTTGTTGCTGACCACACTGAGTAATCCAACTTCTTGGAGGTTTTCAAATGTTGGATCATTCCTTAAGTCCAGCACGACTTTGAACATTTCTATGGGTTGTAAGGACCTACCCTCGCTTCTGCCAAATCTCTCCCAGTGTCGTTTGCCCCAAGTTTCTATTGTCTCATTACCGCCATTCTTTTCGTACGCAGCTAATAAGTCCGGATAATTACGTACATAAATTCCGTATATTGGCAATTGCTTGCCCTTATTTAGGCCATGATTCTCCCAGTGCCATTTACCCCAAACTTCTATTGACCTATTGCTGTCATCTTTTTTGTAAGCTGCAAGTAAGTCTGGGTAAATTTGTACATAATCCCGATATTGAGATTGTCCAACGTTGTTCAATTTATACAACTTGCCGGTTTTAGAGGTCATGTAAAATAAATGATCATGCAGGTCGAAGCTAGTTATCGCTGCGTAACTCTCACTAAGTTTTTTGATCGCGATCGCAGTTTCATTTGTTGGGGATACTCTCCAGCTAGATTTACTAACAGTGAGATCCGCTCCTGTGAGGTTTGCACCTGTAAGATCTGCATTACTAAATCTCGCATCATCAAGATTTGCCTTAGTCAAATCTGCGTTAATAAGTTTTGTGCCATATAGATACGCAGCGGATAGATTGGCCCCAACCAGATTTGCATCGGAAAGATTCGAATTGACCAAAATGGTCCCGGTCAAGTTCGCACCACTCAAATTTGTGCCACTTAAATTGGAATCACCTAACACTGCTCCACTCAAATTTGTTCCATTTAGATCCATTCCACTAAGGTCAACCCCGGTTAGGTCAACACCACTAAGATTTGATCCATGGAGAAGTGCACTACTTAGATGAACGCCAGTCAAACACGCATGACTTAAATTTGCCCCGGAAAGATTCGAACCATCAATGTTGGCACGATCCAAGTCTGCTGCCCTAAGATCTGCTTCTCGTAGATCTGCCCGGCTAAGATTCACATCTTTCAAATCTGCGTTTCTCAGGTTTGCACTACTCAAATCACATCCCTCACAGGAATTTGTTCGAAGTAGGCGTTGGAGATCATCATCCAAATAAGCCAACACTGACTGACTCAAAACCAAAAACATAAATAGAGAAAAATAAATGGAGAGAAGTTTCATGCCGTTATCTTATTCTTGTTTAGCAGAAGCATCCACAATCTGATGAAGGCAGCTGCCAGTCATTACTTTAGGGTAGTAGGTCGTCGACTCGGGATCTTCTACTTGCACAACCAGCATGCCGAAAACTTCACTGATTTCATCGGCAGTAAACTGGTTTATGTACTCGGATAATTCCGATTCTTTCGATTCATCAAGGATGGTTCTTAATTCATCAGAACATTCGAACAGCTCGTCAAGATCACTCATTGCCCAAATACCTTTGTGACGGTAGCCAGGCACTTACTTTGCATTTCATGTGTAACAAGACCACTAGGCAGGAACAGACAGAGGCATGTATAGATGTGTTTCATTGGTTAGCAGATCACATTCGCAGCATCCTCGATGATTAATCGTATTAAATAGCATATCCGGCTACCCATAAAGATGTTCTATCCCAATAACATATTTTGAATTTCGAGTTGCTCTTAATGGCAGTTCTTTCAGATAGTGTTCTACGAACAAACGTTGGTCGACCGAGTACTTTACTTCTATAAATCCATAGATTTGACTTCTTACCATTTTTTTCCCATTTCTATTCAGAAAATTACCAAAACTCTCGAATTGAAGATTCGTATCCACGGTAAGGCGGACACCGTCTCTTGTTGAATAATACTGACGACGATAACTATTGAATAATAGTGGCACATGGCTTTGATCAAGCATCAGCCTCAGCTCAGGGTCGAGATATTCACGAAGGTCTCTATAAATATCATTGAACCCCTTACCAAGAAGGATCAAGCGATTGTCAGGTATCTTTTGAACCAATTTGTCTCCGATTGAGTTCCATCGACGTTTAACTTCGAAACGCATGTCGACAGGAGACTTCGCATCCCCGTACCATCGAACACGACACTTACAGCGTCGAGATATACCACCTAGGTTTTCATGGTAATTATTCCAATCTGGTGATTCAAAATAGATGTTGTTAATCAAACGATCCGGGTAAGCAATATCAAACTCGACCCCTGAACTACTATTCCAACTCCAGAATCTTGGAAGGTCGGCCACTGAGAAAGAATATTTTCTTTCGAAACGTGGGGGGGTAATCTCTATCATATAGCAGCTAAAAATCAACCCCATAGAGTCGGGCAATTCTTGAATCTATGGGAGAAATTTCGGTTCCGTCGATCCGGATTCGAGAGGGAGATAACGCGAAAGCGGTAAGCCTACCGGTGGAGATCGAGGCACGCTCAACCACTAGTTTTGAAGCGCCATATTCCGGTTTCTTAATATAGGCCATAAAAGCATAGTTCTGAATTTTATCGATTCGAATGTCGCGTACAAAAGCACTCGATCCATCTTTCGAGGCGATCGCTATACCGGTTCGTTCGATTTCTAGACGGTTGCCTTCAAAAACAGAACGTTCACCAACGGATATACCTTTGTCTCGAGCGCCCGAAATGATTAGATCAGAAGCGTTAATACGAGAACCACTAATATCGATAGCATCACCTCCAAATTGGCTAAACTGACTGTTTTCCAGACTACCCCGACCAAAATCAATATCGATGCCATCTGAAATCGCATCTCGAACACTGCTATCTACAAACAACAACTCGCTATCAATCACATTTAAGGCATCCTCTGTTTTGATGTTAGAAATCTCACTATTATGGATTTCAACATCACTTTGGAAAAAAGTGACCGCGCCAGTCAATCCCCAATGATCATTATCAGGGTGTTGGATGCCTTCAATTCGGCCATTGTCGATAATTGATTGCCGTTCAGCGTTTAACACAACAACACCTCCCCAAGTCTCATCTTGCGGAATAAGTAAGGTAGGCTGTTCTTTGGTACCAGAGATAGCTAATGCACCGCGCACCACTAAACGTCTGTCCTTTGCAAATTTTAGGGTAGTGCCATTAGGAATTGCCAGACTAAAACCATCTGGAACGAGGATATCCTGTTCTATGTTCCAGAGGCCATCTTTGACATAGAACTGATGTTGTCCCTTCTTGTAGATATAGGGATGTTTCTGCAGGAATGTTCCTATTAAATCGCCGATATAACGTGGCTCGTGAACAGGTGGAAAATATCGTTGCGAATTTATCGCATAGACATTGTCGTTGTTTAGTCGAATTTTGAGAACAAACTGACCACGATCAACAGAGGGCTTATGAGGAACTGAAATTCGAGAACGCTTTTCTATCCCCAGCCCTAGTATATCTGGAGAAATTACATTTTGGTCGGGCCTCACCGGCACCCTTTCAATGAGTCCATTTTCCACGTATTGTATTGAATCCAGATAGAGATTCTTATCTGTAAGATTTTGAATCTCTAAATAGGAACTATCATCTTCTTCAACCCAGAAAACGTGGGCTGGCATGGCAACAAGAGGGTTCTCCGGCAACTTAGGTGGATCAGATGGAGCAGGTCTTTTATCGTGGGTTTGTTCAAAACTATGATCACCCAAAAGCACGACTCTCTCTTGCAGTAATTCAATTGGAAATTGAAAAACCGTTTCATCTCTTTGCAAAACTTGTAGAAACTCTTTCTCCCAGCGTCTTATCCTATTTTCCAGTGTACCGCTCTGTAACTGAGTACGTAGCTCGATAAAGGTTTCTTTGTATGACGAAATAAATTGTTGCGACGACTTTAGCTTGAGAATAGAGGGATTATGAAACTCAGTTTTACCAATTTCTCGCTGGAGGTGATTATCAAATGCAATCGGCTCAAACAATCGATTTATCGGGTTGTAATAAAAGCGAAGATTTTCTTCTAGTAGTCCATGTGACACGTTCCATAAATTAAGAATTGCTAGCGATCGTCCATAGAGTTTCATATTGAAAACATCCTGTGCATCTATCCATCCTTCGAAATAGCCACGCAACAATCCTAGGGCCTCTCGAAGATGTCCGCGAAGGATATTCGATTCCCATACATCGTTTTCGTCAAAAACTTTTATGGGATATGTGTAATGAGTTCGAATAACGTCGTCGTATTCAGCACTTCGTTCCCGCCAAAGATAGGACTCATCAAATGCCATGATGACGCTTTCGCGGCGATTTTGGGATTCCATCAACTCCTTCGTGAAATGCTCCTCAAGTGCCATTACCCCTATATACCGATTATCTACCGAGAGGTGCACGAACTTGTAACGGGGAGCTAATAGCCCCTCTTCTCGTAAGTGTCTAAGAAGCAACGCTTCACCATGTCCGCCACGAGTACGATTCGCCTGCAATGAAAAGCGACTCATACCAAGAACAGTTCTTCCTCCGCGAATTTTTATTCGAAAAGACCATTTATTCCCTTTAAGGTGATCAATCCAATCCCCCTTCAGCCGAAGCCGAATGTTGACGGGATCCGGCTCGTCGTTTAAGAATAATAGACCTGGAACTTCGTCATCCGCCTCGACAACTAGGACCCCAAAACGGCTTTCCACGGCTTCATCACGCTTCCTTCTCAACTTAGATAAGGCTTGTGGTGCAAGTTGGATATTTAGTGTTGGAAGACCACTTATTGGCTCTTGAAAACTGACGACTTCACCGATTCCGTTTGTAAAGTCCTCTAATAGAAGTGCCGGAAACTTAATGGCCAGATTTAGTCCATTTTTCAGTCTTTGTTGTAAGGGTATTTCTTGGTCAATTAGAATTCTGCCTGTAGCTGCGAACGAAATTAACCCTGCGATAAGAATAATCGACGAAACAACAGCTGGCCAACGCAAACGCGACGGGAGAGAAAACAGGATTGCCATGGCAATCAAGAAAGCGATATATAGTATCAGCCAGTTAATAGCTGTAATTTCCGTTATCGGACGTGGGCTAAAGCTAACGCCTCTAATTTCAACTGATCCTTGATCAACATTCGCTTGTAGATCTAGATCGAAACGAATTTGCTTATAGTGACCATCTTCAAGGGGCACAATCACTTCTTTTTGATTATTGGATATTGCGTGGGTAGTTCGGTAATCCTCACTTGCCGCTTTACCCTCTAAGACATGATAGATCGATATTGCTCTAATTCCGTTTGCTTCACCAAGATGGATCTTCAACCGATAGTCTCGAACAACATTATCAAATGGAATACGGAAGTGGGCATCCTGATTGTTAAAGTCAATCAACAACTTGCCGTCGTTAAATCTGTAGTTGGTGATGGAATTTAATGCTAGAGGACTAGTTAGATCCAACTCCCTTGGGCCAGTAGTAGTTGGCATTACGATCAAATACCAAACACCACAACCCGCAGCAAACATGAGAAACCACAAGATTTTCTTTGTGCGAAAGAACATCACTAAGTGAGGTGACGCGTACGATTGATAACAGCCAATCGTAGGTTAGGCACATAGTCTCTCATCTTCTCAAGTAATGAATCTAGGTGACTCCCTGATTCAATTTCAGCAAAGAAAGTAGCCGAGACCGAGTCATCGTTAATGGTATATCGTTTTAACTCGAAGATCACATTCTGACTACGAAAAATCTGACACAGCTCATCGACTTTTGTCCTCGACAGATCATGCTCTCCATCGAGTTCTATAAACATACCCTGCGGTACATGCGTTTTCCTAAAATGCCCCCAAAGAACAAGAATCAACATGGTAAAAAGAAAAGCAACGGTAGTTGCTATTCTTTGGTTAGCTCCCAGTCCCAGACCCACAGAAATTGCAATAAATAGATATACCAATTCCTCTGGCTCCTTAATTGGCGTTCGAAATCGAACAATCGAAAGGGCTCCGACCAATCCTAGAGACAAAGCCAATGATGATTTCACAATGGTAATAATTAATACCATTGTGGGTATTAGAGTGAGCATAACTATCGTATATTGAGACCGGTCCCCAATCAGATGGGAATAACGACTTATAACGAAACTCAATATCAGAGCGAAAATTACAGAGACAAGAAGACTCTTTATTAACTCATATAGCTCAACGTGGGGAATAAAACCTGTTGTAAGATCAATCATATTCCTACCTCCTCTAGTTAGTAATGATTTAACAAATACAGTATGTTGTTCCTTTACTTACCAAAGATTTAACAGTAAGTGAGGGTGTGGACAGATTCTATCCTCCCAGCCCAAAAGTAACCCCGAAAAACCTAAAGAAAACGGCAGTTACAAGCGAAATAAGAGGATTTGACCTTGCGAAAAGGTCAACCAAAAAACTACCCACCGCTGCGTGGGGTGGATATTCGAATTCGTTCATTTATGCAAAAGGGGTGGGCACCCCCAGAAGGTGGAGCCAAAGTGGAGCCGACTACAGTCTATTGGTGTCCTCTCCAGTCCATTTGAGTCAGTTTGCGTGGAAGTCGGAGTGTTAGAATCGTTATAGATATAGGGCTTTAGTTAGACCTCTTCCTCGTACCAGTGGACTCATAATCCATTGGTCGAAGGTTCGAGTCCTTCCGGGCCCACCATCTTTTGAACGAGGTTCGGGAGTCGACCACAACCTCATCCCTGCCCAGGGTAGCTTGCAACCTTGATCTGACTGAATTACGGAGCAGAAATATGGCCAGTTTCCCCAACAACGCCAACGTCGTCATAATTGGCCTTGGCGGCATCGTCGGTACTTCAGTCGCCCACCACCTCATTGAAAAAGGATGGAAGGATATTGTCGGTATCGACAAGTCTTCGATCCCAACCGATATCGGCTCAACCTCCCACGCATCAGACTTCTGCTACATGACGGCCCATGACAACATGACGTGTTACACCACGAGATATAGCGTGGCGTTTTACGACGAAATGGGGCATTACAGCCGCGTGGGTGGCCTGGAGGTGGCACGTCATGATGACGACGAACGAATGGAGGAACTGAAGCGCAAAGTCGGCTCGGGCAAAGCATTCGGCACCAACGTGAAGATGATCAGTGCGAAAGAAGCCAAAGAGATGATGCCTCTGCTTGAAGAAGACATGATTCAAGGTGCAATGTGGGATCCTGATGCCGGGCTGGTGATCCCGCGCTCACAAACGGTGGCGGGAAAATTGGTCGAACAAGCCGTGGCGGGCGGCAAACTCCAGGCATTTCAGAATACCGCCGCGACCGGACTGGATATCGAAAATTGCCAAATGAAGGGGGTAGAAACCAGTCGTGGTTATATTGCGACAGAAACGGTAGTCGTTTGTGCGGGACTTTGGGGGCGACTCATCGCCGAGATGGCCGGAGAGGACCTACCCATCATGCCGGTCGACCACCCGTTGTGCTTTTTCGGACCCTATACCGAATTCGAGGGTACCGGAAAAGAAATCGGCTACCCCCTGCTGCGAGACCAGGGTAATTCGGCCTATCTACGAGATACCGGCGACCCAACCACCGCTGAAGGCGGGCAGATCGAATGGGGGTATTACGAGGAAAAAGACCCTCGCCTGGTGCACCCTAGAGACCTGCTGGAGAAAGGTGAGTCACACTGGTCCCCCTCCCAGCGTGATCTTCAGATGGATCAGATCATGGCACCACTTGAGCGTGCCATGGAGCTGACACCTATCCTCGGTGAGCTCGGCTGGAATGACAAACACTCTTTTAACGGGTTGTTACAAGTTACCGCCGACGGGGGTCCTTCCATCGGTGAATCGCCAGAAACCCGGGGCCTGTGGTACGCCGAATCCGTCTGGGTGAAAGACGCGCCGGGAATTGCCAAGGTCCTCGCGGATATGATGACCGACGGTATTACTGAAGTTGACGTACATGGTATCGACGTGGCTCGCTACTACCATGGTCAAAAGACGCCATCCTATATCCACGATCGCTGCTACGAAACGGCATTCAAGATTTATAACCCGGCCGTACACAACCGTGAACCGTACACCAAGGGGCGTAGCTTGCGTAGAAGTCCGTTCTGGCCGAGAGAGCAGGAACTCGGTGGCTACTTTATGGAATTGGCCGGTTGGGAGCGGGCGCACGGCTATGCATCAAACGAACATCTGCTCGACAAATACGTCGACAAAGTCCCGGTTCGTGAAAACGAATGGGACAACCGCCATTTCTGGCGGGTCTCCAATGCCGAGCATCTCGCCATGTCGGACGATGCCGGCATGATTAACCTTTCCCATTTCGCGGTCTACGATGTTACCGGTAGAGATGCAGAAACCTTGATGGAATATGCCTGCGTTGCCAAAGTGGGCAGCGATACCTTAGTCGGCAAAGGGGTCTACACGCATTTTCTTGATCACGCGGGTGGTATCCGGGCAGATCTCACGGTCATACGCCTAGCATCAGACAAGTTCAGAGTTATCGATGGTGCCGACGCCGGAAACCGCGACTATATCTGGCTGAAGCGAATGGCCGAGGACAAAGGCTGGGACGTCTATATTGAGGATCGCAGCGACCATATGGCCTGCTTAGGCCTATGGGGACCAAATGCACGAAAGATGCTCCAGGCTATTGCTGACAAACCTGAAGTGCTCGACTTAGCCAAATTCCCATTCGCGACGACCAAGAACATCACCCTGCGAGGCATTCCTGTCCTGGCGTTTCGTATCTCCTATGTCGGCGAGTCGGGCTGGGAACTCCATGTGCCGTTCAGTTATGGCCTGTCGCTTTGGGATCTGATCTACGACCAAGGAGCCACCCCAGTCGGCGTTGAGACCTATGCCAACACCCGCCGTCTTGAAAAAAGCTTGCGCTTGCAGAATGCTGATCTATTGACTGAATACAACCTGGTTGAGGCTGATCTCTCCCGGCCCAAGGTCAAGGCAGCAGATTTTCATGGTAAAGCGGCCTATCTGGCGCAACGCGAATGCGAGCACCAATCGGCTTACCTGTGCACTATGACCATGACGGATAACGTCGATTCCAAGGGTGTCGCCCGTTATCCGGTGGGCCAATGGCCAATTCTGGATCCAAAGACCAACAAAGTACTAATTGATGACGCCGGTAGACGATCCTATATCACCAGCATCGCCTTTGGCCCGTCCGTGGGTAAGAATATCGCGTTGGGCTATTTACCAAAAGGCTACGCGACAGTGGGTCAGAAACTGATTATGGAATACTTTGACGAACCTTTCCCCATCAAGGTAGAGGCTGTGGGCTGTAAAGCGCTTTATGACCCTGATAATACGTTGATCAATACCTAACTCTTGTTTCTGTACTCTTTTGAAAGCGAGTATTGCGAACAACCTACGCCTAAAGTTCCAATCCTTCTTGGATCAATATCTTTTTGATTTAACGCCACTGATCCCAGCGCATGACTTCTTCCACGGGCTTCCTGGTCACAGGTCCAAAATTTCCCAACGGATACCCTACGGGAATCAAACAATAGACCGCCATAGTGTCTGGTAAGTTGAGCGCCTCAGCCACCGCCTGACGATCTCCCAGTGCCAACGTCGTGGGTGTCGCACCAAGACCGAGCGCTCTCGCTGCGAGCAACAGGTTCTGAATTCCTGGCCAAATAGATCCACTGCCGTGTACGATCATTTTATCGTTTACCGAAGACTCAAATTCCATACAGGCCATCACGATTGCTGGCATCTCATGCATATGCTCCGTCTGCCAGATGACCGCATCGAGCATTCTTAATCGCTTCTCTTTCGACTGGTGGGGCACAGCATCCGGCCGAGACGTTTGCGGTCCAATGTAGCTCTCCACGCCCTGACGATTCAGATCGGCCAGTTTCTTCTTGACGGCAGTATCAGTGACGACAATCCAGCGAGCTCTTTGCATATTGGACCCAGATGCAGCCTGATTTGCCGCATCCACAAGCTTGACCAGCAACTCCGCCGGTACCGGTTTGGTATCGAGGCGGCGCATTGCTCGACAGTTATAGATCACATCGAATATATCCATGGTGTTATCCGTTAATGAAATGGGTGTGTATTGAACCTTTGTTCTTTAAATCAGCTGGCCCTGTTGTTGATCGCTTTTATGGGTATTACATTAATCCCTTAGTCGAGCACCGTAAAGGGGTAAACAGCGCTGAGATTGATGGGTTTGATCCGTTTAAGGTTCAGTTTCCCCGACAGATATAATGACGCTGAGTACAAGCCATGAAATCGCTCCATCTTATGAAAGTCAACTGAAAGAAATTTGTGAAAAGCGGTTCAGATTGTCTTGGCGATGCATTTTGAAACCATTATGACTCATAGTCTAGAAAACTACTCACCGACACCTAAATGACAAGAAGCCCATTATTGTCGTTAACGCCTGAGCAATGGGAGTCCCTCTGTGATGGATGCGGACGCTGCTGTCTGGTTAAGCTCGAAGACGAAGATACCGGTGAGCTTCACTACACCAACGTCACCTGCCGTTATCTGGATACTGAAACCTGTCGCTGTACCGACTACGAGAACAGAACCAAAATCAACCCCCGGTGCATGAAACTTTCCCCGGACAAGCTGGAAATTCTAGAGCTGATGCCCACTACTTGCGCCTATCGCCTTGTCCATGAAGGTAAAGAACCCAGCGCAGACCTCGATACGCTATCGGTACGTGGCCGCGTGTTCAGTGAAGATCTTGTTCACGATGATGCGCTGCCAGGGCATGTCGTCGACTGGATCAAAACCTGAATTCAACCCGGTACTGTCTGCAAGCCTGGGTGATAACAGCTGTTTAATGACGAGCTTTCTGTGTCTCCTCAGTTGAATTCTCGAGCAATATAAGGAATTTCCAAATTCTGAGTCCGCAAACAGAACTCCAAGTTGGTATGATGTCTACCAGTGTGGTTCACACTGACATCCGGTAGTAATACAACCCATCTGAACCTTCGGAGACAGCATCATGGATCTAGGCATAAGCGGTCGTAAAGCCATTGTCTGTGCCTCAAGCAGAGGCCTGGGTAAGGCCTGTGCCATTTCACTGGCCAGAAACGGCGTACACGTAACGTTGAACGGTCGTGACGAAAGCGTACTGGCCACCACGGCGCAAGAGATCCGACACCTAGCACCGGATATTGATGTAATCACCGTTGCCGGTAATGTCTCCGATCCACAATGCCAGCAGGCGCTGCTCGACGCAACGCCGGGTGCAGACATTCTGATCAACAACAACGGCGGACCCCCTTTTCGTGATTTCCGTGAACTCGACCGCGAAGCCATGACTGAAGGGGTCACGATGAACATGA
>Ga0315339_1002380_pt1 | contig 14436 bp, 10 predicted proteins | sample ASW17metaG_FD_204514 | JGI IMG/M metagenome (GOLD analysis project Ga0315339, IMG submission 204514) | Ammonia-oxidizing marine archaeal communities from Pacific Ocean, United States - ASW #17 | ecosystem: Environmental > Aquatic > Marine > Oceanic | place: USA: California | collected 2016-12-05
GAACACCGCGATGTCGAAAATTCTCGACGAAGCAGAGGTGCGAGCCTTCCTTCATCGGCCGACAAGGGCGGCCGAAGCCGTCATGAAGCTGATGATGGAGCAAGCCAGCTCAGAACTGGGCGACATGCCAGGCCTTGCCGGTCTCTCCGACTCAGAAATGAATCTCGAGCTGGATTTGAATCCCTCGGAGTCCGTGGGCTTGAGCCTGGGGCAAGGCTTCGTGGCATTGACTCATTTCGCCATGCCTTCCGAGAGCACGCCGATGCCTGACGTCGGGTTGGTGGTGGGCGTTCAACTCTTCGACAAGAGCCAGATTTCCATACTGAAGGGAATGTGGAGTGCCATCCCTTCCCCAGATGCCGCAGGCCAGTATGGCGGGGTGGACTACTCGTCCAAACTCATCCCCGAAACACCCATGTCGGTGCAGCTCGCGTTCCTTGGGGATCTGGCAGTTGTCAGCCTGTCCGAAGAGTCGTTGCACGGGATCATCGACCGTTTTCAGGGCAAGGCTCCCTCGGGTTCGAGTCTCGCGGAGAGCTCCGACTTCCGCGCCATGCTGAAGGCGGCCGGAGGATCGACGAGTGGGGGCATGACCAGCTTCATGCGTGTCGGCTCCTTGATGGAGATTGCTCGGCAAGGAGTGGTCCTGGCCCTTGTGATGGATGGAGGAGGACCCGAGCAACTGCAAGCCGTCGACATGGTTTTTGACGGCCTTGGACTGGATGCGATTCGAATGGCGGGCGGAACTTCGGCTGTCGGCAAAGACGGGCTGATCTACAGCACCTCGGTGGTGTCTCTTGACCATGCGGCGGCGGGTCTTCTTCCGAGCATGATGGGCTCTGTGGGCACGCTGGCAGAAGGAAGCCTCGGTCAAATCCCCGGGGACGCGATCTCAGCAAGTCTGTGGACGATGGGTAGCGAACTCGTCAGCGTTTATGACTTTGGAATGCAGATGACCGCCGCCATCGAGGGCCCCGAGCAGAGCGCTGGATTGGAAATGATGCTCGCGGCCATGCTTGGGGGCGCAAGCTTGCGTGACGACTTGCTGGGGAACCTGCACGGAGAGTCGATGTACTACAGCGTTCCCGGGCAGGGTTTCACCGGGGCGCCTGAATCGGTGTTCAAGATCGGAGTTCGCGACGGAGAGAAATTCGTCAGCTTGCTCGAAGCACTGCTGGCCCTTATCTCGTCCGAGGGCAACATGCCGGTCAAGCTCACATCGACTGAAGATGAGCAGGGCACCAAGCTTTACGAGCTTGATCTTTCCCAGACGCCTGCGGGGGCCTTGATGAAGCCTTCGTTCGCCATTCGAGATGGCGAGATGTATGCCTCCGATCAGATGAGCCGCCTGAAGAGTGTCATGAAGAGTGGCCCGGACGAAGCCAAGAGTCTTGGCAAGAACACAGGCCTGTCAGCCTTCCTGAAGGGCCTCGGGGAGGGCGTGGAGTTGCAGTCTGTGGGCTTTGCAAACAATGCGGAGGGCTTCAGCACACAGTACGGACAGGTTGCCCAGTTCCTTCCCATGGTCGGAGCCATGGCAGGAAATATCCCGGTGGATTTCGCGAAGTTGCCGCCCGAGAAAACGATCACGCAATATCTCGGGGAGTCTTATTCGGCGCAGTACACGGATGCCAGCGGGCTGTTTGTCAATCACGAGGTCACGCAGTTCCAAGCCTCGGACTTCTTGCCGATTGTGCTTGTCGCCGGGCTTGTGGGCCTTGGACAGGCTGAGCCCCAGTTTGCGCCGAGCGAAATCTCCGTAGAAGAGGAAGCGCTGGATCCCGCGAAGCAGGCGCAACTCGACCTGCGGGAACTCAAGGCGGCCTGCACGGTCTATAAGATTTCCACGGGCGGATATCCGGAAAGCCTGGGGGCCTTGCTCGAACCGCTTCCGGACTATGAGGAAGGAGCTCTTCCAAGGGATTCCCTTCCGACAGACCCCTGGGGGAACCCGTACTACTTCGCACTTGAGGTTCCGGCCGGCAAGACGAAAGCGAAGCCGAAGCTCTGGAGCGCTGGAGCAAACGGGGTCAACGAAAACGGCGAAGGTGACGATATCCTCAAGTTCTAACGCCGCCGCCTGAACAAACCCGATGGCTGGACAACGGAAAGCCAAGACTGAGCACGGCTTCAAGCAGGAATTCCTGAGCCGCGTGGCCGGTTTTGTGAACCGGGTCATGACGGCGACTTGCCGCACGCACTTGGTCCACCCGACCTATCACTCGCGCCGGCTCACAGGAGAGTCGGTGCGTTGCATCTACGCGGGCTGGCACAACAACCTCTGGCACGGGACGATCCCGCTGCAAGGCCAGGGAAACTGGGTGCTGGTGAGCAGCCATCGGGACGGAGAGATCATTGCGCGCATGCTGGGGCGCCGAGGCTTTGGCCTGGTGCGCGGCTCGAGCACTCGAGGAGGCCTCAAGGCCTTGCGTGACTTTGCTCGCGCGGCCCAGGGCGGTCAGGGGGACCTCATCGTGACCCTCGATGGTCCCAAGGGCCCCGCCCGGGTTGCAAAATCCGGGGCTCTGTTTACGGCGAGCCTGACCGGATTGCCCATCGTTCCGGTCGGAATGTGGGTTGATCGAGCGTGGCGCCTGAAGAGCTGGGACCGACTCGTGATCGGCAAGCCCTTCAGCCGGGTCACGGTCTTCTATGGCGAAGAGTTGCGGATTCCGCGGGGCGTTCCGAGGGAAGAGCTCGAGACCACCTATCGAAAACGGCTCGAAGAGGCCATGGCCGAGGTGGAGAAGGCCGCGCGAGATGCTGCCGTTGGCTGATGAGAGGCGGTTGTCCTTGCTACACTCCTCGCCCTGCGGCCGCTTGGCCCGCAACGTCGCGCCGACTTCGGAGAACCACTCGTGACGGCTCCCGCCCCTGATACGGACTCATTCGCAGGTCGCGATCTCATTTCGATGCGCGATTACAAGCGCGATGAGCTCTTGGCCTTCCTGGATGAAGCCACTTTCTATGAGGGCTATCAGGAGCCCCTCCTCAAAGGGAAGGTTCTGGCGAGCCTGTTCTTTGAGCCTTCGACTCGAACGCAGTTGTCGTTTGCCTCGGCCATGCAACGCCTCGGAGGCAGCACGCTTGGCTTCTCAGACGCCAAGCTTTCGTCCATGGCAAAGGGTGAGTCACTTAGCGACACGATCCGAGTGGTCGAGAGTTACTGCGACATCATCTTGATTCGCCATCCGCGCGAAGGTGCGGCACGCCTGGCCTCCGAGAGCACCAGCCTCCCGGTGATCAACGCGGGGGATGGAACCAATCAGCACCCCAGCCAGACGTTGCTTGACCTTTACACGGTCCGGCAGACAAGAGGCCGTCTCGACAATCTAAAAATCGCATTCATCGGTGACCTGAAATACAGTCGTACGGTGCACTCGCTCATTGAGACGCTGACTCACTTTGACAATGAGATCTTCCTCGTCTCACCGCAGTCTCTGCGGACACCTCCGGAATTTATCGAGGAGCTCGACGCCCGTGGAACCGTGTACACGGAAGACGAGGACTTCTTCTCGATCGCTTCGGACGTAGACATCATCTACACGACGCGCATCCAGCAAGAGCGCTTTCCAGATCCGATCGAATACGAAAAAGTTAAGAACGCCTATCGAATCGATCGCGAGGCCATCGAGCGCGTTGGTGCGGACGTCACTCTGATGCACCCTCTGCCACGCTTGAACGAGATCAGCACCGACCTGGATGACTATCCGGGGGCGGCCTACTTTGACCAGGCGAAGAACGGCGTGACCGTTCGGAAAGCCATCCTTTCTCTGCTGCTGGGAGCCTCTCGATGACCGAGAAGAGCACGGCAGAGCCACTGATTCGCGTCTCCGCCCTTTCGGAAGGGACCGTGATTGACCATCTCGTGGCAGGCACCGCATTGAAGGTGCTGGACATCCTCGGAATTGAATTCGAAGGCGCAGTGACCATCGGCATGAATCTCGAAAGCCGAAAGATGGGTCAGAAGGACATCATCAAGATCGAGCACCGAGAGGTTTCGCCCAATGAAGTCGCAAAGATTGCGGTGGTGTCACCGCGCGCTTCGTTCTCGATCATCCGAGATTTCAAGGTGGTCGAAAAATTCTCACCGACTCCGCCGAAGCTGATCGAAGGTTTGATCTGGTGCAAGAATCCTTCCTGCATCTCGCGAGAGGATCGAGTGAAGTCCAAGTTCGTTGTGGTGAGGATGGATCCGCTACAAATCCGTTGCCACTATTGTGAGCGTTCTCAGCGGAAAGAAGAGATTGAACTCCTGTGAAAGCGACTGAGAGCATCATCATCGATGGTTATGACCTGTTGGCGGAAAATGACCGCCTGGCGTTTGAGGACCAGACTGTCTGCGGGCGAACGATCAACCGGGGAACTGCAACGGTTTCGACCGAGGGAACGCCCCACCCGGACTACGAAGACATCAAGAAGGCCCACGAAGAGAACATTCTTCCCAACACACTGACTCACGCCGAAAGCCCGGTGATTGATTTTAGTTACCCGGTCGCAGGAATGTTTGTCGACTCGGCAGTGGGCACCTATCTCGACCTGTATCAGGGGGTCGCACAGAAGCTTGTTTGCGAACACAACCCCGCCTATGGGAAGAGCATTCGCGCTCTTTCAGAAAATGGCCTCACCTTTCGACGCGAGATCAACACCGACGACTTCGTGTTTTTCAGCAAGCCCATAGAGCATGTGCATACGCCGCAAGAACTGGCGATGCTCGTGAACGGCCTGGCTGAAAAGGCCTTTCCAGAGACCGGCCCCTTTCGATGTTTCTTCTCGAACAGTGGCGCTGAAGCCGGAGAGGCAGCGCTCAAGCTGGCCATGCTTCACCGGTACCGCGAGTTTGTCCGGAAGTATGGCGAGGACGTGCTTTCCCGCGTGATGCATGACCTCGGCATCGCTCGGGACACCTTTTACGATCAGGACAATTCTCTGCCCGACATCGTTTATCGCGATTATCCCTTCTTTGTATTTGCGTGCGAGCAGGCATTTCACGGCCGCACGATGGGCGTCCTCAACATGACGCGCTCGAAGAAAGCGCAACACATCGGTTACTGGAAATCGCGCTGGATTCGCCATGTGCCATTCAATGGCGATGTCATGGATTTCACGGATCAGATTGACGACCGGAGCATCACCGAGATTCTGGAATCGCCCGGAGGAGTGGCGGGAGTGATCGCTTCGGGCAAGGTTCCGGTTGATCTGGCCGCGGCCTTCATGACGGAGGTCTATCAGGGAGAGGGCGGCTACATCATTGCCGACAAGGCCTGGCTCGCGAGCGTTGCAGCAGCTGCTCGTGGCCGGGGCATTTTGTTTGGCACCGACGAGGTCCAGTCATTCGGCCGCACGGGCCGTCTCTTTGCCACGGAGCACACCGGAGTCGATCCTGATGTGACCTGGATGGCGAAGTCTGCTGTTCTCGGAATCACTGTGGTGCGCGCCGATCTGGCTGAAGACTGTCATGTCGGCTGGCACAGCAACACCTTCGGCAGTGGCAAGCTGTTTGACGTCAACATGGCTCACACGACCATCGAGCTGCTGACAGATTCCAAAGACGACCTTTTTGAGGGGCGCTCTTACCTCGAGAATTCTCGTATCAAGGGCGAATACGTCCGCATGAAATTGGCCGAGCTCTCGGCGAAGCACCCCGACATCTTCCCCGAGTTTTCCGGATTGGGTGGTATGTGGGGCCTGACAGTCCGGCATCGGGCGGAAATCATTGAGATGGGCTGGCAGATGGGAGTCAAGCTGCTCGGATGTGGTGGCTCGGGAGAGTCTTCCCGCCTTCGGATCTTGCTGCTCGTTGATGTACTGACCCGCGAAATCGACAGCTTTATTGACGCTCTGGACAGAGTGTTCGAAGCGGTTGCGAAGAATCACCCCGAGTGACGAGCCACAGCGGAGCGGCGTCGCTCAGCTGCCGTCCGCCCGCGTCATCGAAACAGACTCGAGACGCACGGTGTGTGAGGTCTGCTCGCCCTGAGGCAACTGGCCCCTCTCGGTGTATCCCGTCAGCATGACGAGGCCCTCGACGGTTTCGTGCTCAAGGCTGATCGTGATGACATTCCGCATGGAGCCCATTTCTTGGGTTGCCGTTAACTGCTGAAGCACGAGGGTCGTGTCTGTTGCAGAGGCTGGCTGCCACGCGTGTTCGTAAGAAATGTTCATCGAGACGCCGCCCTGCTCGAGCTTCATTTCGGACCTCACGGGCACGGCATCAGCATCGAAGAACCAGTCGAGGGAGGGTGAGCCAGCTTGCTGGCTATTTGGCTCAAAGTGGACCTGGAAAAGTTCACCGTCGAGTCCGGCCAACGAGGGCTTGTAGTCCTTGAGGACCTCTTTGAAGAGGTCGTTGTTCACGTAACGCAAGATTTGGCGTCCTTGCGCCTCGAGCTGGAGGGCAATGGCCTCGGACTGGGGCGAAAGCTCGGAGGGGAGGACGCTGGAGATGGTGGCGCGAATCTCTGGCTCAGAGGCAGTGGACCACGCCACGGCGACCTCCCCGAGGTGTATGGCTTCGCCGTTTGGTGAGCCCATGCGAATCGGGACCGCAAAGGAGAGACTTTTAAGCCCGGCTTTTCGGATGTCATAGAGCCTCTGCTGGGACCGATCGATCAGCGACCGGGCCTCTTGCTCGGAATTCACGACGGCGCCCAGGGGCCCTCCCGGCGGTGAAGAAGGCCCGGAAGGGTGGCCCTCGGCCGCTTCTTGGAGGGGGGCGGCGAGGAGGGCCAGGTTCAGGCAGGCGATTAGGAGCATCTTGGGTCGCTCTCCAGGAGGCGCTCAGGGCAAGAGTGAGCGTATCGCAGGGCCGCTTAACCGACCATGGCCGCTTTGGTTTCGTGGCGGCGATGTCTGCGGATGGCTAGAATCAACGATCCCACTGAGGAGTGACACCAAGAGTATGTGCGGATTTATTGGCATTCTCATGCCCGAAGGCTTGGAGGTCGCACCAGAACTTGCGACGGGATTGCTGGCGATCCAGCATCGCGGCCAGGATGCCGCGGGCGCGCTGACCTATGACGGCCGGTTTCATATGCACAAGGCCAAGGGCTTGGTCCGCGATGTGTTCACGCCAAATGCGCTGAAAACGTTGCGCGGCTCGATGGGCATCGCACATGTTCGCTACCCGACGGTAGGGCTCGGCGGTGCAGAAGACGCCCAGCCGTTCATGATCTCGTACCCCTTCGGGGTTGGGATGGTGCACAACGGCAATGTCACGAACTTCGATGAGATCCGCGGTGAAATGTCGCGGGAATCGCATTGGCATGTGAACTCTTCCTGCGATCTCGAAGGCATTCTCAAGGTGTTCGGAGATGAACTCGCCCAGCAACAGATTGGGGACCTCGAGCCGAAACATGTCTTCCAGGCTGTCGACGGGGTCTACAAGCGAGTGAAGGGCGCGTATTCGGTTGTGGGCATGATTGCCGATGAAGGCCTGTATGCCTTCCGAGACCCCTATGGCATCAAGCCAATCATTGTGGGCAGCCGCACAGACAGTGAGGGCCGTACGTCCTGGTGCGTGGCTTCGGAAAGCGTCCTCATGGACGTGCTCGACTTTCACCAGACATTTGATCTGGGTGCTGGCGAAGCCATCTTTATTGATCGCTCCGGCACACTTCACCGCAAGCAGCTGACTGAGAAGCCACACAGCCCGTGCTTGTTCGAGTGGGTGTACTTTGCGCGCCCGGACTCCTTTCTCGACAGAGTCAGCGTCTACAAGACGCGACTCCGCTTGGGAGAGTTGATGGCGCCGATCTGGGAAGCTGCTGGCTGGGATGTCGATGTCGTGATCCCGGTTCCAGAGTCTGCTGTGACTTCAGCAATGGCCATGGCCCGGGCATTGAAGCTCAAGTACCGCGAAGGATTGGTGAAGAATCGTTACGTCGGCCGCACGTTTATCATGGCCAGTAACAAGCTCCGCCAGCAGTCCATTCGTCAGAAGCTCAATCCGATTCAACTCGAGTTCAGCGGAAAGAACGTGCTGCTGGTCGATGATTCAATCGTTCGGGGGAACACCTCGAGGCAGATTGTCGACCTGGCCCGAAAAGCTGGCGCCAAGAAGGTGTATTTCGCGTCCGTGTCGCCGCCACTTCGGTATCCGTGCATCTACGGAATCGACATGTCGACAAAAAATGAATTTGTCGCACGCGACAGAACCACAGAAGAAATCGCGGAGTCGATCGGGGCTGATGGCGTGGTTTACCAGACGCTTGAGAATCTTGAGCGGGCCGTGCTCGAAGGGAATGACGAGATCAAGCAGACGTGCAACGCATGCTTCTCGGGCACATATCCGACCGGAGATGTGGATGAGTCGCGCCTTGCCCGAATAGAAAGTGAGCGGCTTGTCGCAACCGTCCCGCGGGCAGGGCCCGAAACCACCTCCTGAGCCCGATTTCGCCCTCAAGAGGACGGATCTAAAATTTTGGAATTGGTCGCACTTTGGCCCGAGAAGGCTCTGTCAGTCGACCCGGAGAGCCGTCGATGTTCAGAGCACCCTTGCCTCTTGGGCATCTCGCCATAGAATTCCGTTCAGCCTCGAAGTCAGGACGTTCTCCAGAGAAGACATCTGGGAGGAAGTCAGTCGAGGCGGGCATGTGGGAGACCAGATCATGAAGAGCACCATGTTGAGCTTGTTGAAGTTCGAGTGCGACAATTCGAAGTGCCTCTACGAATGCTGGGTCAACCGGAACAACAACATGCTGACGCACTACAGCGCAGACATGTCTGCCTTGCTGGATTGGGTTTGCCCCGACTGCAAAGAGGGCCAGCTTCGATATTCACCGGCCAACGCGCGCTTCGAATACGAACTGCGGAAACACAGCAAGCAAGCCGAGCTCGAGATGGATCAAGCCGAGCAGGCCGAAGGGAACATGCAGGGTTAATCGCCTTGGCCTGAAAAGGCCGAGGGATCTTGCTGGTGCTGGCCGATGGCCCAGGCCAACGAAGCCGGCTCAGGTCATAGCTGTGCCAAGGCTTTCACCGTTTTCCACCTTGCCGGTGATGCTGGCCAGATTGGAGCTTTCGGTGACTCTGGGTTCCTGCTCCATCTCACTGAACCGGAAAGTGACGGCCAGTTCGCCGAGATCGAAGACATCCGCTGCCCCTTGGGGCTGGTCGATGTGCCGATACACAGCTGGCCTGATGGAGTAGTTGATGTGTCGGCCATCTCGCCGACTGCGGATAATCCCGGCACTCCGAAGGATCGCCAGGTGGTGGGAGACCTTGGGCTGATCAATCGCCAACTTCTCCACCAACTCTGAGACACAGAACTCACCCTTGACCAAGATCTCTAGAATCCTGATCCGATTGACATCGCAGAGCGCCTTCAGGCTTCTGGACATCTTCGTTGCGTGGAGCATTTCCATCGTTCGAACCCTCCCTGACTGCTCAAAACCGGCCCAAAATGATCCACGGAGACCCGCCACGAGTCCGTGAGTGCTGAGACTGATGCACAAGTCTTAACGGGTCGAAAGGCCGGATTCAGGTGGATTTTTTGATCTGTAGCGGTTGCGGAGGAAATAGGACCCCTGGGACCTATGCCAAATCATTGAATCGACCGAATCCGATATCGTCAAGAATCGACGCATCGTTGGCCGAAGGACGCATGGATGCACCCCGTGAGCTTTGTCGTTTGAAGGCTATGATGCGCCCCCATTTTTCCTCTAGGAGCCAGTCCTCGTGACATCGGCATCCCAACCCGGTCCGCATATTGTCGTGGGCGCTGGCATGGCCGGCCTTGGCGCAGCGCAAACTCTCCGCCGCGCAGGCAAGGAAGTCATTGTCCTCGAGCGAACCAATGAAGTCGGGGGCCTTGCACGGACGGTCGACTTCGAAGGCCACGTTTTTGATGTGGGACCCCACTACTTCTTTCTCGATGTTTCAGAAGAAGTGAATGCGCTTATCAAGAGTTGCGTGAGGGAAGAGGAATGGCGCCCGATCGATTTCAAAATCGGCGCAAAAATTGGTCGCGCGAACGTGGCGTGGCCACCCACGGCGCGTGAAGCTCTCAAGCTGCCCATCTCTGGCATTGCGAGCTACCTGAAGAACTGCATCAGCCAGAACATTCCAAAGACCTATGTCGCGCGCGATTACATGCGCGGCATGTTCGGAAAGAAGATGTGGTCTATTTTCTTGGAGCCCTATATCGAAAAGAAAGTTCCCGGCCATGGCGGGCCGGGGAAGCTTCATCGAGATTGGTGGAACCAAGCTGCGCGCACGGTTCACAACGTTCCGGATGTCAAACGGGACAAGGTGCTTCAGTTTGAACCAGCTCTCGTAGAGAGCTACCTCGAGCGCTATCCGTCAGTCAGGCAGAAGGCCGAAGAGGCCAAGGCGTCGGGGACCTCCGAGCCCCCACCGCCGAAGGGCGCCAAGCGCATCCTGAAGATCATTCAGGGTTTGACCAAGACGGCTTTTGCGAAGAACTACAAGAAGGTGCTCTATCCCCCGGGAGGGGTGGGCGTGATCTGCGAACGGCTTGCCGAGGACTATCAAGAGCGTGGCGGTCGTCTCGAGTTGAAGGCGGCCAATGTGGCCTTCGAAATGGAAGGGCCGCATGTGAGCAGTGTCAGCTGGTCGGGGGGCCGGGACGGGAAGGGCGGTCGGGTCGAGAACCCGGCCTCTGTGACCTGGACAGGCTCTCTCCACCGGATGTGTTCACTTGCCGGCATCGACCGGCAAGACCTGCCGTTCATGACGATCTTGCTGGGGCTGCTCAAGATCCGCCGACCGCTTCGGCCAGGCGATGATCTCTACACGTACATCGCGGACAAGAGCATTGTGTTTAACCGCATTTACTATCCGAATCGGTCGGTTGGGGGTTTGTGTCCGCCGGACAAGGACAGCCTTTGCGTTGAGATCACTCGCCCAGAATTCCGCGATGAAGAAGAACGAAAGCAACTGATCGGCATGATCTCCAGCGGCTTGGCCAAGTTGGGAGTCTGCAAGCCGGAAGACATCGAGGATGTCAGGTACATGTTTGTTCCCGATTCGTATCCGGTTTATCCGCTGGACTATCGGGAGAAACTGGACCGCATCTGGACCGAGTTGGACAAGATCGACAACTTGAGGTCCATCGGGCGCTCCGGACAGTTCTGGTACAACAACATGGCGCGCTCGTTACGCGTGGGGCTCGAGACAGGCCAGGACATCCTCGGCACCTACGAGCCTTGATCCGCCCTCCGGTGCTCGCCGACCGGATTCCGACCGCCGCCTTTTGAGCAGTGCCGTGAACGGAGCGATGTCTGCACTTTCACCTGGGGGAGGAGTGGGAGCCGCTCCTCATGGACCCAATGTGATGATGGTGAGTGCTGACCGCTCAGTGGTGGCGGGAGAGCGCGGGCCGTTCTATTACATGTTGGAGTCGTTCTCGAAGCACTGGGAGCGAGTCGACGTGATTGGAACCAGACCTGGCGAAGTAAAGTTGCAGGAAGTCTTCGGCAACGTTCACCTTCATCACCCCAACACGGGGAAAGTCCGCCAGGCGAGCTTCATTGCCCGCACGGGATTGAGACTGGCTTCTGAACGCCCGTACACGGTGATCACGAGCCACGACTACAACCCGTTCTACAACGGGCTCGGTTCATGGAGAATCTCTCGCCGTACGGGCATTCCCTATGTTGCAGAGCTTCATCATGTCCCGGGCTTTCCACGAGCAGCGAACTTGCGAGAGCGTGCCGACCGCTTTTTGACTCGGCTCTATGCGCGCTGGGCATCCAGGCGCGCTGCCGGATTTCGAGTGGTCAACGATCGTGAAATGCCGGGCTTGCTCCAGAGTTGGGGCATTCCCTCCGAGAGCATTCACGTTCTGTCTTCGCTCTATCTTGATGGAAGTGTCTTTCGCCCTCAGGAGCCCGCTTCTTGCGATTGCGATGTGCTTTTTGTGGGGCGGTTGGTCCCCAACAAAGGTGTTTTGTCAATTCTCTCGGCTCTTGTCCGACTGCGAGATGTCGATGGCGTGAAGCTGAAGCTCCGCTTGCTGGGTCGTGGTCCTGAAGCCGCCCGGATCGAAGCATTTATCAAGCGGCACAAGCTCGATTCGCAAGTCGATCGTGTTGATTGGGTCCCAGATGCTGAGGCGTTAGCAGATGTTTATCGCAGCGCGCGTGTGCTTGTGTGCGCATCCCTAAGTGAAGGGGGTCCACGGGTTGTGCCTGAGGCGCTGGCCTGCGGAACGCCTGTTATTTCGACCCGGGTCGGACTGGTCGCAGATTTGATCCAGGACGGCCGAAACGGATTGCTGTTTGACGGGTGTGTAGGCGACCTCGCGCGAGCGCTCCGGACCTTCTTCTGTGAGTCAGGCACCGAGTCACGGTTACGTGCGGCAGCGGCTGCTTCAGAGATTGATCATTTTGAGCGAGAGGCCGTGATTCAACGACTTGCGGATGGCCTCAAGCAGGTCGCGGAGGGCGCCCGGAGCTAAGTTTCTTCGGTGTCGTGCCCGGATTCAGGCAACTGCGCCGGCGGGTTGTTCTGCAGCCCCTTTCCGGGTGCGGGCTGTCCCATACCGTTCAAGCATTGAAAGGGGACCCCGTCCAACGACAGGCAAATGACTCCGTCGGAAACATCCAGCCGAAGTTCTTGGACGATGTCGAAGGCCTCTTCCACGGCGGCTTCTGAAATCAGGGAGATCACGAGCCTCTCAAGATTACGCTCGACGTGTCGGGCTCCAAGACGCGGGTCGTAACCCGAGCCGGCGATGATGCCCGCCACTTTGTTGTCGTAGAGGAGCGTTTTGCCGCGCTGTTTCCAGCGTGCCGCCTCGAGTTCGAGCATATGCGCGGCAATGTGGTTGATGTCGTCTTGGTGAAGCACTCGAAAGGGGACGATTTCGTTGATTCGATTGACGAATTCCGACGGCAGCACCCGGAGTAGGTGGTCTTGGACGGTGTCCTGTAGTGGATGCGCTTTCTCTGCAGCCTCTTCTTTTTGTCCGAAGCCGATCGATTTCTCATTGTGAATGGCATAGAGCTCGCGACCGATGTTTGAGGTCATGATCACGACGGTGTTGGAGAAGTTAACCAACTTGCCTTTGCTGTCAGTCAAACGACCATCGTCGAAAACCTGAAGGAACAGGTTGAGGACGCGGGGGTGCGCTTTTTCAATCTCATCCAGCAGCACGACGCAGTGTCCGAGTTTCTCGACGGGACCAGTCAGGGCGCCTTCATTCCCGTGACCGACGTAGCCTGGTGGCGCACCGATGATTCGTGCAATCGAGTGGGGCTCCATGTATTCACTCATGTCGAGCCGAACCAACCGGCTCTCATCGTCGTACAGCGCCCTTGAAAGGGCTCGCGCCATCTCTGTCTTGCCAACACCAGATGGGCCCAGGAAAAGAAACACTCCGTCGGGCCTTTCCGGTTTTCGGTCGAGGTGAAGTTTCGAAAGGCGAACGCGCCGAGCGACCGCGCCCGCAGCGACTTCTTGCCCTAGCACGCGCTCTGTCAGTCTGGCCTCGATGAGCTGGAGGCGCTCTCGACCAAGGTGCGCATCCGAAGGCTGCTCTTCTGAACAGCAGCGCCGTACATGTTCCTCGGAAACGGTGTCCGAGAGCTCTGCGCGCGCCATTGCGCAGGCTTCATCAAGAAGGCGAATAGTTGAACCAGGCGGCCAGTAGTCAGGAGTTTCTTCACCAAGGGTGCTGCCGACTGCAGCGTCCAGAGCAGAGTCTTCGAGAGTCAGGTGAAAGTGTTTTTCAAGCCGTGGCTTGTAGAGCCGCACAACACGTTTCAGCGTGTCGTGTTCCATGATGGGCAAGCGCTTCAAGGTGATCTGCGAGGTGAAGAACGTGTCGTTGCCGAACGATTTCTGATAAGCGTCCGCATCAACAGAAAGCAGTGCGCGCACTTTGCCTCGGGTGATGTGCAGTTTGACCGTGTCGATGAGGTCGGACATCAGCGGATAACCTTGCTTGGCCACAAGCAGGTGAAGGTCATCAATGACTAGAACCGCATTTTCGTCTTCGGCAATGGCCGTCAGAATGTGGTCCATGATGGCGTGGGGATCTTGCCCACGATGGCTTTGTGCGACGAGCTCAAGGAGCTCCAGGCGCAAGAAGCGATAACCCTGCAGCGCGGGAAGCTCTCCCTGCGCGGCCGCACGTGCAAGGCCTCGAAGGAAAGACGTCTTGCCAGAGCCGGGTGGCCCCACAATCAGCATGGCTGGCTCGTGAAAGCGCAAGAGAATCCGAGCCACTTGGTCAAAGAGAGATTCCCGCCCGATCAAGGGCGTGTCGTCTGCAGCATCTTTTCCAAGATCTACGGTCAATGGAATCGCGGGCTGTTCCGTTGGTGAGAGCTCTGATGATGGCGGCGGTTCGGGCAGGGTGGGTGAGGGTTCGACGCCTTCGCCAAGAGCTTCGAGTGTCATCGTATCGGGGGGCAGCACTTCGGGTTCGTTGTCCCGGGCGTAGGCCACCGCTTGCTGAATACGACGAAT
>Ga0315339_1002382_pt1 | contig 14434 bp, 11 predicted proteins | sample ASW17metaG_FD_204514 | JGI IMG/M metagenome (GOLD analysis project Ga0315339, IMG submission 204514) | Ammonia-oxidizing marine archaeal communities from Pacific Ocean, United States - ASW #17 | ecosystem: Environmental > Aquatic > Marine > Oceanic | place: USA: California | collected 2016-12-05
AACCCGACTCCAAATGATCAAACTTCAGGAGGTGCTTTTGGGTTCCCTTTTCCACGACTAATTGAAGGTCAAAGTGGATTTGGAATGCCTTTACTGGGAGCTCGCCTTGGCGAAAAAGAAGTGGAAGATTGGAAAAATCAAGAAATAGGTTTACGTTTGAAATTTAACGCATTTGGTGGTGAGGCAACACTGAATGCATTCCATGGTTATCAAGATTTACCAGTTGTCGTACTCACAGGCGCCACTCTTCACGTAGGTTCATTTATCAATGATCCAGCAGCTTCTCTTGCAAATGTACCACTTGATGTTCCAACGACCATCGGTGCCATTCATGCACCAGGACAATATGTTGATTTCTTGCAGTCTCTTGCAGGTGGAACAGCCGCACCAGGAGATTTTCCACTGATTCCTTTTGGTTGTTTAGATATTCTAAATCCTGCTGGTGGCGGCTTTCCTTGCTCAGTTACTGCGGATTTTGATATGGATTTCACAGAACGCCAAAAAACAGTTGGTTTTTCATTTACTCGGGATATGAGTGAATTGAAGTTTGGACCTAAAAGTGTGTCGCCAGTCCTTCGATTAGAGGCGACTTATGAATTCGACAAAGCATTTAACCGTCAGGTCATCAATGATCCTTTTATACCAGGACTATTAGCAAAAGGAACCCCAGCGTTAATTGGAACCAAGGCTGATATGGTCACCCATCGTGATCAAATTTCTACTTTAATTGGGGTTGATTATAATCTTTGGTTGTCTGGTTGGAAAAGTCAACGTAGCTCAATTTTCATAACTTCACAATTTTTTAACATTCATACGAAAGACCATGAAAATTTATTGTTTCAGGCACCTTATGTATTGTTAGAAGTTGATGAAAACCAGCAATATTTTACACAAACCTATACATTCGGGTTGCGTAACGACAATGTAATCCTCGACGGATTAGCCGTTTGGGATCTTAGTAATGATAGCTTTGCTTATCGCCAAAGAGTTTCTTTTTCAGCTATGGGAAACAAATTGATTCCAAGAATTGAGGTAGGAATATTTGACGGTGACGAAGAAGAGGGACTACTCGCATTGTACAGACAATCTGACTATGTTGAGTTTTCACTAACTTATCAATTTTAACTTAGGAGAATACAGATGAAAATTTATAAACTAAAAACATTGGTAACCTACCTAACAGTAGTGCTTTTGGGCTTGACGATCTCTACTGTACAAGCTGGTGATGAGTGGATTGATAATTGGAAATCTTTTGCTGCTGAAACTGGGCTGCCTGAACATGCAGCTTGGGTTGACGCAATAGATAACGCAGAAGTAAGAGCTCTGGCTAGAGATTGGGAAGATTTTCGTGGATATACAGCGTCATCTTTGCTAGCGAAAGAAACGCTTCCTGCTGAGTTGAAACCTGGTTTTATCATCACGAAAGAAAACATAGATTCATTACCTTGGGTGAAGGACTACTTGCCGAAGTATTGGATCGATCGTTTAACTTCTGATTGGACGCCGATTAAAGGTATTCGTGTGGTTCCAACTACGCATTATTACATGCAACAAGCACGATTGGATGCAACCAGGGCGCTTGAAGCAGATCATTTTACAATTAACGAAAAGGGAGAGCTTCGTGACCAGAATGGTGAGCACGGCTTTATAAGCGAAGCTGGTCTGCCATTTATCAATCCACAAAATGGTGAAGAACTTAATTGGCTGTTTAATGCCCATGGGGTTGGTACTGATGATTTGTATTTTGATACGATAGATATGGCAGCATGTAATAACGCAAATAACCTCGAACGAATGTATAAAGCGAATATTTTTTGGCGTCGAATGGCAGGACGTGTGAGCGCGCCACCATTGGGTAATGTCGAAGGTTTCGAGGGTATAACTGAAGCAGGCGCTCTGTTAATCTTATCGCCACGTGATGTTCGTGGTCTGGCGGGTGTAAGACTTCGGTTTGCTGATGCTGATAAAGATGATGATTTTAAGCTTTTCATTCCATCGCTTCGCCGTACGAGGTCGCTCACGGGAACAAACGGTCAAGATCCTATTGCTCCAGGACTTGAACTCACTTGGGATGAGTGGCGTTCAAATTGGTTTAAAACGGATCGGCGTAAGTTTAAGTACACATTAATTAAGGAAGATATTATTCTTGCCGTTCCTGAAGTTGGAAATGTTTATGATCCACTTCGAATTGCTAATGATGCTTGTAACTTATCGGGGATTGTCGACATGGAACTGCGCCCGACTTGGCTCTATGAAATTACCGATCTTACTGAAACTTACCAATATTCCATTAAACGAGTTCATGTGGATAAAGAATCTTATTATTCACAATACTTGGAAATGGTAGATAGAAATGGAGAAGTATGGCGTATTTGGGATGATACACGTGACTGGGAGCCAACAACCGGTAGGTTTATGTGGAGATCTGCGATAATTGCTAATGTTAGAGATGAACGTGCAACCGTTATCACGGTGGACTCAGCGTGGGAAAAACTAGACAGTATGACAAATGCTATCTTCAATATTGATCAATTACGTGATCGTCGATAACTGATTATATTTTGTTCTGAGAAAGCCCGGTTTTATTACCGGGCTTTTGATATATGTTTTTACACTTCAATTACTTTAAAACAGGTTAAAATTAAATTACACAAGAGTTTTAGCTATATTTAAAATAACGGGTCCGGTAGCTTAGTTTGATAGAGCAGAAGATTACAAATCATCTACTCTCTTAGGGGATGCAGATTTATTAAGAATTAATTCTTGAATGTTATAATATTATTTTATCAATAAGTTATTTTAAATATTCTTGTCTTTATGAAGCTTCTTTTTAGACTTTTAAATCCTATAGTAAAATTTATATTAGATTCCCCATTGCATTTTATTTTAAGTAAGAACCTATTGGCATTAACTTTTTATGGTAAAAAAACAGGTAAAAAGTATAAAACTCCATTAAGTTATCTAAAGAAAGATGATAATATTTTCTGTTTAACTGATCGACCTAATATTTGGTGGAGAAATTTAATTTTACAAAGTGAAGTAGAAATTTCTTTAAAAGGGAATAGAGTTAGATGTTTAGCTATTGCTGAATTAGAAAGTGAGAGTATTGAAGAATTGCTAATTGAAATAATTCATCATAGTCCAATAGATGCTTTCTTTGCTGGTATTAAATTTGTAGACGGTAAACCAGACTCTAGAAGTGTTAAAGAGGCTGTGCAAAGGCTTGTTCTGTTAAGATTAAGCTTATAATCTTCTTATGATGGAAATGAATACTACTTTTAATGTAAGTTACATAATGCAAGTAGCCGTTACACCTGTTTTTTTGTTAGCAGGAATAGGGGCTCTTCTTAATGTAATCACTGCAAGGTTAGGTCGAATTAAAGATAGAATACGAATTATTCAAAAAGCTTTTTTCAACACACAAGAAGAAAATGATAGACGGATATTAAATAACGCTAGATTAAAGCTAATCCTTAGGAGCAGATTTTGTTATGCGTCTATATGCTTCTCTGCAGCTAGCGGACTTTTTGTTTGTTTTGTGATTATGACTTTATTTTTAGAGGGCTTATACCAAAAAGATGGATCTATTTTAGTAGTTGCTCTTTTTGTTTCTTGCATGATTTTTTTAATTATCTCTTTGCTATTTTTAGTTATAGAAGTTTTTATAGCTACAAGATCAATTCATAAAAAAATAGAAGATACGGAGAGAGTTATGTCAACTTTAGACAGATAAATTGTTTAGTATAGAATTTTTTATTAAGTCTAAAAAATTGAAATAAAAATCAAGTAATCAGAAGTACTTTCTATGCTTTAAACTTTATTTATCGCCTAAATTTATCAAGTTCATAAATTCAGATCTTGTACTGGAGTTTGTTCTAAACAAACCAAGCATTCTACTTGTTACAGTGCTTGTTTCTGTTTTATGAACGCCTCTGGAGCTCATGCATTGATGTGCTGCATCAATTACTATTGCTACGCCTTTAGGTTTTAGAACTCTTTCAATGGTATCCGCTATTTGTGAAGTCATTGTTTCTTGTGTTTGAAGACGTTTCGCATAAACATCAACTACTCTAGCTAGTTTGCTTATCCCAACTATTCTATTGTTTGGGATATAGGCTACATGAGCTCTTCCTAATATAGGAACCATATGGTGCTCGCAGTGTGATTCAAGTCTTATATCCTTTACCATAACCATCTCATCATAACCCTCTGTTTCTTCAAAGGTTTTATCCAGAATCTCATCTGGATTCAAAATATATCCTGCAAAAAATTCCTCATAAGATTTTACTACTCTCTTAGGAGTTTCCATAAGTCCTTCTCTGTATGGGTTATCTCCAGCCCAGGAAATTAATGTCTTTACCGCCTCCTCGGCTTCAGCCCTAGTAGGTTTTCTTAGGATTTGGTTTTCTTTAATTTGTATATTTTTAGACATATTGACTACAAAAAATATTTTATGTTTATTAAAGGTTAATTTTATCACAGTTTAAAATTATTAATAACAGGAAAAATTTTTGTGAGAATATTTTTTTAAACCATTAATTACTAAAGATTATCTTTTTATAAAATGCCTCAAGATTCTATAAAACACTTTGATTATTAAGAAAAGAGAGGAAAGGGCTTCATTTCTCAATAGATTATCTAGAAGAACTTGAGGATCTAAAGCCCTCAATATTGGGCCCTACAAATATCAATTAAATAGTCTATACTGCTTCTTTTTCTAAATACTATCTTGAAATTCAATACAAAATTAATGAATGTGGCCTTGGTTCTCTTGATAGGCTCAATATGGGGTAGCTCTTTTCTTTTTATTAAAATACTTACTCCAACAGTTGGTCCAATGGTCTTAGTTCATCTTAGGCTGCTTATAGCCAGTCTATTTCTTGCGCCCTTTTTTATAAGGAAAAGACATCTAATAAATTTTAAGAATCAATTAGTACCAATTATTTTATTAGCACTATTTAATGCAATATTACCTTTCTATTTATTTTCAGTTGCCTCCCTTCAATTGACAGCTAGCACTTTAGCTATTTTGAATGGTTTTACTCCACTATTTACATTTATTTTATCGGTCTTATGGCTTAAATCAGACTATCAGTTTATACAGTTATTAGGAATAGTTTTGGGTATAACTGGGCTTTATGTGTTCGTCGGGTATGATTCGCTTAATTTTATTCTACTGCCAGTATTTTTGTGTTTGTTGGCAACAAGTATGTATGCATTTGGTACAAATTACTTGTCTATATTAAAGAATCTAGAACCTACATATATTGCAACCATGACTTTGTTGACTGGAGCATTGCTTACTTCTCCAGTTCTTTTCATAAATACAGGATATAGTTTTGAATGGAGTATAGAGCTTCTAGTACTTTTATTCCTCATTGGTGCAATGTGTACGGGACTAGCATATGTATGTTATGTTCTTTTAATTAGAAGGGCTGGGCCTGTAGTAACTTCAACAACGCTTCTTGTAGTACCTATTTTTGGTATGATCTGGGCTAATATTTTTTTACAAGAAAGTATCACAATAACAATGATTTTAGGCTGTATTTTGATTATAGGAGGAGTTTCGTTAACTAATTTTTTTAGTAAGAAAGAGTAAAAAAAAGGCCACATATGTGACCTTTTTTTTCCATTACGGTATTAGAATCTCATATTAAATTCTATCCCATAGTCTTTACCTATGGAAGCTGATCCAAATGCCATTAGTGGTTTAATGTCTGCACTCAGCGCAGTTCTAATTTCGTCTCCTAGATTTCTTACAAAGAAGCTTAACCTGTTAGACTCCCAGATCAGATCTAGAGAAACATCAGTTTTTCTCATACTTGCAACTTTACCTAGAGGATTGTTATCAGTTGAACTTTCTTGGTCATCTATATAATAATGTTTGAAGTTGAAGGCCGCATCAGCTCCACCCACCGCCCATGAATAAGTTCCACCAAAGGAATAATTTAATTCGGGAGCAAATTTAGGCGTTAAATAGTCATTGTTGGTAGGTGCAAGAACACCATTAATATCCGCACCATCTAAGTCAGATACAAAACCATCATATTCTGCATCTAAGGTTCCTAAAGTTGCAAACCAAGTAAAGTTAGCATTCACAATACCTCTTAATTCAATTTCCAGTCCGTTGTAATCTACATTTGCGATGTTACCAATTACAGTCACAACTGTTTGAGTAGAGGGGTCTTGCTTAATAGCACTATCTTGCTTGTCTTCGAATTCATTCATGAAATATGCAACGTTTAATTGAAGGGTGTTGTCCAACCACTCACTCTTAAATCCAAGTTCCGTTGAATTTGCATATTCTGGTTCATATGTATTTGCAAAATCTACAGCGTTTTGATTTCTTCCAAAGAAGCCTCCACTATGGAAGCCTTGCGCATGAGAAGCATAATACATCAAGTCATCATGAGCTTGATGAGCTAGCACTATAGTAGGTGAAGTTTCTGTCCAGTCCAGTTTTAAATTGAAAAGACCTGGACCGTCTGTTCCAGCACCTTGTATATTAGCAAATTCATCTACATTTACTTTACTAAGAGGGGTGAAATAAGCTTGTCCAGCCCAGAATTCTTTCTCTTCCTTAGTGTATCTAAGACCTGTCGTTAATGTTGTTTTATCTGATAGTTTCCAATCTATGGATCCAAATAATGATTGAGCATTAACTTCTTGGTGTTGATAGAGTTTTTGAAGGAAACCTGCACCCAGTCCTGGTCCAGGAACATTAGGATCACATCTGAGTGCTCCTAAAGCTCCAAAATTTTGGCAAAGGAATAGAGGAACAGAACCGTCTACTAGGCCTGGCACTAGATACTGCCATAAGTGGTAAGTATCCCACCACTGAGTGTATTCATTTTCCCATAAATAAGCACCAACTACGTAATCTACGTTCTCATTAGAGCCTTCAAATCTAAATTCATGACTTAGTTGCTCAAATGTATTATTAGCTTTAATAGTGGTAAATGATGCAGCTGTTCCATCAAGGTCCCAATTAGTCCAGTCTTCTTCATCTCTAAAACCCATAACATATACAAATCTAGTATCGTCATCAATATCATGAGTGACAGTTAAAGTAACGGCATCAGTGTCATATTGACCAGGGTTATTTTCTTCTGTGGTGTACTCCGTTTTAGGATTAGCAACATCAGTAGCACAAACTGGAGTTCCTGGAGCAGTAATCATAGGACCAAACACTCCACACACAAGGTGATCAGTTGGGTTATTGAGATTAGTAGCAGCTCCTACATCACTCGCATCATCATATGTCTCTATAGTTAAATGCGCTGAGGTTGATTCACCTAAATCCATCAATAGTGCTAGCCCATAGTTTTGATAGTCTTTTGCAGGACCGTCTTTATTTAGGAAAACGTTAGTCATATGACCATCCGCTTCCATGCTGTTATAGAAGAACTTAGCTGCTAAGTTATCTGTGATAGCAGTATTAACCAAACCTTTTATTTCTTGTCTTCCAAATTCTCCGCCAGCTATTCTAAGTTCTCCTCCGAATTCACCAGTTGGTTTAGTTCTAACTACATTGATTACTCCACCAACAGTATTTCTACCAAAGAGAGTTCCTTGTGGGCCTCTTAGTATTTCCACTCTTTCTACATCAAAATTCTCAATTAATTGGCCTGAACTTGTTCCTATGAAAACACCATCTAAAGTAACGGCGACAGGCGAATCAAAAGATTTATCAGTTTCGCTGTAAGCTATACCACGAATGTTAATTGCAGAAGCTCTTGACCTATTTGCTGACGCTCCAATAGTAACATTTGGCGCGTAACCGCTTAAATCTGTTAAATTTCTTATCTCACTTTGTTGAAGTTGTTCAGTGATTGAAGTGATAGCTATAGGCACAGATTGCGCAGATTCCGCTCTTTTACGAGCTGTTACAGTTATTTCTTCAATAGTTACACTCTCGTCTTCTTCTGCAGAAAAAGTATTGAATGGCAATATAAGAGCGACAAGCGGTAATATAGCCAGCACATTGAATGTTTTAAATAATTTCATTTATTCCCCCAATTTGAGTTATTTTAGTCAATAAAAAAAGCTCTCCTGTCTTTTTCATATTAAAGGATGGATGACTCTTATGTGAAAGGCAAGTATTTATTTGTACCTTTTATATTATTTATAATTATATATAGATATTGTGAATGTTACTTCTGTTAAAATTTAATCCTTTAAGCTTTTATTTGTAGATTAAAATAACTAATTTATAATTATCACATAGTTATAATAATATATTTTAATAATATCTTTTGGGGAAATAAGAAATGAAGCAATTTAATACACTTCTCCCAGTTCTTATATTTGTAGGTGCTTGGATTGTCACTAAAGATATTATTTTAGCTACTGGCGCATTAATGATAGCCCTTACTTTACAAGTAGCTTATGAAAAGTTAACAAAAGGGTTTGTAGATAAAAAATTACTTTTTACTTGGATATTAGTGATCCTTTTAGGAGGCGCTACTCTAGCGTTAAGGGATCCTATTTTTATTCAATGGAAGGTGAGCATAGTAAATTGGCTTTTTGCCTCTATTCTTCTAGGTTTTTCATACTTTAAGGGTTCTTATTTGATGAAAGATTTTATAGAAGAATCAATGCCTGGAATCCCAGATAAAGCATGGAAGAATGCAACTAATTTAATGTCCCTTGGTTTTATTGTAATAGGATTCGTTAATTTATATTTTGTTTTTTATACATCTCTAGATACCTGGGTTTACTTTAAATTATTTGGCGTTTTTGGCATCTCTTTTATTTTTATAACTTTAACTATTGTTTACCTTAGTAAATTCATGTCGAAAACTACTTTTAGCAAAGAAAGCCAATGAACTTTTGGTGTTCTATGAGTTTTTATCTATTTATTGATGTTTACGGATTTAGACTTTTAGATCTAGAAATAGATTTCTATGCTAAATAACCCAGTTCTTCTTGCTGATATTGGAGCAACAAATGCAAGATTAGCATTTACATTAGATGGGAAAGATTATGTAAATCCAGAAGAATATAAGATTAATGAATTTTGTGGTTTACATGACTTATGTTCTCATTATATTGAGAATCTTTCCGAGAGAGTTCCTATAACAAAGGCAGTAATTGGAGTAGCTGCTCCTGTAACTAAAGATGTTGTATCTTTTGTAAATATTGATTTAACCTTCAGTCAAAAAAAGATTAAAAAAGATCTATTTCCAAATGGGTTAGTTGTGATGAATGATTTAGCCTTACAAGCGCACTCCTTACAAGGCCTTCCTTCAGAAAGCATAATAAATATAGGTGGATTTGTAACCCCAGGAGAAGGGCCAAAGATTCTTGTTATACCAGGCACTGGGTTAGGGCTGGCAGGCATTGTAAATGAGCAAGTTATTTCTTCAGAAGCAGGACATATAGAAATCCCAGGTATTCTAGATAATAGAGATTTAAGAAAGATTGTAGATATATTTAAAAAGAACAACTCTCGTATTCCTAACTTTGAAGATCTCTTATCCGGAAAAGGAATAAACTTAATTTATAGGCATTTATCAGGCGGACAAGATTTGAACATATTAGATAATGATATCTTCATTTCAAATGATGAGTATTCAAAGGCAACTAGCATCCTATTCATTAATTTATTCGCTATTTATCTCAGATATATGACTTTAATCTGGGGTGCTACTGGTGGGGTTTATATTTCTGGAGCTATTGTAAATTCGATGATGCAAAATTTAGATGCAGTTAAATTCAGAAAAATATTTGAAGAAAGTAAAACGATGCAAGAGGTATTAATTTCATCTCCCATTTACTTCTTAGAGAATAAAGATCTTGGTTTTAGAGGCGGTTTAATTATTGCAGGCAAGGAAAGTTCTAGAGAAGGTAAAGACTGCTAGTTAGTCTGTTAACTTTAATTTTGAAGACCATCTCTTGGTCCAATCTTAGTTATATAAACAAGTTCTTTATTCAAGTCTATATATTAATCAATAATTAGTTTTTTTCTTAATCTTTTGATTTCATCTGGATTTAATTTTAGCCACTCATATAGGACTTCATCAGTATGAGCTCCAAGCATTGGTGGAGAGGAGAAGGAATCCTCGTGAGTATCTGAAAGCTTAATAGGATTTCCAGGAACTTCTGCTTCAGTCCCGTTTGGGTGTTTTAATTTAACAACCATATTTCTATACCTAATTTGTTCATCTTGTAGTGCCTGCTCAAAATTATTAACTCTTGAGCATGGTATTTTCTTTTCTTCTAATTTCTTTATCCAATTTTCTGATGTATCAGTTATTAATTTTTCTTGTAATAAGCTTTCAATTAACTCTTTATTAGCTTGACGAGCAGGAGCAAATTTATATTTTGAAGTACGAAGTTTTTTAATATCAAAAACATCTAAGATTCCTTGCCAAAATTGGTCTCCTGCAGCAGCTATAACGATCGGGAAGTCCTTTGTAGAAAAAGTATTATAAGGAACGTGGACAAAATGAGCGTTACCTATAGGTTCTGGTACAAGACCAGAAACAAGATGCATTGTAGCCATATAGTTAAGCATAGAGATTTGGCAATCAAGCATAGAAATATCTACATGTTGGCCTTTATTAGTAGTATTCCTAGCTAGGAGAGCTGCTTGTATTCCCATAACCGCAAACATACCACCAGACAAATCCCCTACTGGTATTCCAGCTCGCATGGGTTTATCTTTTGATTGTCCTGTAATTGACATTCCACCGCCTAGAGCTTGAGCTATTTGATCAAATGCAGGTCTTTTGTAGTTTGGGCCAGTTTCTCCAAAACCAGTAACAGTACAAGTAATAATTTTTGGATTAATTTCTTTAAGATGTTCGAAGTCAATTTCTAATTTCTTAGTTACACCGGGACTAAAATTACTAAGAACAACATCGGCTTCTTTTACTAGATCATAGAAGAGGGACAATCCTTCTTTTTGTTTTAAATTTAAGCAGATACTTCTTTTATTTCTATTCAAAGTAAAAAAATACGTACTCATTCCTTCTATGGAATAGTCTGGGTCGTTTTCTAATAGTCTTCGCGTTCCTTCACCTTTATTTGGAGGTTCAACTTTAACTACATCACATCCCAGGTCAGCAAGTATCATCCCAGCATAGGGTCCTGATACCATATGAGTTAGGTCTATTAAGCGAATTGATTCAAGAGGCTTCTTCATAAACTAATTATGTATTTATAACATTAAAAGATATATATAGATCTTGGAGTTGTATTGTAACATGAGGTTTTTTAAGTAAAGAATTATACTCAGGACAATTTTAATTTTTTTTTGCAATAAAGATTTTCTAAAAAAAAAATAAAATCAGATATAATTCTTTCACGACAAAGATAGGCGGGAATAGCTCAGCTGGTAGAGCGTAACGTTGCCAACGTTAAGGTCGCCGGTTCGAACCCGGTTTCCCGCTCCATTGCTTTATAATTTTTAATTTGGGAGACATGATGACTGAAAGAATTCAATGCGGTGGATTACAAGTAGCTAAGGAATTAGATACTTTATTAAGAGAGGAAATAGCCCCAGGTATAGAAATTCATCCAGATTCTTTTTGGTCTTCTTTTGAATCCATACTAAATAGATTTTCAGATCAAAATAAGATTCTTTTAAAAAAAAGAGAAGATCTTCAACTACAGATAGATGAGTGGCACATCAGCAAAAATGGCAATCCCCATACACTTGAGGAGTATAAAAAGTTCTTAAAAGAGATTAATTACCTTGTAGAGGAAGGAGATGATTTTGAAATAACCACAACTAATGTTGATCAAGAAATTAAAGGAATTGCAGGACCGCAATTAGTTGTCCCTGTAATGAACGCAAGGTTCTCTTTAAATGCAGCAAATGCTAGGTGGGGTAGTTTATATGATTCATTATATGGAACCGATGTTATATCTGAAGTAGATGGAGCTCAAAGAGGAGGGGCATATAACAATAAAAGAGGGGATAAAGTTATTGAATTTTCAAAGAATTTTTTAAATTCTACTTTTCCACTAAAAAGTGGATCTTACCAAGATGTGACCTCTTTCAGCCTAAACCAAGGGGTTCTTGAAATTTTTCTTCTAGATAAATCAACAGTTTCTTTACTTGATGATAGTCAGTTTATAGGATTCAAGGGTTCCCCAGAAAATCCAACAGGGATATTGTTAAAAAATAATAATCTTCATATCGAGATCCAAATTGACCATCAAGACACGATAGGCAAGGATGATCTAGCTGGTATAAAAGATATTCTTGTTGAATCAGCTGTAACAACAATACAAGATTGTGAAGATTCTGTAGCAGCTGTTGATGCTCAAGATAAAGTAATAGTTTACAGGAATTGGCTAGGGCTAATGAAAGGTAATTTGAAAGAGACTTTCATGAAAGATAACTCAGAACTAACCAGAAGCTTAAACCTAGATAGGGTCTATTTTAATAGGTTTGGTAAGGAAATTTCTTTACCTGGAAGAAGCCTTATGTTGGTTAGAAACGTTGGACATCTAATGACTAATCCAGCAATACTAGATAAAAAAAATCAAGAAGTGCCCGAAGGAATACTAGATGCTATGTTTACAATATGTATAGCTATGCATGATCTAAAAGGGGATAGTGGTTTTATCAATTCAAAGACAGGAAGTGTTTATATAGTAAAACCAAAAATGCATGGTCCAGAAGAAGTTCAATTTACTTGCGAACTTTTCAGTGCCATAGAAGAGTCTTTTGGGCTAGAACCATTAACTGTCAAAATTGGCATTATGGATGAAGAGAGAAGGACTACTGTAAATCTTAAGGAATGCATAAGAGTAGCTAAAGATAGGGTGATTTTTATTAATACTGGTTTCTTGGATAGAACAGGGGATGAAATACATACCAGTATGGAGGCAGGTCCTATGATACCAAAGGCTTTAATGAAACAGCAGCCTTGGATTTTAGCTTATGAAGATTGGAATGTAGATACAGGTTTGCAATCAGGCTTTAAGGATAAAGCTCAAATAGGAAAGGGAATGTGGGCCATGCCAGATGAAATGCTTGCTATGTATGAAACAAAAACAATGCATCCAATGGCAGGAGCAAATTGTGCTTGGGTTCCATCTCCAACTGCTGCTACTTTACATGCTATGCATTATCACAAAATTTCAGTTAGTGACCAACAAGATAAGTTAATTACAAGAGATAAGGCAAAACTAGATGACATCTTAACTATCCCTGTTATGGAAGATAGAAATTCATTAACAGATGAACAAATTCAATTGGAGCTTGATAATAATTCTCAAGGAATCTTAGGTTATGTGGTTAGATGGATTGATAGCGGGGTTGGATGTTCTAAAGTTCCAGATATTAATAATATTGGCCTAATGGAAGATAGAGCAACATGTAGAATTTCTAGTCAACATATAGCAAATTGGTTGCATCACAATTTATGCAGTAAAGATCAAGTTATAGAGAGCATGAAAAGAATGGCACTAGTCGTTGATGAGCAAAACTCTGGAGATTCTTCTTATATAAATATGGCACCTAGTTATGAAGGCATAGCCTTTTTAGCTGCGTGTGATTTAGCTTTGGAAGGAAGGAAGCAACCAAGCGGCTATACTGAGCCCATTCTTCATTCAAGAAGATTGAAATTTAAATCCTGAATTGGAGGAGTTAATATTTACAGTAAACATTTGTTGCCAACTAAAACATGATTAAAATACTTGAAAATTTTTTTTTGCGTATGAATTGGAAGCGTGATTGGAAAAGTATAAAATTTTGCAGTTTACGATGTAAAGAGTCTAATAGTATAAATATAAAAAAGATATGAATAAATCATTAATGGATAACCTAGTTTTGCTTTTTTTTGGTTTTCAGTATTTAAGTTTTGGTTTGATAGGTCTATTGAACCCTGCATATGCAGCAAGTCTAGTTTTCTTTACTCTTAATGAATTAGTTTCATTCAGTGAGATAAGGGCTAATTATTCTTTTTTTGTTGCTCTTGGTATTTTATCTTTTTATTCTATTTACAATAAAAAATTACTTAAAATTACTTATTCTATTTTTATATTAGTTTGCGCCAGCTATGCTTTTGGAAGAATATTTAGTTTTTTTATGGATGGTTATCCAAATAGATTAATTGTAATTATAGTATCCATAGAATTAATTGGATTCTTATTAGCGATATGGAGATTAAGATTTTTAATTAAATAAAGTATATAAATATGACAAATTCACTTGTAGGTTATGCGACAGTAGGAACTAATAATAAATCGAAAGCTATAGACTTTTATGATCCTATAATGAAGAAACTGGGTGCAGAGCAATTCTTCTCTAACGACCAAATGAATTGTTGGGCGGTGAAACAAACTTACTTATTCGCTGTTACAAATCCTTATGATGGTTCTGCTGCTACTATTGGTAATGGTAGCATGATAGGGTTGCCCGTTAGTTCAGCAGATCAAGTAGATGAATTATACGCACTAGCTTTATCTCTAGGAG
>Ga0315339_1002384_pt1 | contig 14409 bp, 17 predicted proteins | sample ASW17metaG_FD_204514 | JGI IMG/M metagenome (GOLD analysis project Ga0315339, IMG submission 204514) | Ammonia-oxidizing marine archaeal communities from Pacific Ocean, United States - ASW #17 | ecosystem: Environmental > Aquatic > Marine > Oceanic | place: USA: California | collected 2016-12-05
ACAATACCGTCAGGCCACACAGTGCCTTGGGATACCGACCGCCCGCGCCAGAAAACCTAATCGCGATGGACCAGAGGCCGACCATGCACTAACAATTTACCTGGACCACCCAATGGGGGCTCTCCAACAGTGAATGCGACACCCAGGGATGAGGCCACAACCTTTCGCGTGGGCGCAGCATTTGATTGACGGAATTGAAACATCTTCCTCCCCTCTATGCGACTGTCACGTGACGTGACCACCATTGGTCAAGGTTCAAGGTTTGGCCTGATGCTGTGTTGATCGTTGCATCCAGACTGCGCGGGAAGCCATTGTCAGCGCCATTTGGCCCCGAAGAACTCAACACGACACGATCACCATCGAAGCTTTCGAATCGCATCGTGACGGGCTCACCATAAGTTGCCAATTGTTCGTAAAGGATACCTGTCGCGATGCGCTCTCCCATCCGCAAGCTATCAAAATAGTCAGAATAGAAATGCACACCGGCCATATTGCGCCCTATAGAGATATTCGCCGCAAGCTTATCAAGTTCCCCGCTGATCGTAAGGGGTCCAGTGCCTGGGTAGATGCCCGGATTAGCAAGCGCATCACCGCCCGCGTCCAATAGCTTTGCAGGGGTCATGCCGATCTCTGACAAGGGTGTAAGGCCATGCCCCGGCACGTCGCCGGTGGCGGTTTCAAAGAACGCCTTTAAGACCGTAATGCAAGCGCCCGCAACAGTGGCATGTCCCGCGCCGTAAGACGGGTGCATTGGTGACCCCTCGATAAACGCCATAGGAAGCATAAGGTTAGTCTTTAGCCAATCTGGGTTGTTCCATTCTGGCATGCCGTCGATCGGGTCTTGCGCAGCATTGTGTTTGTTGATCAACGCGGCCAATCCACTCTTTTCAAGTGCTTCCAGCATCTTTTTCAGACCAGCCTCTGCGGAACCAAGCGCACCCTTGCCGTTGGCCACAAGTGTCAACATAGCAGCAAGCCGTTCTGGGCGGCAGCGGCGGTGGATATTGAACTTCTGACGGCGCACCGCTTTCAGCGCTCTGGTCGAAACTTCGGTCAGCAAGGCCAACATGTGCGGGCCGCCAAAGGTTGCGAAGCTTGCTCTGTTCTCACCCTTGCCACCAGATGGAAAGCCAGACGAAAAACCAAGCTTCGCGCCGTCCATGGTCAACGCGGCAATCAGATACGCCTGGTAAAGGGCGTCAACACGAACGTAGCTGGCCATGTCACGTGGTGTTCTCAACCAATCCGGATTGGACGGTTTTTGTTTGTCGCCAACATCCGCACCATTTTGAACATCAAGCCAATGATGCCAGTGCACCATATAATCGCGCCCTTCTGGGAACCGCGCCGTCTTAAGATCAATGGTTTGCCCACCGAACCCGACTTCTCCCTTGTTTTTGCTGCCTTGCAATAAGAATTGTGACAGATACGGACCGCTGTTTGCCCCCACTGTCGAGCCGCGAAAGACATTGTCTTTGGTGACGCCGCCAGAAGGATTGCCCGCAAAACCGCGATATTGAAATCCAGGCACTTTGCTCAATGCTTCGATGACATCATGCGGCGAAATTCCAGCCGGGCTTTTCTTTTTGGAAGCAGCGCCAATCTCGCTGAATGAAAAGTCACGAAGCAGGGCCATTCCGTAAACTTCCGCCATTTCCGCAATGAGCTCGTCGCTGCCCAGTTTTGGTGCAGGAGCCATTGCGACTTCGGCGCTGTCTGGCCCCTGAAGATCATACGCATGGCCACTACGTGGACTTTCCCAACCCCGAAAGGTAAGGCCCGCCGCCTTATATTTGCCTTTGCCCGTCTTGAGGTTTTTGAAGCCATCGCCCTGGTAATCATCATAATCAATGTTAACCTGCTTAACCCAGGCAACATAGTCAGCCTCTTGGACAAGCCCAATTTCGTCGTGCTCCAGCCCCTTGGTAAACTGCAACGGGTAATGCGGTGCATGCCGTTCTTCGTCCCCATTCGAGAATGCAAGAACGTCGGCATAAAGCGGTCCCGTTGCATCGTTACGGATTTTTTTCTTGATCACCTGCCGACCGGCTCTGTCGGGAACGGGGCGCGCAAGTATTGGAATAATAGGTCTCATAATATTTCCTCACTTATGTAAGCTTGGGATTTAGGTGGTTTCTTCACTCCACGGCAAATGGACCGCGTCGAAGTGCCAAGTTAAGGATTTGGTGTTTTGTGCCCCGTCTCCAGCGGCATCAACAAGAGCGACGCTTCCTCTCTCAAGGTGCTTTGCGTGCGAATGACGTCCTGAAGAGCGAAGGCGCGGTTTGTCATCAACAAAACTCAAAATGGCATATCCATCAGCGGGAAAGAATTTGCCGCGGATTGCAGTGTTCTCAGGCAGATAGCGGTTGAAGATAAAAGTCTCTTCCTCTGTCGTACTATCCGTAGAGATGAGTGTCCCAACGAGCGTGTTGTTCTCCCGGAGTTCACTAGGTGCTTCCGAAGGCAGGATCGCTGGTGCCCCACCAGCATCGGAAATCGTTAAGATATCAGCAGTTGGCCGATTGAGAATAATATACTCAAAAACTGGATTTCGTGTTGCTGTCGGAGCGGAAAAAGTGGCTAGTCGTAAAGTGTTGTGAAGTGCTGAATAAAGAGTACGCACCTTTTTTCCTTTCTTATCCAAGTCGCTAAATTGACTACCGTAAGCCGTGAATCGGTCCCGGCCCATTCAAGATGGCAGAGTGTCCGTGAGCGCATCGTGAATGTTGTGAAAAAATGGATCCAGGGAAACGCAACAATTGAGGTGCCGCTAGTTTCCTAGACACCTGCTTCGTCCATTTTCCTCTCTTTGAGGTGCCCCTAGATTTGAAGACGCCTTGCTTGGTAATTTTGGAACCAAGGAGAGGCGGATATGAGTAAGGGAATGCGGTTTACGGACGAGCTCAAAGGTGGCCAAGGACACGACAAACCCGACGCTCAGAAACCTTCATTTGGCTGCGCACGAGGTCGATGCAAGCACGGCGACGCGAGGGGCTCAGAAGTTTCCCTTTGCGGCTTCCGAAAGGATCAGCTTGTTACAACGTCAGGTCCGACACGGCACGGCGAAGGCGCTCATTCTCCTTAATTAGAGCACGACGGTCGGACTTAACTCAGATTTGAGTGAACAAGATATCAATTCTAACGTAAAACAATCCGCCCGCAGCTGCGCCTGTGACACCTCTTGCCGTGCGTTTTGCAGATCCTGAAACGTACTTGAAATAAAAACCTGATACCGCTTTTCCAACCGCTCGCCCTCGCCCTATAACAGTCCGACGAAATTCCGATGATATTCCGATGGAATTCCGATAGCAAAAGGGGCAGGATTTGGCACGGCTTTTGACAGAATTCGGCATGGGCACATCGCTGCGGCGGCTCGATTATACTTCGGCGGCCAAGAAGGCCCTGCAGGACGCGTTGTGGCATAATTCGATCAATCTGGCAGAGCTTTTTGGACAGCCAAAAGAGGCGATGCAGATCACTGTTGATATCGGCGTCCAGCAGCCTGACCGCGTTGAAACCGATCAGTTGGTCGACATATTTCCCTATGGTCAGATCAGCTTTAACGTCACAAAAGGTGGGCTGGATATTCCGCGCCCCGACGGCGATGGCAACCCGACGATCATCGCCAATGTGGCCATTTCCGTGGCGTTGGATGTGCAGGTGAAATCATGACAGATCAACGGTTTATCATTGAAATGGGAATGGGCAATGACCTGCACGGCCAAAACTACACCAAGGCCGCCGCCCGCGCCATCGAAGACGCGATCCGGCATTCATCCATCCCGCTGTTCGGTGCCTTAGGCCTTGATCACGCCACCATGCGCGTGCAGGTCACGGTTGCGGTGCAGAACCCCGATGCGGTTGACACCGATGCCCTAAAATCCGGCCTGCCACGCGGCCAGGTCAGCGTGGCGGCAACCCACGGCGGGCTTGACATCACCAACCCCGACACAGGCGAAATCACCGTCATCGCCAGCGCCGCTGTCGAGGCGTTTCTGCCGCCGCAATCCCTCACCTAAGGAACCTCCCATGCGGATATTCCTCGTCCTTATGATCGCACTTTGGCCAACCCTGGCAACGGCTGCAGGGCTCTTTGTCTCTGATACCGTGACGAAAAAGACCTACACCGTCAGCGGCAAGACAATTTCGGAAATCAAAGCCGAGATGAAACGTAAGGGACCGAAAGGGTACTGGGCATTTGCCAAGACAGACTGGAAATGGGATGGGCGATGCAAAATGCGCTATAAGGCTGTCATAACCTTTCCGAAATTGCGTAACCGAAATGCCTTGTCCGTCAGCGATCTGGCGCGCTGGGATAAGATGACTGCCGCGCTTTGGGACCATGAAATGCAACATGTCGTTATCGGTCGCAACTGGGCTGCGGCGATCAAGAAAGCAAACTGCGACAAGGCCGCGGTCAACCGTATCAACAAGCGACACAAAGGTAACGACGCGGCCTTTGATCGTCGCACAGATCATGGCCGCCGCGAAGGGGTGCATTTTTAGGCGCACCCAAGGCCAGGCAAGTTCAGCCTTGGGCAGCCGCGCGCGTCTGGCTTAGGCTGGCCCCGGTTGACAGCATGTCTGTATCCAGCCGCAGCTCTATCACGGCCAGCGTTCCAGACGCCTCGGCGCGCCCAAAAGCCGCTGCAAAATCAGCGCCTTGCGTGACCAACTCGCCATGTCCGCCATAGGCGCGGGCCAGAGCGGGAAAGTCGGGATTCGCCAGATCGGTGCCGGATACCCGACCCGGATAGTGCTTTTCCTGATGCATGCGGATCGTGCCATAGCGACCGTTGTTACAGACGATGACAATGGGTTTTGCGCCGTGTTGTATGGCGGTAGACATCTCATTCAGCGTCATCTGAAAACAGCCGTCACCGGCAAAACAGATCACCGTTCTGTCCGGATGTTGCAACGATGCGGCGACGGCGGCGGGAAAGCCGTAGCCCATCGAACCGGACGTCGGCGCAAGCTGTGTTCCCTGTTGCCGGAACCGATAGTAGCGATGCACAAAGGCGGCGTAATTCCCGGCCCCATTGGTCAGGATCGCGTCGTCAGGCAGATTGGCGTCCAGCCAGCCAACCACTTGCTCCATCTTCACCGCGCCGGGGGTTTCCTTGGGCCGTTGCCAGGCATCCAGTTCGGCCCGCGCGGTTTGCGTCAGGTCGCTCCAATCGCCCGCCTTGGGGGCTTGTGCCAACCGGGCCAGCACATCGCCACTGCGGGCTGTGATGGCCAGATCGGTGCGATAAACAGTGCCGGGCATATCGGGGTCAGGATGCACGTGGATGATGGTTTTACCGGGGTTCGCCGGGTTCAGCAGTTCATAGGCACCGGTGGCGATATCGCCCAGCCGCGCGCCCAGGACCAACAGACAATCCGCCGCCTTTAACCGGTTGGCCAGCGCCGGGTTCATGCCAACACCAAGGTCGCCCGCATAATTGGCAGAGCGATTATCCATCGCGTCTTGCCGCCGGAATGTCGTGGCAACGGGTAGCCCCTGACCCTCGGCAAAGCGTTGCAGATCGGCGCTGGATTGCGCGGTCCAGCCAGAGCCGCCTGCGATCACCAACGGGGATGTCGCCGCGCCGAGCATGGCCAGAATCTGGTCGGTATGCGCGCTATCAATGCCTGCGACGGGTGGTGCCGTCGGGGCCAACTCCGGAGCATCTGACATTGCAGACAGCATATCCTCTGGCAAGGCCAGCACCACAGGGCCGGGCCTGCCGGAGGTTGCCAGATGAAAGGCACGATTGATGTATTCTGGCAGGCGATCCGTCTGGTCAACCTCTGCGGCCCATTTGGCAATGGGACCGAAGAATGCCCGGTAATCCACCTCTTGAAACGCCTCACGGTCGCGGTGGTCGCGCGCGATCTGGCCGACGAACAGAACCATCGGCGTGCTGTCCTGCATCGCGATATGCACCCCGGCGCTGGCATTGGTTGCCCCCGGCCCGCGCGTCACAAAGGCCACGCCGGGTTGGCCGGTCATCTTTCCCATCGCCTCTGCCATCATGGCGGCACCGCCTTCGTGGCGGCAAACGACGTTCTGGATACCGGTGTCATGCAGGCCATCCAAAGCGGCCAGAAAGCTCTCACCGGGCACAGAGAACACACGCTTTACCCCATGCGCCACCAATTGATCCGTCAGAATTTTGCCGCCATGCCGCATCACCGCTCTCCGCTGCTTGTTCGCTGTCGCGCTACCATTCCACCGGGGGGCCACGGCCACAAGCCCTTGCTTCAGCTACGCGATAAGATACATCCGGCCAAAAGCAGTTACAGGAACATGATCATGACCCGGCACCACCTTCTTGGCCTTTCCGGCTCGCTTCGCAAGGATTCCACCAACCGCAAACTGATCCACGAGGCTGCGCGGCTTTACGACGGCACCACGTTTACCGAGGGCGATTTGCGCCTACCCCTGTATGACGGCGATCTAGAGGCCGAGGTGGGCATCCCTGCCGAGGTTCAAACGCTGGTCGATCAGATCGCTGCCGCCGATGCCGTGGTGATTTCCGGGCCGGAATATAACAAATCGCTATCCGGCGTGCTGAAGAACGCGTTCGACTGGGTCAGTCGTGTCAAAGCCAACCCATGGATCGACAAACCTGTTGCTGTCATGTCTGCCGCCGCCGGGCGATCAGGGGGTGAAACCGCGCAATTCACGTTGCGCCACGCGTTGGTGCCGTTTCGGCCCCGGTTACTGCATGGCCCGCAGGTGATGATTGCGAGTGCGAGTAAGGAATTCGGAGACAACGGCCAGTTGCTGAACGAACGCTACATCAAAATACTGACCGATCTTATGGCCGCGTTGCGGACCGAGGTTGAGCGGGGCTAAGTCCCCAGTTAGATCACCTGTTTCAAGATCAGCACCGTCGCCGCGCACCCTGCCAGCCCCAGCGCATATGGCCGGATGCGGGCCTTGGCGGCGCGTTGTGCGAAGGGTTGCGCGACGCGCAGCGCCAATAGGGCGACGGGCAGCAGGCTAAGCGCCAGCAACAGGTGCCGCAGCCCGATCAGCCCGGCGACTGCCAGCGCGATGATCGAAACCACCATGCCAAAGGCGAAAAACGTATTCTGCATGGCGGCAGATCGTCGGGCTTCCTCATGCTGATATAACAGTGCCAGCGGCGGCGCGCCGACCGCCGTCAGTGTGCCCATGAGGCCCGATACGACAGAGCCAAGAAACAGCGTCGCGGGCCGTATCGCGACCCGCACGCCCAGCAAAGACAGTGCGATGCCCAAAAACACCATTCCCGCGACCAGATAGGCGAAGCTGCCGGTGTCGACGACATGCGTGGCAATCCAGGCGGCCACAACTGCTCCAACGGTTCGTCCCGCGAACCCCGGCGGCAGCTCTGCCTTGTTCACCGCGGACCGCTCAACCGATACCGCGCGAAACCCGACGACAACGCCAATCAACAACATGGTGGCGGGCAAGAATTCTGGGGCGACCAAAGCCATGACCGGCGAGGCCAGCATACCCAGCCCCTGCCCCGCAAGCCGTTGCAACATGGTTCCGCAAAAGATCGCGACCGCGCAAATCAGCCATGCGCCCCAGCCCAGCGCCAAAAACTCTGTCAAAGGTTATCCTCTGGTCGAAAGCCTGCCGGGATTTCATCGCGGCCTTGCAGTAATAAATCGGCCATGACCTCTGCCACCTTGGGAGCCATACCAAAGCCGATCTTAAAGCCGCCATTGGCGATAAAATGCCCGTCGCGGCCCGGCCAAGGTCCAAGCATCGGTGCCCGACTGCGCGCACGAGGCCGTACCCCGGCCCAGCGGCTCACGATAGGCGCTTTGCCTAGGACCGGACAGGCAGCGATGGCACGCGCGTGCAAGCCGTCTAATAGGTCATCAGTGCTATCGGGCAGATCGAATTCTCGCTCACTGGTCGATCCAATGGCGACGGTGCCGTTGTCATGCGGAATGATGTGCAGGCCATCAACGAACAGTTGCGGCGCGTTGTGGGTGGCATGTTGTAGGCTCAAGGCTTGTCCTTTCACCCCATTGCCGACAGATTTCCCAAAGGCATCAGACAGGTCTGCCAATCCTTCATAACCCGTCGCCCAGACAACTTTTCCCTCGGCTTGCCCTTCGCCAAAGATGATCTCTCCGCCCAGCGCGCGAATCGCCACCGCAAGGCTTTCGCAAGCCATACGCGGGTGCATCCGAGCCGAAAGTGTGTCGTAGATCAGGTGCCCCGACGGGCTGGTCGGCTGCCAAGCGTCACAATCTTCAGCGCGCAGAACCTGCCAGTGGGCCAACCCGCGCCACAGCTCCGCCGCGGTCTTTGCTCTCCCCTGCGCCAGCTCCAGTGCATGATTATCGGCGATCACCTGCAACCGCCCGGTACGGGCGTATCCGGTCGAAAGGTCAGACACCGCCTGCACCCCGTCCCAAAATGCCTGTGCCATGATCAGGCTTTGAAACTGGAATTCCTTCTTGGGGTTCCAGTTTTCCGGCACATGCGGTGCCAGTGCGCCGACCACACCACCGCTAGACCCGGCCCCAATGCTACGCTTTTCGATCAGCCGCACCTTGGCCCCGCGTTGCGCGCAGACATAGGCAATCGACAGGCCAAAGATACCGCCGCCCATCACGGTTACGTCGATCATTGCCAAATGCCTGCCCCTTGCCCATTGTCGCGCTGCGATTTCCCTTTATTAGGCCCAACAATGACCAAGAGCCAGCAGGCAGAACTAGAATGGCGCGACGGCACGGTGCCCGTGTCGACGCGGTTCAACGACCCGTATTTTTCGCTGCAAGGAGGCTTAGCGGAAACACAGCATGTGTTTTTGGCGGGTAATGACCTGCCTGCACGGTTTCGGAATGGGTTTCACATTGCAGAACTTGGCTTTGGTACTGGTTTGAACATGTTGACCGCCCTATTGGCATGGCGTGCATCCGGCGCGCCCGGCCAGTTGCGGTTCACAAGTTTCGAGGCTTTCCCAATGGCCCCCGACGATATGGCCCGTGCGCTGGAAGCTTTCCCCGAACTTACGCCGGTGGCCGCGCCGTTGTTATCTGCCTGGCGTTCTGGCGACACGCGGATCGAAACCGATGACCTGCTGGCAGAGGTCATAATAGGCGACGCGCGCCAGACATTGCCAGATTGGCAGGGGCGCGCGGATGCGTGGTTTCTGGATGGGTTTTCGCCCGCGTTGAACCCGGAACTGTGGCAGGCTGATATTCTGCAACAGGTTGCTGATCACACCGTCGTTGGCGGCACTTGCGCGACCTATACCGCCGCCGGTTTCGTTCGGCGTGGGTTAGAGACGGCTGGATTCGATGTGAAACGCTATCCGGGTTTTGGGCGTAAACGGCATATGACCGTTGGCCGACTTAGCGCGCTTTGAGTTCTTTCATCAACTCAATCGGCACCGGCTTGCCCGTCAGGCGTGCCCGGTAGACCGGCAGGCTTTCGGCGACGCGCATCACGTAATTTCGGGTCTCGCGGAAGGGGATATGTTCGATCCAGTCGACCACGTCGATGTCTGGATCACGCGGGTCGCCGCGCGCTTCGCTCCAGGTGCGGGACCGGTGCGGACCGGCGTTATAACCCGCAGAAACCAGCACGATATTATTACCGAATTGGTCAATCAGATAGGCCAGATAGGCACTACCAAGCGCGGCGTTATAGGCCGGGTCTGTCGTCAGCCGGGCCTTTTGGTATTTTATACCCAACTGCCCCGCCATTTGTTTGGCTGTGCCAGGCATCAATTGCATCAAACCACGCGCGCCTGCGCCGCTGACGGCAGCGATGTGGAATTCGCTCTCCCGCCGGGCGATCGACAGCGCCAGTTCTTCTGCGACGGGCAAATCCCCCTCGCCAATCTGTTGCAGCGGATAATAGGGGCGGGGGGCCACGACGCCCTCGCGCGCGATTTGCTTGGCGACGCGCACGGCCAGATAGGAATCACCAAGGCTAAGGGCATAGTCGCCCAGCTGCACCAGCTCGGCCTTTGGTGTGGATTCCGAAAGATGACGCAAGAAACGCGCAGTTTCCCAGTTCTGGCCCGCGTCAAAGAACAGGCCGGCCGCCTTGAAGACCGAAGATTTGGCAAAACTCGTACCGCGCCACGCAGTAATGTTGGTGGCACCCGTCAGCGCCGGGTCCATCGGCACATTCACCTTTTCACTGGCAAGCAAGCCGTAAAAGCTGGTCTGATGTTGCGCGGCGTCGCGATAGGCGATCTCTGCGGCTTCGTCCTCTCCCATCGCCTCCAGCGCGCGGCCTTCCCAGTACCCGGCACGACCAAGGCTGATCGGGGTGTAGACAGCAGTGCGGAAGCGGCGGAAATGCGTCAGCGCCTGTGCCGGTTTGTCCAGATAGCGAAGCGATAGATAGCCCGACAGCCATTCCAGATCGGCAAAGTCTGACCCCGGTTCAAGGTGGTGCGTGCTGGCCAGTTGATAAGCACGCGCGCCATTGCCGGCCCGCATTTCCTGCCGCGCCAGAACACGTCGCCAGTTTGACCAATATTCCGGGCGACCCAGGCTTTCGGAACTGCGACTGCTTTCGATGATTAGATCTGCCGCCGACGCCCGCTGCCGTTTGGAAACCCGCCAAGACATCCGGTCATGCGCAAGCCCGCCATCATCGGCCAACGCGGCCGGAATGGCCTTGATCAGGCCGTCCACATTGCCCGCCCCACGCTGCAACGCCAGCCGGGCGTTGGCCAACGCGCGCCAACCCTCACTGACCAGCGGCATCATACGCTTGGCGCTTGCGATATCTTCTGACCACAGGGCGAAATCCAACCGTGCGGTGTGGTGCGGTTTCACGACGGCCACATGTTTCGCCAATATCGCCGCCTCATCGCCTGCCGACATATCGAGGCCAGCCCAGGCGCGGACCAATTCGGCCTTGGCTTTGGCGGTGTCGCCCGTGGTTATGAATGCATCAGCCAGCCGCAACACGCCATAACCGGTCTGCGGTGGTTTGGTGGCGAAATAGCCGATGACATGCGAGGCGGCAGACTCCTCTGGGATAGTCGCTTCGCCGCGTTTGCGCAGCAGGTCCAGCCCCGGCCAATCACCGTTGTGTTCCAAAAAGACGCGGTAGTCAGCAAAGGTGCCTTTGCCCGCCCGCAGCCGCTGCCATTCGATGATATCCGTCGATACCTGACCGTCGCTTTTGGCGATCTCGCCGGCGGCCTGCCAATCGCCACGTCGCGCGGCGGAAAGCGCCAGTTTTATCTTAAACCCCGCTAGCAGATCAGCGGGGCGTGGTATTGGCGATTTGGACGACATCACAATGGTATCGTTTGGGGCTTCGCCAGTGGTTTCGCTGTTGACCGACACCGAACCGGGGCGCGGCACAGGGCGTGTGTCCTGCGCAATAGCGGCACTGCCAGCCACAGCCAGCCCAAGGCCGATCCGAACTAAACCCATGAAACTCATCTCATCCTGCTCTTGACGCGTCGCAGGTCACAAGGTAGCGGGCCAATACGACAAGTAAAACACACAAACTTGGCAATACGGGCGGCATTGGCTAGTGTCCGCTCACTTTTGTCCGGGGCGCGGTGCCCCGAGATCGCGAATATGAAGAGGAGCGCATCATGATCAGTGGGTCACTTCCAGCCCTGGTGACGCCGTTTAAAGACGGCAAACTGGATCTCGATGCGCTTAAACAGCTGATCGAGTGGCATATCGAGAGTGGGTCAGACGGGTTTGTGCCCGTCGGCACCACCGGCGAAAGCCCTACCCTTAGTCATGCAGAACATGACCTTGTGGTCGAAACTGTGGTCAAGGCCTCTGCCGGGCGCAAGCCTGTGGTTGCCGGTGCCGGATCAAACAGCACGGCAGAATCCGTGCGTCTGGCGCAAGCTGCCGAAGAGGCAGGTGCCGATGCTGTTCTGGTCGTCACGCCCTATTATAACAAGCCCACCCAACGCGGGCTGATCGCGCATTTCACCGCGGTGCATGACGCCTGCGGCTTGCCGATCATCATTTACAACATCCCGCCGCGTTCCGTTGTCGACATGACGCCGGAAACGATGGGTGAATTGTCGAAACTACAGCGTATCGTGGGCGTCAAGGACGCGACGGCAGACCTGAGCCGCGTTTCGATGCAGCGGCTGACCTGCGGGCCCGAGTTCGTGCAGGTTTCGGGCGAAGACCCGACAGCGCATGGTTTCAACGCGCAGGGTGGCGTTGGTTGTATCTCAGTCACTGCCAACGTCGCGCCCGCGCTTTGCGCTAAACTGCAAGACGCTTGCACCGCCGGAAATTACGCCAAGGCGCTAGAGATTCAGGACCGGCTGATGCCGCTGCACAAGGCGATCTTTACCGAGCCCGGCCTTGTCGGCGCGAAGTACGGTCTGTCGTTGCTGGGTAAGTGCCAGCCTGACGTGCGTTTGCCGCTGACCGGGCTTTTGGACAGTACAAAAACTGCTATTCGAAGCGCTATGCTGCACGCCGGTCTGCTAAGCTAAATGACCCACCCGTCGAGCCGCATTCACATGATTTGCGGTCTGACGGGGGCTGGCAAATCCACCTATGCCGAACAGCTGCGGCGTGACATCGGCGCCGTCAGGTTTTCTATCGACGACTGGAACGCGCGGCTGTTTTTCATGGACCGCGAGCCTACGTCGGATTTTGACTGGTTCTATGAACGCGTTCAGCGCAGTTGCGCCCAGATGCGCGACACCGCTGAACAGGTGCTGGATGCAGGCTGTCCCGTGGTGTTCGATTGCGGTTTTACCGACTGCAAGGAACGCACGATCTTTTACGATTGGGCTGCCACGTTGAACCAGCGGGTTTTGCTGCATTTCGTCGATGTCGATACCGAAACGCGATGGTCCCGTGTGCAACAACGTAATGCAGAACGCGGGGCGACATTCGCGCTAGAGGTCACGCGCGAGATGTTTGATTTCATGGAAGGCATCTGGCAGGCCCCCACGCCAGACGAGCTGTCTGAACCTGACGGGCGCATTCTGGTCGTTTAACTCAACCAGTCCCGCTTTTTGCCCTGAACCGATCGCACTGTGCGGATCACCTCTATCAGCATAGCGGTTTGCAGGCCGATCATCAGCAGGCCGTTGATCGCCGACATTCCCGCCAGCAATCGCCAGGCTTGTGGCAGCAGGATGTCGCCAAACCCCAGCGTGGTGAAGGACACGATAGAGAAATAGACTGCGGCCTCGACCGTGACAAAAACATCCAGAAACAGAAACGCCCCGGCCCAAATCCACACTGCTGCCGAGACGATCATCAGAAACCAGATGACCGCGCCGCACAGAAGCGTCAGCATCTTTACCGCGTGCGGCGGGCGCAGCAACCAGGCCTGATACCGTGAGATCACGGTCTCCATCACCAAGAAACCCGCCGCGGCGATCAGGGTTGTCGTGACGATCAAGGCGATGCCAAGGGTGATTTGCAGGATCATCCGCCCCATATCCGCCGCGCCTTTGAAATCGTCAAGCCCCCGACCACTACTGGACTTGCGCCGCATCGCTGCTTATGTCGGGCGGATCATGGCAAAGACAAAAACAGATCCCAACTACAAGGTCGTCGCCGAGAACCGGCGCGCACGCTACGATTATGCCATTGAGGATGATCTGGAATGTGGAATCATTCTTGAAGGCTCAGAGGTTAAGTCACTGCGCGAAGGCGGCGCGAATGTGGCCGAAAGCTATGCCGAGGTCGTGGATCACGAGCTGTGGCTGGTGAACAGCTATATCGCGCCTTACAACAAGGCGAAGAATTTCGGTCACTTTGAGAAACGGCGCCGCAAGCTGCTGGTCTCAAAGAAAGAGATGGCGCGGCTTTGGTCTGACACTCAGCGTAAAGGCATGACGCTGGTGCCGCTGGTGCTGTATTTTAACCATCGTGGCATCGCAAAGCTGAAGATCGGCATCGCCAAGGGTAAAAAGAACCACGACAAGCGCGCTACCGAGGCTAAACGCGACTGGGGCCGCCAACAGGCCCGACTGTTGCGTCACGGCGAATAGCCCCTGCAGGCGCAAACGCGGGGAAAACCGCGCGAAAATCCCCATTGTCAGTTAATAACCGTTAACAGAGTGTCCGCCCACGGCTGAGGTGGCCGTTTATCCTTTGGAGGGGACTATGGAACTAATTATCAGCCTGATTTCCGGTGCGGTTGGCGGCAACGTTGCCGGTGGCGTTCTGAAAAAATTCGACCTGGGTATGGTCGGCAACTCTATCGCTGGTCTTGTTGGCGGCGGTATCGGCGGGCAGCTGCTGGGCATGCTGGGTGCTGGCGACATGGCCGATGCAGCAGGTGCTGTCGGTGGCCTTGATATCGGGGCAATTGTTGGTCAGGTCGCGTCCGGCGGCGTCGGCGGCGGTGCGCTGTTGGCAATTGTCGGCGTCGTGAAGAACGCGTTGGGCAAGTAAACCCAAGTGCATTAGCGACCTCGCGGGACTTGTCAC
>Ga0315339_1002385_pt1 | contig 14407 bp, 9 predicted proteins | sample ASW17metaG_FD_204514 | JGI IMG/M metagenome (GOLD analysis project Ga0315339, IMG submission 204514) | Ammonia-oxidizing marine archaeal communities from Pacific Ocean, United States - ASW #17 | ecosystem: Environmental > Aquatic > Marine > Oceanic | place: USA: California | collected 2016-12-05
TCAATCGGGTCGACGCAGGTGCCGAGAGCGGTCCACTCGTGTGGCAGAAGGGTCTTTCGATGTTTTCCGGGTTTGGAAAAAGCATTGCCAGAGCCAACGCCTCGATGTGCTTTCGTCCCAAGTTTTTGTGATAGCCTTTTAGCTGCTAAAAGAAGGCGGGCACCATCCCCTGACCCAGACTTTGGCCAGCCTCGCGGGCTTCGGACAGTACTACAGTGACAACCGGTCCGTCGAGGTGAGAAAAGGCCTGAAGGAACGGGCCGCACAGGGCCTCTGGGTCGGACCGGTGCCGTTCGGGTACGGGAAGGGTGACGATGGATCTCTGGAAATCATCTCAAGTGAGGCCGAGGCGGTTCAGCAGGTATTCTCGATGTACTCGTCTGGCAACAAGACCTACCGGGAGATAGCCACCTGATTGAGAGCGTACACGAGACCCGACCCAGGGGACGTGACTCCGACCAGCGCCGCTGCCTGTGTACCCGTTCTACCGGTCTAGCTCGTTGCCTCCGCAGGCCGTCAGGAGTAACACGGCAAATACGGATAAGAAGACGTAACGAAGCACGGGGCCTCTAGTTATTATTGAATGATTGATTGTTATGGACAATATCGGGAATAGGTTAAACCAGGGGCCGTGTGGTTTGTCGTGGGAAATCGTGTGGTTAACCGTGGTTCCGCACTCTTTGCAACGTTGTCTATGTTCTGAAAGGTTTGCTCAAACATGCGAGTGGGACTCTTACGGATGGCAATGGATGAAGTCTACTCGCAATAAATCAAGAATGCCGTGATCCCGACGTCCTGCTCGACTAGTACAACGCGAAGGACCGGGTATCGTGCGGTGGGCCAGGTTGGAGTTCGTTGCCCTTCTGCCTCGGTCACCGCGGAGGGCTTGTTATGGTCTTGAAAATGAGCCAAAACCAAGTCCTTTTATTGACCTTAATTATACCTCCCACGAGGATTCCACAGTTCACGCCCCGGTTTTGAGGCGCCATAAAGAAAAGTTGCCGACGTGTATCCACGGATTGGCCTTACCACAGCATCTCTAACGACTTGATTAGGACTTCCTCTCGACTTATCGCTGTAACCGTAGGGTTTTCAAGACTTCTCTTTCAGGAAAAGCACTAAAAGTTATCGCCGTTCTCCGTGTGAAGTCGTGGAAAATATATCGGCAACCAGCAAAAGTGGGACACTTTTGTTGCGGTGTTCGGGTATTGGGAGCCCAACTCTACCCAGTCTCCACCAGAAACATAAACCAGACGCCCCAGACTCATATTGAGTCTGGGGCGTCTGGTTTATTAGGGTAATTCCACTGCCCTTGCGGGTGGTGGCTACTTCAAAGATTGATCAGAAAGCTGGTTTGGGCCGGATGGCCACCACGGATTTCTCTTCGACGGTATCAACGTAGGTGGCTTCTAACATCGCCATAAGCAACTTCCTGCGCTCGGTCAGGGCCGCTTCCTCCCACAAACGGGGAGATCCTCCAGCAGCTTGCCATCTTCTATGGCAGCGTCGATTCCGGGAACGACCAGGTTGGCCATCTTGTCATCCAGGGGACGTTTTTCACTACGGCAGCCGTCATCATCATAAAGGCCGTCCACGTAGGCCCTGCCCAATCTCTTCAGTCGTTGCTCCGTCTGTGTCCGTTCATGTCGCACTTCTTCCACATCATCGGCCAAATGGATGTGAGCTAGCACTCGGTCCATCTAGGCTTCGGGCAAGACGATGGCCTGGACGATGCGGCCACCCTAGTTATCAGGGACATCGCAGGGAATGAATCCGCTCCGTCGTCGCCGATGACCTCGGTAACCTGAAGGCTCTCCAACACAGTTACTCCGTTAAACCGGGCGTTTTTCAGAAGTATCTGGTTGGACCGGGGAGGCCAGGCCTGATATGAATGGGGGTGTCTCAGGCTGGTTTTTTGAAGTACCAACTACAGGGGTTGGTGCCGCTGCCCCAGACCAAGGTGGCCCCCGTACTTGGGTAGGGAGCCTCCGAGTTCTACTGCGGGCAGCGCTCCAAACTCTTTCAGTACCGGGTCGTTGCGGGCAACAACGACTCTCCAACGTTCTCCCTGGAGGACCGGTGCCACTCCAAGACCGTTACCTGCCAGCCTTTACGTGCCACCATGGTGGCAGCAGCACTGCCATCAGATCCGCTGACTATGACAATAACTTCGATGTTGAGGTCGGTGTCCGAGTCAGAATCGTTCATAGCGACTTTATATTATGCACCGACCGGTAAATCGTGCCAGTACAGTGCTAGTCCTGGCCGTGTCCGCCTTCCTCATTGGCCGTGGCACTCGGTGTCGCCTCATATGGCTTGCCGGTTGCCGTGTCCACCTCGAAGGATCCGGGTAGTTCCAGGTCTTTGGCAATCTCACGGACAGCAGGAATCACCTCTTCGCCCATGAGTCTCAGGCTGCGCATGGCGTCGTCGTGGGTCATGGCGCCGTCGCCGTCCCAGAAGAATACGCTGCCGGGTCGGAGGTACTCCAAGACGTGACGAATCTTGGGAATCACAGTCTTGGGTGTGCCAGTAATGATGGTGTAGTCCTCAATCTGTTGTTCGTAAGGACGCCCCAGAACTCCGCCCGCTCCACCGCGAGCCGTTGTGGCCACTGCCTGGGTGGGCAGAACCCTGTGGCGAGAACTCAATCCCGGCAGTGCGAGGAGCGCCGGGTTGGTTGTGCCTTCGTTACCAGCCAGGAATGGATTGCTGGGACCCTGGATGTACTTACGGGCGGTCTGTTCGGCCAATTCTTCGGTCTCGTCCACGTGGACCTTCCAGAGATAGCCGAGATTCTGGGGGCCGGACTCATATCCCTGTTCTGCTGCGGTGTCGTGATACAACTGGTACGCCTTCTTGGTGGGCTCCAGTTCCGTTGAAAGCATGACGTATGGGATTCGCTGTTCAGCGGCCCACATCAGTGAGTCACGGCTAACGACGCCGGGGAGCCAAACCTGGGGATGCGGCTTTTGGTACGGGCTGACCCAGGGATTTACGTGGCGATATTGATAGTGTTTGCCCTCCCAGCGGAAGGGGCCTGGGGTGGTCCAAGCCTTGATGATGAACTCATGAGCCTCTTTGAACCGCTCCCAGTTATAGGGAGGCGGTGCATTGTGGGCCACACTCTCACGACCGGTGCCCCGGACCCAACCGGAGACCAGACGCCCGTGGGAAATTAGGTCAATCATGGAAAGCTGTTCTACGAGCCATAACGGGTCATCCCATATTGGCAGGATATTGCCCATGAGGACGATCTTCGCTTTTTTTGTGATGCGAGCCAATATGGAAGCTTCAACGTTCATCGCGCCGCCCATGCAGAACGGAGTGCTGTGATGCTCGTTCAGCATGAGGCCGTCGAACCCCATCTCCTCCGCATAGACCTTTTCATCCAGGTATCGGTTATAAAGGCTGGCCCCTATTTCGGGGCTATAGACGCCATTGGTGAGGGTAAGGTCCTTTATGGGCGCGCCTGTGGCACCGAAGAATCCAGATTCGGGGTCTTGGTAAGGCCGTTCAGTGAAGTAGCCGATAAACATAGAACTGTTCCTTTGATAGACGATTCATCTTGGGTTGGCCGGGAGGTATGGAGACGTTAGCGTCAACTCGTCCGACATTATAACATCGAGCATTGACTGAGAGCTAATCACCTAGGAGTTTGCCATTAGCATCTATAGGGTGGCAGACACGCGTTGCGTCACTCCGGAGGACAAACCCGGTTTCCAAAGCAGGGGCCGCATCTCTAATCGAACCGGCTGGACATCGGGATTAGGAAAAGAAATTATGGACCAGATTCACGAATTCGTTGGTCTTTTCCAATTCTGGGTGGTGTCCGCATCCAGAAAGTATCTCCAATTGAGCGCCGTTGATCGCCTGCTGGTACGCCTCGCCAGCGCTGACCGGTACCACTGCGTCCTGCTCGCCCCATACCAAGAGTGTGGGCAGGTCTTTCAATCGTCCCAACAGATGAGGCAATGCTGGATCATACATATAAGGACGCCAGGTAAGCCGGGCAGCTTCTTCCCGGGCGTTCTCCCACAGCTCCACCTGCTCGGGGCTGACTTCCTCAGGGCAGATCGTAGGGAATTCTGGAGTTGAATGGGAATCTAAGAAACCCTCTTGCAGGTACTCTTTGGCCACAATAAGGAACATGTCGAGAATATCGCCCTTGGGAGGCCGGATGCCTGCCGGTGCGACCAAGGCCATCTTCTTGAACGCTTGGGGTGACTGGCAGGCCATCTCGGCTGCTAGCCAACCGCCCAGTGAGAACCCCAGTACGTTTATTCGTTCGAGCCCCAGTTCCTCTAGGGCCCGTAGATACCAACTGGCTAGGTCCCGCATGGTCATAATCCAATCCAGCCGGTCGGTGATGCCAAACCCTGGATGGGCAGGCATGTGGAGGGTGAAACTCTGGGCCAACTCTTCCGCGTACCTGAGACGTACCGTCTGTCCCATTTCGTCGTGAAGCACCAATAGAGGGTCTCCGTTGCCGCCCTTGACGATGTGGAGATCAACGCCAGCTATCTGGGTTGTTCCTTCTGTCCAATTCAAGGAACTAGTGGACATGGATTTGCTCCTGCTGATGGCAATTTGGCCTGCCGAAACACTGGCCACATTGATTGTGGGTCGCTCTATTAGGGATTGTCAACATAAAAAATGCTTAACAACCGGGCATCTGCCTTGTAGATATTCTAACTACCGGAACTACTAGGTCGCAAATCGTCGTTTCATTAGTTTGTCGTTTTAGAGGAATCCGGATTCAGGCTTAGGTTTCGGTTGGGCTGTTAGAATTAAGATAACTTGGTAAGGAATCCAACGAGAAATTATGTTGACTCTTTCCTAGGTTTGGGCTAATATCCCCCGGGTCTTATAGGGTCTGGGAATGATTTTGCATATTTCATCACACTTGGATTGCGGTTGTTACGAACAGCTGTCAAGAAGATTTTCCCGGTGTCTAAACCTTTAAGACACCCTCATCAACTATCACAGTGGTTTGGTTAATTAGTCCGGAGAATCTGCCGGAGATAGCGGAAAATAAGGGGAGGAAGCATCCATGACTGGACGATTTCAGATTAAAATAGGGCGTATTATTCCATTAATTTCCATATTAATGCTTGCATTGTTAGTCGCCTGCGGTTCTTCAGCGACTGCGGTTCCTGAACCGACAGCGGCACCAACGGATGCGCCGTCGCCGACGAAAGAACTAGCCACAGGCGGCGGTGATCCTACGCCGACGCCCTACGCATTCGCAGCGCCCGCTCACATCGCGGAGCTCGACGCCAGATTCCCGAATCCCCCGCCAATTCCGCCTAAGCCGCAGCTATACGGCGGTGTGCTGCACGTGGCCACCAGCGTAAAACCGGACATGGACCCGATCCGCATCCGCGACTCTGAATGGTACGTCGTATGGGACCAATTAAATGAATGGGAAGCCCAGTGGTACTTCCCTGAAGTGCAAAAGACCCCGACTATTCGCACCAACCTGGCCGAAAGCTGGGAAATGGTCGACGCTTCTACCTGGAACTTCAAGATAAAAGAAGGGGTTAAGTTCCACGACATCGCGCCTGTAAACGGCCGTGAAATGACCGCTGCGGACGTCAAATACTCCTATGATCTATTGCGCGGAAAGCCCGGTTGGGGTGGCGCTGAGGTCACTTCCGTTGACCTTCTGGATAACAACACAGTCCAGTTCCATACGCGGATTCCGTTGACCAGTTTCCCGCTGATTCACACCAACGGCACCACCCCCGTGATCTTCCCCAAAGAGGCCGTGGAAGCTGAAGGCGGCTTGCACGACAACGCCATCGGCACCGGCGCCTTCACACTGAAGGAGTTCGTCCCCAACGAGGGTGTGCTCTTTGAGAGGAATCCCAATTACCATCTGAGTGACGCCGATGGCAACCAACTTCCATACTTAGACGGGTTGCGCTATATATTTGCCCGTGGCTCCGCCACCCAGATGGCCTTGTTCCGCGCCGGCCAGGTGGACATCATGCGCATGTCCAGCATCGATACTTTGGAACAGATCCTAGAAACAAATGAGGAGACCACCGTCTACCGGGTGCCTTCCTTCGGTTGGGCCGGGTATGCCGTCTGGTTGCCTTTGGACCAGGCCCCATATACCGACAAACGAGTCCGCCAGGCGTTGTCCATGGCCATCGACCGGCGGGTTGTCCTAGAGGTAGTCAACCGCAGTGACGCCTCCATGTATGGGCCCTTCCCTTGGGCTCTGGCCGGATTCACAGAATTTTCAGATTACAATCTTAGCAATCTGGGGCCTGCCTTCCAGTACAACCCCGAGGAAGCCAAGCGCCTGCTGGACGAAGCGGTGCCCGGTGGCCTCAAGCTTGAGCTGGAATGGGGCGAACTTCAAGGCTTCCCCTTTGGCGACTTCGCCGTGCTCGTCTCCAAGTACTGGGAAGACATTGGTGTCGAAGTTGACTTGAAACAGTTGGAGAGCGGCACCTGGCAGTCCAAACGCCGGGGAGGCGCCGATGTCGACAACCCAATGTTGAGTTTAGTCAACACAGGCTCCGGCCCCACCGCTTGGGACTGGGTTTACGCGCCCTATCACAGTTCCCTTCCCAACACCATCAACCGGCCGCACGTAGATGACCCCAAGGTTGACGCGCTCTTGGATGAATGGGTTAGCGCGACATCGGACCGGCAGTTTGAGATACAGAAGGAGTTGTTCGAATATCTTGGAGACCAAATGTACCGGATACACGCGATGGTTCCGCCTCATTACGCCATCGCCCAGCCCTATCTGATCAGGGCGGGCAATCCTTACTGCTGGTTCCCAGGGTTCTGCTCGTACGAAGCTAAGACAGCGTGGATGACCAACGACCGTCCAGATCGGAAGTTCGAAAAGTTCGGTCAATAAACGCGCCAATCAGGCGATGAACATTTGCCCCCGCCTTACCAGCGGGGGCAAATTTCTTAGTAGCCCTGGGACGTCGGTCTGGGCCGCGGGCCGGCTTTCGTCCTCACTTGTCTAATATCTGAAAGCCGAGGAGATATCGATTTGAATCTCGCATTTGGACACCATGCGATGCCGGAGATACAGGCCTGATGTTGCGTTACATCGCGCGACGATTCGCACTGGCCTTACTGGTGTTGCTCATGGTATCCATCGGGGTTTTCTCGATCGTGCGGATGCTTCCCGGAGACGCCGTGATTTTGTCGTTGGACGAGTTCTCGTCGTTGACGCCGGAAGCGCTGGCTGAGGCCCGCAAAGAACTGGGGATCGACCGCCCGTTCATCAACCAATATGGCACCTGGATCTGGGGTGTAGTGCGCTTGGACTTGGGCCAATCACTGGTCACCCGGCGATCGGTGACCAGCGAATTAACCAGTCGGGTTATCTTAACGCTCCATCTGGCCGTGATGGCCATGATCGTTGGCCTCATCATAGCGATTCCCATCGGGATCCTCTCCGCTGTGCGTCAGGACACGGCCGCAGACTATGGAGGCAGGTTATTCGCCATAATGGGTCTGTCGCTGCCTGATTTTTGGATGGCGGTGGTGGTTATCACGTTTTTGACCATCGTCTTTCAGTGGTTCCCGCCGCGGGGCTTTCAACCGATCTGGAGCGATCCTTGGACAAACATTCAGCAGTTGGGCCTGCCGGCCTTGATAATCGGGTCCCGATTCTCGGCGGTGGTCATGCGTATGACCCGCTCTTCTTTGTTAGAGGTACTGCGGGAGGACTACATCCGTACCGCCTGGTCCAAGGGGTTGGGAGAGCGGACGGTGATCATGCGCCACGCTATGAAGAACGCTCTGATTCCAGTAGTCACCGTCATTGGGCAGCAATTCTCCTTGCTGATTGGCGGCACGGTTATCGTGGAATTCGTTTTCCTCTTGCCAGGAGTGGGCAGTCTGACTCTGGACGCGGTGTTCTACCGGGATTACACCATGATTCAGGGCGCCGTGCTGTTTTTTGCGACGGTGATGGTGTTCATGAACCTACTTGTCGATATCTCATACGCCTGGTTCGACCCCCGGATTCGTTACAGATAAAAGGGAGTCAGTAGATATGTCCCGCCAAGGCACGCAAACGGCCGAACCAATTCAGACCAGTCGCTCTCGTACGTGGGGGCGTTCGCTGCTGGACGTGGTCCGCCGCAAACCTTTGGGTACGGCTGGAGCGATTGTGACGCTGCTCCTTATCTTTGCCGCGGTCTTTGCGCCACTGATCGCCCCTTTCGATCCCTACGAACTTAACCTCACCGAACAGGGACTGCCCATTCGGCAACAGGCCCCCAATGGTGAGTTTCTGTTCGGAACCGACGCTCTGGGCCGTGACGTGCTGAGCCGGATTATCTACGGCGCGCGCGTGTCGTTAATGGTTGGGTTTATGTCGGTGGCATTGGGAACCGGGGTGGGGACCGCCATCGGTCTGGCTTCGGGTTATTGGGGAGGCAAGGTTGACGAGGTCTTGCAGCGCATCGTAGACACTTTCATGGCTTTCCCGGGTATCGTGTTGGCCTTGGCCGTGATAGCAGTGCTGGGGCAAAGCCTGATGAACATAATCCTGGTGATTGCCATCGTGATCGCACCCGGCACATCTAGAGTGATTCGCGGTGCGGTGTTGGCGATCAAAGAAAACGTCTACATAGACGCCGCTCGGAGCATAGGAGCATCTGACCTTCGCATCGTCATCAGGCATGTACTGCCAAACGTCTTTGCTCCGGTGATAATCATCGCTACGGTCTGGGTTGGAAATGCCATCGTTATCGAGGCCGCCCTGAGCTTTCTGGGACTGGGAACCCCGCCTCCAACGCCCACCTGGGGTGGGATGCTGGCGGGAGAAGGCCAACGAAATCTAGAGAACGCGCCCTGGCTTGCCATCTTTCCAGGCTTGGCCATTAGCATCGTAGTTCTTTCGTTCAACATGTTGGGAGACGCCTTGCGCGATGTATTGGATCCACGCCTTAGGACTCCCTAAACTCACTGGGACAGTGGTACAGTTTTTGCCAGGGCAACTCGGTCAAACTGGTGGCAGTTTGAGCTATCGTGATTAACTGGTTGTTACCCTAGTGAAACTACGCCGCTACCAACACGATCAGCCCGCGTTCTCGGTGTAGTTCGACTCTACTCCATATCCCAACACCCATATTTTGTTGCCTTCCGGCATTACTCTGTTGGGCGTTGAAAATTGGGTCACAAAATTGACCGAATGAGGAACATCATACCCTGGGTTTAGAGAGCCAAGAACTTCAATGACTGATTCAACGGATTCTAAGCGAGTCACCATGACCACTGCTAACGGCCTAAGCCCCTGGAAGCGACGCCAGTTTGGTAACCCTAGTGGCAGACCAAAAGGCACCCGTGACCTCTCTGGTTATGTGCTTGAGACCACTGATGGCGGCAAGGAATTGATAGATGCCATGGTGTCCTTCGCCATGACGCCTAGTATCCAATGACTTTCATTACGCATCTTTCCAATCGCGCACGAGGAGTATTTTACGGCTGGTGGCTGGTAGGCATCAGTGGCCTTATCCGAACCTCCAGCGTACCGCTCTTTCACGCGATGGGGCTATGGTTTGTGGCGTTGGAAACCCAGTTTGGCTGGAACCGTACTCAGCTGTCACTGGCCTTCGCTTTTACCCGCGTAGAAAGTGGTTTGCTCGGCCCTGCTGAAGGATATCTGACCGACCGAATTGGAACACGCCGCCTCGTGTTTATCGGGCTATTGATCATGGGCGCTGGCTTCTTACTTTTTGGTCAGGTAAACCATCTTTGGGTATTCTACGTAGCGTTCCTGGTTATGGCCCTGGGCCAAGGCCTAAGCGGCTGGTTGCCCATCACCACCATGTTGAATAACTGGTTTGTTCGGCGCCGGTCCTCGGCAATGGGTTGGTCTAACTCCGGCAGTCGCCTCGGCGGACTTCTATTGATTCCTTTATTAGCGTGGGCTATCGATCCTAATTACGGGCCTTTGGGGTGGGCATTAACCGCGTCAATCTTGGGGATATTTTTTCTGGTGATCGCATTTCCAATCTCCCGGCTCATTCGCAACCGACCAGAAGATTACGGCCTACACCCAGACGGTGACACACCAGATTCGACACTCATCGTCGCCGATGAAACCGAGCCAACCAGTCAACAGCGTAATCAAAATGGTGATTTCACCCTCGCACAAGCTATGCGGACCAAGGCTTTCTGGTACATTTCCTTGGGCCATAGCCTGACAGCTGTCGTGATTGTATCGATGATGACCCATCTGGCCCCACTCCTAACCGACGAGGGATTCTCGCTCCAGGCCGCGGGGTGGGTGGTGACCGTGTACACAGCTGTTTCCATGGTGTTTCAAGTTGTTGGGGGTTACGCAGGTGAACGTATACCCAAAAACCTGGGTATGTTCGTGTTTTCTTCGATTCAGGCAGGTGCTGTGCTAGTTCTTGTAGCCTTCCCATCCAACATCGAAATGGTCTATCTATTCGCAGTTCTGTTCGGCATTGGATTTGGGGGGACTAGCCCACTCGCCACTTCCATCCGTGGCGATTATTTTGGCCGGGCCAATTTTGGCAAGATTCTAGGCATTTCATCGGTACCGATGAATATCCTGTTGTTTGGGGCGTCTCCTTTCGCCGGATACATGTACGACCTTCGAGGCGATTACAAGTTGGCTTTTGAGATCTTGGCTGCCTTGAATTTCTTGGGGGCGCTGCTTTTGCTCATGGCCAAGAAACCGATGCTAAGAACTGTGGCCGGGAGAACCAAAGTGACACGGCAAGACTCTTAGAGGCAATCCTTTATACACGGACTATCCTCTTCTTCAACGCCATAAACCCGTATCATTTAACGCCGTTAATACCCCTTGGAGTTTCGCCTCGATTATCAATGGTTTCATGTTTACAGAGCGCAGGTTCAACCGCAATCCAGCCAGGCGGAGTTTGACTGAACATAACAGACGGAAGTGAGGAGAGTGTCGCATCTTTCTCTTAATGTTGTGAAGGATCACATTCAGGAAGGCTCACCTAAAGTCGATGAGCACTCCAGTAACGACCCCCTAGATGAGACCGGTAGCAATAGATGTTTTAACCTAGATCTATGGATTGCAGCCATCCGCCAGTGGTCCGAACGTAAAAGCGAGGTATCGCAAATACTGGCGAAACTTCGATGGGAGCGTTCAAAGATAGCCGCCAATCTAAATTCCCAGCGAATCGCTCCAAAGAGTAGGAAAAACCATCTTGGTCTCCGAAAAATAATTGATCCCCCAATATGACAGGTGAACTTGAGATCCTATCATCCGTGCGGAATTGCCAGAGATTCTCTCTGTGTAAAACCAAAAACCTTCGGCCACATCTTGGCCACAAATCGCCGTTGGTCGGCAAAAAGAAAGCCATCTTATTTCTCGCCAGAGGGTTTTCGTGTCTGAAATGAGTGGTGCCAAAGGTCAGAGTCGAGCTGACACGGGGTCACCCCCACAGGTTTTTGAGTGCGTTGCCATGTCTGAGCATAATTTAGCATGGGTTAGCATAGTTTCCACAATTGCGGCTAGAACTTACTCATAGTTCTGTCTGGTGCATCACAGTGGTAAGAAGTTCGTGCACATTTCCATTTAGTCGGAAAAAAGAAAGCCCTCTGACCAGAAATCAGAGGGCTTTCGGTTTATGTGCTACTGTGATTTTGCCGACCAAATCCGGATAACCGTGGGGGTCCGATGTTGCCATTTGAGAAATTGACCGCGAAGGCAAGTTATTTGAGATTATTCACGATCTTAATATTGTTTAGGCTGCTCTTAAGCAAGTTTTTCCTGGAGTCTAACTCGGGTATCAGATCGTTGGAGGCGCTGATCGAATTGGATTTTTCCAGGGTAAGCCATCGAATCAGCAGGTCAAAGTAAACTGTCGCGTCGTAGTGGATGTCCTGAAGAGATTCAGGTGGAGTTATGTTTGTAAGTTCTTTCGCCATTTTCTCAGCAGCCCAGACCCACTTCTCATAAGTTCCATATCTGTCGATTTGAGTCGAGTTTAACCAATCTACACGTTGACCATAGATTATCTCCTGTTCTTCATTCAGTAGATGGTTTAGGGATTGAAAATATACACTTGTGCTCGTACGCTCGGGGTCATCCCAGCTAGAAAGCCAGGTGACAAACTTTAATTCGAAATCTTCATAAGTCAATTTCAGAGTTGTCTGTAAAGCTGCCGGCAGGTCTGCGCCGGCGGAGATCTCCTGCAGCAAAGTAAAAGGTGAAGAGACGCCAAATGTCTCGGCCATAAATCGCACGGTCATATAGGCCTGGTTATATTGAAGACTAACCTCATAAGGGTCGCTCCGATTGCTCCATTCATTTCCGCTCTCTAATGAAGAAAGAAAAAATAAAGTTCCAGAAAGAGCAGCTGCCTTGGCGTCGTCCGCTGAGGATAGCATAGGCTTCCTAAAGGCATCGGGACGAGGTCGTTCCAGGCCTAATTCGTATTCGTAGAATCCGGCGATTCCTTCACCCAACCAACGAGGCAAATTTGACTCATGTTTTAGGCCAACTAACTTGTGATTCACGTGGTGGAGGTATTCGTGAACAAGGATTGACTCCATTCGAGCTCGGAGCGTATCGGCCCTGATGTAGATTCCGGGTTTGAATCCTCGGCTGCGGTAGTAGCCCCCCTCCCAACCACTGAGGTTGACTAGCGTTGCCCGGCTTAAAAGGTCGAGATTTTTCCCATCACCCACCAGGTATACATCGGGAACCGGGCCCAACGGAACTCCGATCACCTCCTCAACTTGATAAGAGGCCAGTTCCAATCTGGCCTGAACATCAACTGCTAATGCCTCGTGCACGTCGTCTGAAAAGAAGACACCCGCTTCTGGTCCGATAAGGCCGTTCATATGAGGTCCTAGATAAAACCATGTCAGTCCACTTAACTTCAACTGCTGGAGTCGGTAGGAGACAGATTCATTTCGGTTATCAAAACCTAATTGGACTCTCCAGTTACCCTCAACATCCTGGATGCCGTATCGTTTCCATGCTGCAATTCCAGCTTTGTTTGCATAAAGCCGATGGGAGCCAGGGACGTAGGAGTACTCGGCATCTGCTATCCAGCCCACAACTTTGCCCGATGGATCGGCGAAAGTTACTTCCACAGGCGTCCACGATGGTAGACCGGTCAGTGTGAATTCTACTTCGCGACCCGCAATAGGTTGATCCGGGGATATCAGTAAGGTAACCCCTCCGCCCAGGTCGAATACGGCAGTATTTGACGGAACAGGAGTGGGAGTGGGAGTGGGAGTGGGAGTAGGAGTGGGAGTGGGAGTGGGAGTGGGAGTGGGAGTGGGAGTGGGAGTGGGAGTGGGAGTGGGCGTTTGAGTAGGGGTAACTGTTGGAACCGAGTGATCGAAGAAGTATGAAACAATTACGTTCGAGTTCATTATGAAATAGCATTCAGGTTTTGGAACGGCGCAACCGATTCCGTAGGGTGTTTCCGATGCTTCTTTCACCCAAGCTGTGGCGTCTAATTCCCAGCCGGAATAAGTGCAGCCAGGCTGTATGTTAGAAAACGCTGTGTCCACTGCGGTTCCAGGCAGATAATCACCAGCACCGCTGACGTCGGCACAGTGTGATGGCTCGACCACAGTAGTCAAAGTGAAGAACGGAGTTGGCGTCGGAAGCGCTATGTATACCGTAGGGATAGGAGTTGGGGTTGTCCGGGGTTCATCCGCCACGCGAGTACATCCCACGCTAACTATTACGGCAATAAGAGTTATTGAAATGGCGAGGTTCTGATACACCTATATAACCCCCTCAATCGTCGAACCCAGATATCCCTGCTATCACCGTCCAAGGGGTCATGCTCAGTTCGGTGTTGCCAAAGAAGAATCTGATGGCCAAGGGGAGGATTTATTCAGTGACTCAGCAAGTGCCGTCACCATATTCGTCGATTTCAAGAGGAAGGCTGGTCGCCGTTGGTGAGTGCACGAAGGCGGTTGGCGTTCGTTGCCCTTCTGTCTTGGTCACTGTGGAAAGCTCGTTATGGTCTTGAACCTGAGTCAAAAGAAATCCCTTTGGTGACCTGAATTATACCTCCCGCGACGATTCCACATTTCACACCCCGGTTTTGGAGCACCATAAAGAAAAATCGCCGACGTGTATCCACGGATTGGCCTTACCACAGCATCTCTGGCGACTTATCACTGGAACCGTGGGTTTTCACGACTTCCCTTTCGGGAAAAGCACGAGAAGTTACCGGCGTCTCCCGTGTGTGTTGACAACCAGCAAAAGTGGGACACCCTTGCTGGTTGCCAACAGGTACGATAGGAATAAACATTTTGGCCTAATAACTTTTAATCAGTAGGTTCTCGGCTCGACCCCAAGGCGGGTCACCACGAAATTAGGCACACCCCCTTCTAAACTGGAAGGGGATCCATTGACGATACGAGGCAACTGGCGTAGGTGCTT
>Ga0315339_1002387_pt1 | contig 14401 bp, 17 predicted proteins | sample ASW17metaG_FD_204514 | JGI IMG/M metagenome (GOLD analysis project Ga0315339, IMG submission 204514) | Ammonia-oxidizing marine archaeal communities from Pacific Ocean, United States - ASW #17 | ecosystem: Environmental > Aquatic > Marine > Oceanic | place: USA: California | collected 2016-12-05
TTGTGCCTCTATATCTTTCTCTGCAGAGTAAATACGTATGTCATGCATCATATATATAAGCGACACAGTTCCATGAAAGTCCTCAACTGGAAATGTCGAGAACAGAATTCTATCCACGCCTGTCTTTACTGCATCGTCTGGATCATCGGGGAAAGGCTCTTCACGTTCCAGGAACTTTTCCCCACAATGAAAAAATTCCATAAAGGCGCGTTTTTCTTCTTCGAAAGTTGTCATGATTTTCGAATTCCCACATCAGGAAGTGTCTGGATTTGAATTACTAACTCTTATTTTATTAGACCACGATCATATGCCAGAAACGGTCACCTAACGGTGACTGCCGGGACGATCCGGCAGCGGTCGTTTTATTCCGTGATGATGGCACAAATTGGGAAGGGTTTGAAGCTGGTAAGTGGATGAAGCATCTGTCAGGGCCATCATGGCGATGGCGAAACCCCATAGGTTGGTCTGAGCGAGGACAGAGAGTGATTACTTTCCCTCTATATTTAAGGAAGGGTGTCTTCGTAAATTCGCCTATTTGACATTATATGTAACGGTCCTGGAAAACTCTTGCTCGCCGACTTTGAGGACGATGGTTACTTTATCCACGCCAAGTGGTTCTCCGAGAGACCAACCTGCGAGAGGGTTGAGTTCTCCCGGCTTAACTTTTGTTGGCGCAATTAAGTTTTCCTCCACCCCTTTACTGTCCCCGTAGACGGCTGAGATTGTTCCCTCCTTTGCGCATGAATTGGTGATAAGACACCAGATACCCTGTCCATCTATAAATTCTTCAGCACTTATCCTGACGTTAAGCCTTATGTCCGTTCCGATAGAAACGTCTCCACCTTCCCTGATGTAACCGAGGCGCATTTCATAACGGGGCTCCTGAAAACTCGTTGGACTTTTTAAATATTTAAATCGGGCTTTCGGTGCATGTACATCCAATACCTCAAGATTAAAGATAAGGGGTCCCTCCTGGAACCAAACGGGAATTGGGGAATATTTTCCTCCTTCCGGAGTGGTAACACTTCCGCGCGTTACCATAGGAACAAGGATCTGTGCAGGCCCCTGGAAACTCATGATTGCCTGTTGTGTACGCCAGGCGATAAAACCGAGACTAACGGCAACACCCCCCGCAAATGTAATAGAGAAAGAAATTACGGCTACTGTTATTCTCGTTTTAAGATAACTAAAAAAGAACAGCAGCCCCCCCTCCTCTTGCGGTTCTGTCGACGGCGCCGCTATATGATCCGTATCCTCAAGGACTAATTCATCTACCGTCTTTATGAATTCTTCGTTAGACATGCGCCCAAAACCGTCGACGCCTCTTAGAATTGCCTTCTCCTGGTCCCACCAGGCCATCTCTTCGGCGACACCGGGATTTTCTCTCAGGTACGCCTCGACTTGCCGTTCCTCCTCACCGGCCAGTTCGCCGTCCTGATACAAGAGCAATTGGCTTTCCGTAATGTCTGCCATTATATGGCCCCCTGATCCTGAAGACAGTTCCGATAATCCTTTTTTGCTGCCGTCAACCAGGTCGCAATGGTATTGATATTGGTATTCATTTTCTCGGCAATTTGGCGAATTTTAAATCCCCACGTGTGGTATTTGAAGACTTTCTTATGGGAGGGGGGAGCAATTTTCTCATAACACCTCTGTCGGGCGTAAATCTGTGTCGCCGTCAGACCTGTATCCGGGAAAATTTCCATTGGGTCGGTTTCAGCCCCTCCTTCCTCCCCTTCCACTGGGGGCAGTTTTGTCTCCAGATGCGGCCACTTCAACCTACAGAGATCTCTCCAACGGTTATGCATAACTGTCTTAATCCAGGCGAACAGATCAGTTCCCTTCCTGAAAGACTTATGCCCCTCAGCACATCTCCATGCGGTCTCCTGGGCCAGATCATTCGGTTCATAATTGAGAGCATTATGGTCGGTTCCCGATGGAATGGTATTTCTTGCCATTTTTTCAAGATCTGAAGGCAGGCGATTACCATTTTTATCTTCTAAGTAGTGACCTTGTTCGTCTTTCGGATGGTCAACAAGCGCCCTAAGTATCACCCACATCTCTTCTTTGGTGTAGTAGTCGTCGTTTTCTGACATCTCTCTAAGCTCTCCCAAACCTATTAAGAGGTTGCCTTCGCTACTCTTGGAGCCAAAAAATCAAAACCATAGACCCCGACACTAGCATAAATACCGTTCAGACAACACCCTTTGCCTTTTAAGAACGGGGGCAAGACACAAATAATTGTCCCCCCCCCTTTCAATAAAACCTTCCCCGCGATCGTTTTCGAGTAATAGGGGAGAAGTTTTTACGCCTAATTCAAGGCAAAAAAATCATCCCCTCTAGCGTGAAACCCGACGCCGGGAAAAACATTTCAATATTTTCTGGGGTCGAACCGTTTGTCTACCTGGGGAGGCATAACCAGACATTCCACCCCCCTGGATAGGAACAAAAAAATGACCGATTGGATAATTGCAGGGCTTAGATGCAGCGACCACGCCCGCAGGCGTATGCAGCAGCGGGGCATCAAGAAGGAAACCGTCGAATTCATTCTGGTTCACGGCGACATGCGGGAATACGTCGGCTGCGATACCGCATCGATCTATTTGAGCAAACGAAAAATCAAACAGTTATCCGAAAACAGACACGGTACTCCTTCAATTATCGAGAAGGCGTCGAAGGTCATTGTCCTGACTTCTGAAGAAATGATCGTCACGGCAATGCCCAGAATGGCAGGCCGCCCCCGACGCCACCAACGCTCGGTATTTTAGGTTTTGAGACAGATGAGGCAATTAAACACCGTCTTCGGACGTTCACATCTAACAGGGGCAGAAATGCCAAACCCGAAAACGAAAAGGTGAACACCATGCATAAACTCAAACGAATTTCACAGGTCTCCCTCCTCTTTTGGTTATTCGTACTCCTCGCCGGTTGTCAGACCATGGATACCAATTTCTCTTCTTTTTTGAAAAATCAGCCTCAATTAGGTTGGGGTGAAACCACCGTCTTACCTAGGCACCACCGCCAGATCGAGGGGAAGAGCAGAGCCGAGACGGCCGTATTCAATGCCATGGAACTTACCAAAAAGAACCGCTACGTGGAGGCGGGTCTCCTCCTTCGAGAAGTCAGAGACCTGCAGTATTCGGATAGCGAAGGTTACCGGGGGATTACCAATGCCCTGGCTAATATTTCCCTAAAACAGGGCGACCTTCGTTCTTTCCGACGCCTCGGTGCGGAACTCGATATGTCTCTCGGGAAACCCCTTCATGTGCCCTCGAGACACCTCTCCGTGATCTCGCTATCGAGGGCCCTATCCGGGGAGGCCCTCCCCCTCAACGCCTCCTCTAAACTGACCAAGTTCCGGAATTCATATTTACCCAAAAGCGTGAAGCTAAATTAAGGATACCCCACCCATGAAAATTTTAATTTTTCTTTTTGCATCCTGTCTATTTCTCATCGACAACAGCTTCGCCGGAGCTGCCACTCAAACGACCATCGACAAAAAAATCTTTGAGGGATTTGACACCATTACCGCACGTTCAGCTGACCTGGCAGAACAGGTAGAGGAACTGAACCTTACACGCGGTGATCTTGATAATCAGATCGTTGAAACACAAAAGGACCTCTCCGATATTGCGGAGGATGATCAAAGTCCAGAGGCAAAACAGGCCCGTAAAACACTCAAGTCGAAGATCATCAACCTCCTGGCCCGTCAACTGAAACTCTCCTTCGAGATAGTCTCCAAATCCGAAAATGTCGTTTCCGCCAACCTAAAAACCATTAACGAATTGACGGAATGGTACAGTACTTCACCAAAGTCCAAAGCCAGAACCAAAACTCTTAAAAGAAAGATTAAACAGAGCATCAACGCCGGAAAGTCCATCCATCAAAGCCTGACCCAGATGGTGGAATGGGCCAAATCCGACCCCATGATGAAAAATAAATTCAAAGACCTGAAGCATACTATGCAGTTGCTGGATGTGATGACCTCCATCGAAATACAGTTTTTTCCAAATGACCGGATACCCGACGGCACCGAAATCGACAGCGAAATATTGGTGGAGTTTGAGGACCGAACCAAAAATCTGATGAACGATCTCGCAGGGATAAAAATTGAGGAAGCAAAGCTTAATAGTACAAAGAGAAAGCTAAGAATGACTCTCCAAGTTGCAAAATACGCCAGAGCTAAAGAGGCGATTAAGAACGCAATTCCCGTTCTTCAGGGAATCAATCCTTCCTCCTCCGGAATTAGTGGTCTCGGGTCTAAATCAGATACCGTCCTGGATGATCTGCACAAGGACATCATGCGGGGTTTAAAAGGGAAAAAAGATCAACCGACCAACTTTACCCCCGGAGATATCGACCCCGAAAAGCTCGATCCCGGCACAACCAAAAATTTTAATTAATCAAGGTGAAATGGATTATGAAACATCTACACACACTCCTGGCGACTGCCGTCGTCACGTCCTTCATGTTAGTCACCCCCGCCACTGCCGGGGAAATACAACTTGCGGCGACGAAAGACGTCACGCGGGGCGCCGTAAAACGTGTCAAAAGGATCTGCGACAAGGTGGTCCCCGCCTGGATCAAATCGAGGTCGGGACTACGTGATAAATCCCTGCGGCGGCTTGCCGTCGACTGCTATACAGAGCAGGCCCGCCTCCCCCTGATCGGGGTCCCTATCTCTACCCTCAATCTCGATGTCGTCGTCGTTGAGTTGCCCCTCGCCCTTCTCGAAAAGGCGACCGGCCTCAAGTTCGACGTCTATGCACCCCTTTCAGGGCTCAAAATCAGGGTCCGCAACGTACGGACACCGGAAAATGAATAGTTACGTGGGGGTGCGTCTCTCTGGGGCCATACAAAACGTCGGTCGGGAGGCCTTTACGATGATGCTCTTCAGCGTCTTCCTGATGTTGATGGTGATGGGGGCAGACGTCGATCTCTCCCCGGAACAAATGACAATATTCGAGAGATTCCTGGAGAAATACGTCGGGATCGCATGGCCCTTCTTTATGATGACGGCGCTCTTTATCATCTGGGCGTTTGGCGCCTGGGTGGTGGAGTTTGTCGGCGTCAAGGTGAAGCGAAATTGGACGCAGGTCGAAAAGTTCCTCAACTGGGCTACCGAGGCATGCCCCTACGTCGGATTGATCACAACCTTCTTTACCTTTCTCAATGCTCTCGTTGTTTACAGCCAGGCGGGGCCCGGAAATCCGGAAACGCAAAAGGCCTTCATCGGGCAATTTGCAATCGCATTCGGATCATCGATTACCGGCGGCATTCTAGCCCTCTTTGCCTTTACTCTCGTTACATTGATTAGAAATGGTGAAAATTAGATGGTCCAGACAACAGAGATTTCAAATAACACCAAACCCCCGACGACCGACAGGAAAACGGGAAGAAGGGGCACGACCTTACGCCCTCCGACCCTCATGATCGATCTGCTATTCGGGGCGTTGATGCTTTTTGCCTTTCAGATGGGGTACGTCGATACGCCAGTCGTCTCCCACGACATTCAATTACCGACAAGCTCGACTGAAAAAAACAAGGACAGCAAGAGCATCTTTCAAGTCATCCCGGTCAAAGAAAAAAACGGGAATTTGAAATTCAAAATCCCCGGCGGAAAAATTCTGTCACCAAATGAAGTCATTAAAAGACTGAGAAAAAACAAGAAAACACCGATCATCGTCCTGTCCAACTGGGCAACCATCCAGACCTACGTGGATGCAGCCGGCGTATTACGGGATCACGGCTTTAAACCGACCCTCGGCGTCAAACATAGAAAAGGAAAAAACTGATGAGAATGTTGATGTTAATGAGCATACTGGCGTTTCTTTTCGTATGGGCCAATAAATCGCCCAACCAAAACTTCTCCGAGGCCGCCGCCGACATCGCGGGTACTATTACGAAAAGCTTTGGAGATAGCGAACCGACAGAAATTGCCCAGGGCGAGAAAAACCCCGACCCCAAAGAGATCAAACCTAGCGGCACCGTTAAAGTTGACAGAATACCACCTCCTCAGGAGTTCGTTAAGGTCAATCCCCCTCGCGAGGAAAAGAAAATTTTCACCTCCGGAGGGAAGCCTAAATTTGAGTCTAAAATGCCTGTCGTGCGTGTACCGCGGAAGCCTAAAAATATCGTTTCCACCCCCCGGAATAAGCCAAAAGACACCCATGTTAGTCGTGTCGTACCCGGGAGAAAACCTCCTCCTCCCGCAAAAGTTCTGTCAGCCGAAAACAAACGTGCCGGCAAACCGGCGCCACGTCTACCGAAGGCCAGGGTTATCAAACCACGCCCAAAATTGATCGCTCAATTGAATAAGACGGTCCCCGATAAGAATAAAATTAAAAAATTGAGGGCAGAAGAAAATTTTGAACTCAATGGCGCAGCCCAAATACTTAATAGCATCCCCAGCAATCCCAGATGAACCTCGCCCGAATAGCCCCCCTCTCCATCTTTACGGGAGCCCTGATTTTGTTTTTGCTGATCGATGACCAAAAAGAGATCCGGGAGTTGATCTTTACGCAACCTTCACAACCTCACGTGCCGCAAACAAGTCAACCCCCTCCGACGCCGCAGGAAGAGACGATCGAATTTCTGGACGTCTTAGATCTTCCGGATGAAGGGGATATTAACGTCGTCGTAGAAGTCCCTAAGGAGACAATTAAGAAACCGTTAGAAGAGCCTGAGGAAACCCGGACACCCATCGAAGATACCCCCCCACAGGTGTCGCCACCCCCGGTTTCAGAGCCGGTGACAAAGGAAACTTTCCCCACGTTTAAGCTCGATTATTCTGAAATAGGTCTCGCCGCCTATCTTCAAATGGCAGAGAAAATCGGAAAGTTATACGTCATCCTAGAGGAGGAGGGTCGATTTGGACTGGGGCCTGCGATCTCCTTTAAAAACAATAAACTGGAGGAATTCGCATTTGGAGAGCCTTACCGGAAACGACACCTCGCTGATAGTAGACCCTACTGGGTCACCGATCCGGAACTCCACCGCCACCTCGCCAGTTTTAATCTTCCGCTTAATCACCTTGCCAGCCAGTTGGTGCTCTTTCTGAGGAAGTCCTTCGATGAGGAGCTTTGGAGAACTCTCGAGGCGGAGTTATCCGAGAGAGATTATAAACTTTCCGACATCGCTTCAGTTAAAGGGCAATACGAGCGCGAAGCTCAGAATATTTTCATTTTTTTAGAAACGGCAGAAACAAAATCAAAGGAAACAATTGAAATCGGGACGGCCCTACCAATCCCCTGCGACACCTGTTCGTGAATTAAATTTTAGCCCCCTATACCGGAGTTCTCTCTTATGAAAACAAACTATAAACACTTTCTGAGTTTGGCTTTTCTGTTGGTTCTTGCCTCGTGCAAAACCGTCGGAGAGAGCAGTCCCTTCAACTTCCTGGAAGGGAGTAAAGTCCAGATAGATGCACCCCCCCACTACGTTCTGAAACTCTCCGACTGTGTCCTCGTTCTACCGGTAAAAGCGGACAAAAATCTCAAACCCTACCAGGAGGCTCTCGAGGCTTCTCTCCTGCGACATGTCGCGGAAAAATTCAATCGCGCCATATCGGCGTCGGAAGTCAGGAAAGTCGTCGAAAGCAATTCACTCGTCGTCGGTTGGCCGAAGGATCAGCAGACGCTGCGTGAAAGAATGGATTGCGGCACCGTCGTGAAGGGGCGCCTCATCGGACCGGGCAAACAAAACCTCGTCGTCTGGAGCGGATATGAGGTCGGCATAGAGATCACCTTCCCCGAAGTGATGTCCATGGGTCATATCTGGCAGGGCCGCCACGTCACGTCGCGCTCCTCCGGGGGTATCCCCCTCTCCCCCCTCGGGGCCGCCAAGGATATTGCCGAGGCCCAGTTGTTTGCGCTGGATAACGACGTCGCCGCATCCGTCATCAGCGACGGCGTGAGAAAAATTATGAGCCGCTTCCCCAAGGTTTCGTGAGATGAACGGCTACTCGCGTTTTTGTACGGATAACCGGAACCTCTAATGATGGCAACGGGCACAAATAAAAATTGCAGGCTAGACTGGAATTTCTATCTCCGAGACCGTGATCTCTACATGAGGGCGCTCCGTTTCTTAGCAAAAAAGGCGGTCCCCGAAGCTCGGCACAACCTCGGTTGGCACTACTATGCCGGCTTGGGGGTCCGCAGAAATTACAAAACAGCTCATAAATGGTTCAAACTCGCTGCCGATCAGAGTTTCGCATATTCCCAGTACGCTATGTCCGAATTCTACAGAGAAGGTCTCGGCGTCCGGAAGAATGCCCGGACAGCCGGGAAATGGCTGGAAAAGTCCCTTCAGCAGAATTGCTCCTTCGCCCAGCACTATATGGGGCGTCTCTATTGGGTGGGCGTGGAAGTCCCCAAGAACCTCAAGAAGGCTTTAAAGTGGAATAAACTGGCAGCCGATCAGGGCCTTCCGGAGGCCCAGTTTGCCGTGGCCTTGCACTATTTACACGGTCAGGGTGTCAGAACAAACAACAAAACCGCCGTCGGATGGTTAAGAAAGAGCGCCAGGCAGGGAAATGCCGAAGCGCAGCTATGGCTTGGTGTGATGTATGCCGATGGTCTCGGTGTCCGGAAGAACTACCGGACGGCCGTAAAGTGGTGGACGCTCGGGGCAGAACAAGGACAACTATCGTGCTGCTGCTTATTAGGTAAGATGTACAAGAACGGCTGGGGCGTTCGCAGAAATTACGTAGAGGCATACAAATTTATATCTATTGGCGCCGAGGACGGTGACTGGAATGACTTCGTCAAGGAGATGACGGAAGAACTGGAAGGGATGATGACGAAAGCCGAGATTTCGAGAGCAAAGAGACAGGCCCGGAATTACCAGAAGAAGACCATATCGTTGTGAAGCGCAGAGAACTCTCACCCACCAATTACCTTCAATTCTCCCCTATTTTATGTAATCATCACAGTATGAAACGACTGCTGCCAGTTCTGATGGGTTTTGTGGTGCTGTTGGGAGTGCAACAGGCACAGGCTTTTGATCCTGCAGATTTAAGGAGGTTAAAAGCGGCATGGAAATGTCCTGATTGTGATCTGCAGGGAGCCAACCTTCAAGATGCCAATCTACGGGGGGCCAACCTTTATTATGACATTCATTGATGCGATAAAAAATTGTTTCGTGAAATATGCGCAATTTTCTGGAAGAGCAACAAGGAGTGAGTACTGGTTTTTCGCTTTATTTTGTTTTTTGTTATCTATCTGCATGGACATTGCCGATGCGACGATAGTAGGGGAAACATACTGGTCCTATAGCGGATTTTTTGGACCAGCACAGTCAATTTTCAATGTACTTGTTGCAATACCCTCTATCGCTGTTGGCGTTAGAAGATTGCATGATATAAATAAATCTGGATGGTGGTTGTGTTTGTCACTGACTGTTATTGGATTAATCCCATTAACTTATTGGTTGTGTAACGCAAGTGATAATGGTTCAAATAATTACGGGAAAGATTCATTCGAGAACAGTAAACACACTGTTTATAAAGAAATTCCGACATGGGTTAAGTACTTTTTGATTCCTGCCGGTTCATTGATTTTTATGGCATTGTTGATTCTAGGATTACTTTTTGGAACGGGAATTATTTTGGAATCTAAGGTTTATAAAGGCATTGAACTATCGGATTCGCATAAAAGAGAATTAATTAACTCTGGCATAATAGGTGAAGATGATAAAATCATATATTTTTATTCAGAAGGTATTTTTTCAATCACGGAGAGTGGTCAGTTAATAACGAATGATAAACTTGTAATGTACCAAAAGAATAACGATGGATTATTAAAAAAATATAAAATGCTTTTGGGAAATGTTAAAGCAGTAGAACTCATAGAAAAAGGTAGTAATTGGTCAGACAGTCATTATAAAATAATTGGCAACAAAAACGCTAATTTTGAAAACATTGAAATTTTATTGAGTGCCGAATATGGTAGAGATAAAGAATTCATAAATGAAATAAAGAAAAGAATTAAATAACACAAAACCTTGCCCGAGAATGTGTCCGTAAGAAATACAAGGGGTGTTGAGCAGAACCCTTCCCTAAACCCCTGATGGACTACCCACAAAATGGTCTAAACGGTCAAAGAGTATGTCGACCAGAGAACTTGCAAAGATTGCCAAGAGTCAGACCGTGATGGTGGTGTGTCATCGGTGATGGTGAAGAACTCTCACCCACCAACTAACTTCAATTCTTCCCCGATTTCTGTCATCATCACGGAATGAAACGACTGGTCGCCACTCTCTTCCTGACTCTTGCTGTGCTTCTTGGTGGTGCGGAGGAGGGTCAATCGTGTAGTGCTAAAGGATTTCTGAATAGTCAATTAACGAGATTTTTAGAAAAAAATATCAATAAAAATTTAGACATTACATTTAAGGAAAGAAATTTAACGGGTTATCTTAATTCATATACAGGCCGGTATACTGGTTGTACTTGTAGCGTCAAAAGTCGTTGTCTACCGCCAAAGATTTTGCTGCTTAAAGACGGAAGTATTATTCCTTTAAACAACTCAACGTACGATAATAACATCATTTTAAATAAATTTTATTCAAAATTTTGTACTTCAGAGGCATTTTATCAAAGTGAAAGAAATCTTTATAGGATTATTGGAACTTCATTTAAGGAGAATGAAGTAGAAAATTTTGCCATGCGATGTAAGGTTAAATTAACGGGTGAATTAAAAAACTTTAGTAAAGATCGGAATGAAATCTATAAAAATTCATTTAACTTTTCTAAATTTTTCCGAGTTTCAAATATTGAATTGATAGAGAGAGATGATAAAATTATTAAAAAATTCGAAAACTACTTTCTTAAATAAACCCCCACACCAGATTCTCTAACCTGCAGAATAATACCTCACTTTCTGGCATCATCACCTTATGAAACTTCGGGAGTGTTTGTTCTAATTCCCGGTCTTTGATGCAGTCAGCCCTGATGTGAGAAGGGAATCTGTGCGGGTGTGCTGGCTGGTCTTCAAAACCGTTTCCTCTTATACCCTTTAGTTCCAACTGATACCACGGTGCCCAGATCCTAGCGGATTTAGAGAGATTGGGACCTTATCTGGTACTCTTTCATACCGCCTGGTCCTACCCCGTAGGGTGGCAACGGGGGTGGCACTTCCGTCACCAACTAACTTCAATTTTTCCCCACTTTGTGTAATCATCAGGGAATGAAACGAGTTCTGCTTCCAATTCTGATGGGTTTTGTGGTGCTGTTGGGTATGCAACAGGCACAGGCTTTTGATCCTGCAGATTTAAGGAGGTTAAAAGCGGCATGGAAATGTCCTGATTGTGATCTGCAGGGAGCCAACCTTCAGGGTGCCTATCTTCCAGGAGCCGATCTTTGGAAAGCCAACCTTCAAGGTGCATTTCTAAAGAATGCTAACCTCTCGCAATCTTATCTTGAAGGCGCTAATCTTCAGGATTCAACCCTTAGCTTTGCCGATCTTCAGAGTGCCAACCTTCAAGATGCCAATCTACGGGGGGCCAACCTTTATAAAGCTGAACTTGATTCTGCACATCTTCAGGATGCCAACCTTGAAGATGCCAACCTTCAGGGAGCCAACCTTCAGGGAGCCAATCTTCAGGGAGCTAACCTTCGAGAAGCCAACCTTAGCAGTGCCGGTCATATAGAAGCCAATCTTCAGGGAGCCAACCTTCAGGGAGCCAACCTTACCTGGGCCTGGCTTGAGGGAGCCAAGCTTACCGATGCTGATCTTCGGGGAGCCAACCTTACCGATGCCGATCTTCGGGGAGCCAATCTTCAGGGAGCCAATCTTCAGGGAGCCAAGCTTACCGATATTGATCTTCGGGGAGCCAATCTTCGGGGGGCCAGACTAGATGCTGATAGCATTAAGGTTGCCAGAGCAAGGGGTGCAATCAATGTTCCCGAAGCAGTTGTTGGTGAAAGAGCCACGGAAACGATGGTCAAGAAGGTGAAGCTCAGGGTAAAACCAAAACCTCCTGTTGCACCTGCTATTTCCAAAGAAATCGAACGTTGGAATGCACAAAAACGAGAACGTTCAGCACTGGAGACGGAACTTAAAGTACTAAAAAAGAAAATAGAGCTTGCTGCACAGGAAGCTGCTAGAAGGAAAAGCGTGCTTGCTGCACAGGAAGCTACTTCCAAAGAAATCGAACGTTGGAATGCACAAAAAAAAGGAGAAAGTTCAGCACTGGATGCGCAACTTATAATACTAAAAAAGCAAATAGAGCATCTTGCACAGGAAGCTGCTAGAAGGAAAAGCGAGCTTGCTGCACAGGAAGCTGCTACCACCACTCAGACACCACCTCCAAAACCCGTTATTGAATCTACAAATAAACGCATAGCTCTTGTTGTTGGTAATTCTAAATATAAAGCCAGGCCACTGGATAATCCGGTGAGGGATGCCCGCCTGATTGGAACCACCCTCAAACAATACGGCTTCAGGGTCACCCTTGTTGAAGACGCTGATTATCGCAAATTCAGGAAAGCTCTTGCCAGTTTTAGAAAGGAATTAAGGACAGCTGGACACGAGACTACCGCTTTATTCTACTACTCCGGGCATGGCATGCAGTATCAGGGTAATAATTACCTCATCCCTATAGGTAGCGAAGTTGAAACTGCTATTGATCTTGATATTGAGACCATTCGGGCTGAGAGAATCCAGTCGGCAATGGCCAGTATCACCGGCGTGAAAATCATGCTGTTGGATGCCTGTCGGGATAGTCCCTTTAAATCTTTTGTTCGTTCCAGGGGACTTGGACTGGCCCAGATGGACGCACCCAAGGGGACCATCATTGGATATTCAACATCTCCCGGCAAAGTAGCCATTGATGGAACGGGCAAAAACAGCCCTTATGCACTTGGGCTTGTGAAAGCAATCAGGATGCCGGGTCTTACTATTGAAGCCGTTCTCAAGAAAACCCTCAACTGGGTTGACGATACGACCAGCGGTAAACAGGTGCCATGGTATTCATCTTCACTCCGTGGGGATTTTTACTTCAGCAAGAAATAACTATGTATGTTAATTCAAATTCTCTCAGCTGGTAACCAGATAATTCTGCTGAATTCGGCCTCCCTCGGTAACTCCGGGCTACCAACCCCCCCCCGAATCCTATTTCTCCCCGTCACAATAATTCTCCTCCATCGCCCGTTTAGTAAGTAGAGACGGAAGACGGGAACCACATTCATCCAATTTTTTTCTCCGGTCGACCGTTTAGTAAGTAAGAGAAGTTCGTAATTTTAACTGGATAAATAGGATTTTTAATCATGAAAAAATTAGCACTGGCTTTGATAATTGTACTTTCGTTTGGCGGGCATGCCTCCGCAACAATCTATAACACTATTGGCAATTACACCTACGGTTCAGATGGTTCCTCTTATAATCGGATTGGTAATTCAGTCTATGGTTCGGATGGAACAATCTGCACCGGCGTTGGAAACAGTGTTTACTGCAACTAGACGTTACAAACCTCTGTGTGGCTCCTTCCGGGTCACACAGGGTTTCCTACGAGACTAACTTCCTAACTATTCCTTTTTCAATAAATTTCAATCCTCTACTCAATTCTGCTAGGCTATTTACGTTATGGTAAAATGGATAGCAGCCTGTCTGGTTATTGTGACCACTTTGGCACTCCCTGAAGCCGGGCGAGGTGCTGATTATGAGGAAGGTTTAGAGGCGTATAAAAAGAGGGACTATGCCCTGGCGCTCACTGAACTTCTACCGCTGGCTGAAGAGGGGAATGCCAGATCCCAATACTACGTGGGGAAAATATATAAGAATAGAAAACCCGATACACTCGTAGATGACAAAGAAGCCGTAAAGTGGTTCCGCAAGGCCGCCGAACAGGGAAATGCCAAGGGCCAAAATGCGCTGGGTGCAATGTTCAATCTCGGAGAAGGTGTTCCTGAAGATAATAAGGAAGCGGTTAGGTGGTTCCGCAAGGCCGCCGAACAAGGGAATGCCTGGGCCCAGTTTAATCTGGCTCATATGTACGCCGATGGAAAAGGCGTTCCCGAAGATGACAGGGAAGCCGTGAAGTGGCTCCGCAAGGCCGCCGAACAGGGAAATGCCGATGCCCAGCACAATCTAGGTCATATGTACAACAATGGAAAAGGCGTTCCCATAGATGACAAAGAAGCGGTTAAGTGGTACCGCAAGGCCGCTGGCCAGGGGAATGCCAATGCCCAGCACAATCTGGGTGTGATGTACAGCAAAGGCGAAGGTATTCCCGAAGATGATAGGGAGGCCGTGAAGTGGTTCCGAAAAGCTGCCGAACAGGGACTTGCCGAGGCCCAGTTTAATCTGGCTCGAATGTACGATCTCGGAGAAGGTGTTCCCGAAGATGATAGGGAGGCCGTGAAGTGGTTCCGAAAAGCTGCTGACCAGGGAGATGCAGGTGCCCA
>Ga0315339_1002388_pt1 | contig 14401 bp, 12 predicted proteins | sample ASW17metaG_FD_204514 | JGI IMG/M metagenome (GOLD analysis project Ga0315339, IMG submission 204514) | Ammonia-oxidizing marine archaeal communities from Pacific Ocean, United States - ASW #17 | ecosystem: Environmental > Aquatic > Marine > Oceanic | place: USA: California | collected 2016-12-05
AGAGGCCGTTCGTGATCGGCTTTTCACGAGGCCAGCTGTAGACCTCCATTCGGACGTCGGTGATCTTCATGCGAGGGGGCTCCTCCGAGTGAGTGTGAATAGGTGTGTGCTACGCGGCCGGAGGAGTTTAGCACCCGAATTCAATCTCAAAGTGACCGACATCACGGGACAACTGATGCCAACGAGCATCCCCAAGTGCCCTCCATCAGGTAATCTGGATATGTCCACTCAAGTAGACGGGCGGATTAAGCAATTATGTCGTCAGTAATCTGACACCTAAATTGCTGCGCCTCGCTTGGAGCCAGGGTCCGTAGCTCAGTGGTTAGAGCAGTCGGCTCATAACCGATCGGTCGCAGGTTCGATCCCTGCCGGACCCACCATTTCATTAACCGACAACTGTAATTAGCTTTACGGATAGCTCCTTTCGCCCCTCCAGTCACATGGAGTAGACAGATGCGAAAGTCAGATAGAGCAGTCGGTTATGTCGGTTACATCTCCTCATTCGAATTAGCTCTGAAGATCGAGGGATTAAGGCCTCACACGGTCTCTTGTTACGTCCGTGACGCTAAACGCCTCGGGGAGCATTCTGGATGGCCTCTGGTACAAGAACTGAAATCGTCCGATGTCCGGTCTTACCTGGATGCCCTGGGAAGGAACGTAGCCCCAAAGACAGTCACCGAGGCTCAACTAGGTCTGAGGCGGTTTTTCAGATTCCTTCTTGCTGAGGGCGAAATCAAATCAGACCCATCGAGAAAAATCCGTCTAGTACGTTACCGAGTAGTCCCTCAACCCACATATTCGCCTGCTGAAGTGTCCCAACTTCTTTCAGCCTGTCCTAAATCCACACATGCCGGAATTAGGGACCATGCTTTGGTCACGGTGCTGTTCGATACCGGTGTGAGAGTAGGAGAACTAGTATCTATGGGTATGCCAGATTGGGACTCTAGAACGGTGGTCGTGGATGGGAAGACGGATGTCAGAACAATTCCGTTAGGTGACGCCGCTCTATTGGCAACCCATCGCTATGTAAGGCGGTGGGGAATCACGGATCAGAAGCTCTGGAGAGGCAAGAGAGGGGACTTAACGACATCTGGAGTATTCCAGCTTGTCCGGCGTCTCTGTGGACGTGCTGATGTCGAAGACAAAGGTGTTCATGCGTTCCGTAGAGCAGCGGCCGCACACATGAAGCGCCTAGGCATGAATGACTCAGACATCCTTCAAGTGATGGGATGGAAGGATGTCACGATGTTGAGGCGTTATACGGCGACAGTAGCTGATGAATTAGCACAGCTGGCCCATGCGCGATACAGTCCTGCCGATGCTTTGTGAGATGACGTCAGGCGACCCGTCGACCGGTTTCTGGACCTGTCATATTCACGTTGTTGGTTATCAGCCAAACCAAGTCGATCCACCCGGGCCGGGAATTTTTTTGCTGGAGATCACCAAAAGGCATTGGCCCTAGATTGTCGTTAGGGGAAGTGCCATACGAATATCTGAGTGGCGCCGATCGTTGAGTTACATTGGGCTGAGGCGGGCTGTGCAGCCCTTAGCTCCAAGATTCATGAGAGGTGAGGATCGGACTTTCAGACATAACTGCTGCCTCAGTCGACTCAGCGATCTCGGAGTTTGATCGTCTTGGCCGGAGCGAGTTCCTACATACATATGGATTCGGACAGGCCAGAACCCACTATCTGGTACATCAGGGACGCCAATACGACTCGAAAGCAATTGTCGGTGTCGCACACATGTACGAGCGACCGGGTGAGGGTCAACTTCGCCACGATGAGTTCTTCGGAGGCGCACCTACAACCTCACTTCTGCGCCGACTTGGTTTCACAGTGATTTCGACAGACTCACCAAGTCGAATCCAACCCCGGCGACGGAACGAAAAGCACTGGTGGACCGGGAACGATTCGGAACGGTTCTGGTTGGAGTCGACGGATCGAGATGACCTCGGCACAAATCTTCACGCACCTAAACTCGATGATGCCGGGAAAGAAAATCCTAAATATGATCTTTTTCGATTCTCTCGGCCTGGGGACATCGTGTTCCACTACCACAAGAAACCTCAAGCTGTAATTGCTTGGTCGGTGGTCGGCGGACCGATCGAATCGGCCACCATTCTTTGGGGCGCACGAGGTCATAAGGCTAAAAAACGTGGCGCAACCGCATACGTTCGACCTTCTTGGCGAATGCCGCTCAGTGATTTGACCTATCTCACGCAGCCATTGAGTCTGGACGAATTACGAAGGACCAGTGATTCCTTACGTGCAATTCGTGACGATCTAAGTGCACAGTTCAACTTGACCACTTATTTCCCATTCGAGCTCTCGCACACTCGGCCTGTCCGTCCTTTACCGGGATACATTTTTAAGTTGCCGAAAGCCGTCGTAGACCGATATCAAGTTCTGATCGACGCTGCAAGCATCGTCGACGGGAACCCAATACTGGGTTCGGATTACCGACCATCGAGCGAAACAGGCAGTCGGAAACACCCTGTACCGCCTACCTTTGATCCTGATCTCGTCGACCGAGGTTCACGTGCGCACGGCCGAATTCAAAAAGCGGTTGCAGACTTTCTCCGGTCCCAAGGATTGTCTCCTAGGTCACCTCGGCCCTCAGAGCCCCTTTACGATATTTCTTGGTCGGCGGATGATCAAATTTGGGTGGCAGAAGTGAAAAGTCTTACGTTCGATAACGAAGAACGACAACTACGACTTGGGCTTGGCCAACTGTTGCGGTACCGACAACAAATGTCATCCATCCACCATCAAGTTCAGGCAGCACTAATAATCGAACGGCAGCCAACTGATCCGGGCTGGTTAACGTTGTGCGAATCCCTAGATGTGATCCTTGTCTGGCCGGGTGAACTGGGCCCACTCATCCACAGGTGAAATTTCCAGATTGTTTGGTTGGTTGTCTCACGCAGAGGAGCGACAAACGTCAGAATCAGACCACAAATGGGTGCCTTTTCACGCGTAATGATCACAGTACCCCGCGTGGGGGCGCGGAGAGCAAGCTCTCTCATGCGCCGCGCCTCTAGTACCGACCAAACGCATAGCTAATTTCTGATCTCCATATGGTTTCGTATGGGCTGTTCAGTCCGACAACTGACACCGAATAGTTCATGTGAGGGACGAAATGCACGAAGAACAGATACGCGCTGATGTGATCCAGTTAGCCCAACCAGAAGGACGAATGGTCGGCACGCCCGGACATGATCTGGCGGCCGAATATCTGATTGAACGGCTCGGTCAACTAGGGATCGACCCGTACGTTGATGGATCGTTTGCGCTGCCTTATGAGACCGACGGTCAACGATTCGTAAACCTGGTCGGTCAGATACCAGGCTCAGATCCGAACCTCCCACCTGTGTTGCTCGGGGCGCATTACGACACCTGCGGCCCTTATCCAGGGGCTGACGACAACGCCGCCGCCGTCGCTGTGGTCCTGGCCATAGCTGCGATGTTGGTACAGACGCAAGCTGAACGCACGGTGATCTTCGCTCTCTTCGACGCCGAAGAACCACCACACTTTCTCCAGTCATCGATGGGGTCGACCCGGTTCTATAACGATCAGCGAACAGACCAGATTCACTGCGCGATCATCTTGGACTTGGTTGGCCACGATGTCCCCGGCAGTGGGCTAAGCGATTTGCTCTTTATCACCGGTATGGAGAGCGATCCCGGGCTTGAAAGGGTCGTGCAAGATTGCGCTCCGGCAGAAGTCATTCGTACGGTGCCCACCCTCAACCGGTATGTTGGCGATCTCAGTGACCACGGCGTATTCCGCGTCAACAAACGACCGTACCTGTTTCTAACCTGTGGACGTTGGGAGCACTACCACGCTCATTCTGACACCCCTGATCGCCTCAACTACAGCAAGATTGCTGCGATCGCCGAATACACCAAGCTGTTGATCGAACAGGTGTCGGGTTCCGATCTGAACGGACCGTTTGAGACGTACTCGACCCTTGAGACGGAACTGCACTTTCTGAGGCAGAACGTGGTGCCCGTTCTCAGAAGTTTTGGTCTTGAGGCCTCACCGTGCTCCCGACAGGACATCGACAAACTCATTGATCTTCTGATTTACCAATTCAATTTGTAGGCAACAAAACGCGCCCGATTACAGAGCGATCACCTGAGTTCGTTGTAGGCGTCGGGCACTGGACTCCGGAATGTTCTATATCATCCGATTGGAAGAGACCGCGAATAAGAACCAGCATCTGGAGGAAAAGTAATCACCCGGCAACACCCTCTGGACCGTCCGGGTTAAAGCTTACGAGTCCAAGTAATCCATATTAGGGAGCCGCGGATATCCCGCTACAATTAACCGAAATCCGGCGTAGGGATATCGGAAGAAACATCAAGGAAGTTCGAGGCGTGTACTCGTCTGCACAATAGGCCACACTTTAAATCAATATTAAGAGCATAAAGTTATGACTGTATGGACTTCACAAAACCTAACAGACCATGTGATAAAACACGGACAATGTGTTGCCGATTTAGTTGGGAATCCGAAGGTTGCCACAGACCCTGATCTTTTCGCTCGGGAATCCACACGCACGGTAGCTGACGCATGGGGTGTATATGAAGCCGATCACCGTGAGTCAGACCGGACAACACAGATAGATCGATATATTCCCGCCGTATATTACATCGATAATAATAAATTACAGGCAATAACCACAAGCGATCGAAAAAGATACCGAACGTATTACCACGCCGGCTGTGAGGATAATTTATCGCTTCGCTCACATACTCAATGGAGGCAACGGAAAATGAAGTTGCAGGATCAAAGGAGGTTTGCAGATCAACTTGCACTAAAACTCAAAGCCGGGGTATACGCCTATCGCAACATTCGTTGGGTGGTAAAACCGTCAGCATTCGGGACCCGGTATGACAGTTGATTTCAATGCCGAGTTGATCCGATTAAAGCAGAGATTAAGACAATTAAACGCTGCCTTGGAAAGTCACCTGTGCAACGATTTATCAGGTGATGTTAATCCGTCTTCTCGTGACATGAACTCAAATATGTCACAGGCGTTTGGTACTACCGAGGAAGTGCCTTTCTGGATTATCGTGGCCGAATTAATGAAAGCATTGGCAGAAGCCAAGGTATTACTTGATTTGGATGCTAATGCTAATAATGCGATCGAGAAGGTTTATCCCGGATGGCCCAAGGAGATTGGCGTACTGAAGCGTTTATGCAAAGAATCTCAATCGTTGTTCAAAGGTTTTGATGCGTTCGATAGAGAAAAGTTTGACACAATCGTCAAGCAATATGCGGAAACGACAATAACCGAGACTGTGGAAGGTTGGGCATACGGTCCGAGTGCAGAACAGGTTTTTGAACTAGAGATGGATTTTGAATACTGGAACCGCGTTCTCAATTTCAAGATAGACCCAGATCTGGGGGGTTCTGGGGGATGGAACGACTCAATGCTTTGGGACGACTTGAAAAGACTCGCTGAGCGCCTAAATCTAGAAGGTAGCAAGGCGGGCATGTTGCCCGAACAAAAGAAACTTCTGGGAAAGTACCTCCGACGTCTGAGACTAAACAGTTTGGTTTGGCTTGATAACACAACCGATTCGGACTCTAAACACCCCAATTACACAAACAACCCCGATTACACATCGGTAAGGCCAGATTGGGTAAAAAAAGTCATTGGCCAGTTTGATCTTCAAGATCCTGATTTTGCCGACCAAATGGCGACCGAACAGTTGCTAAATGACATTGCTGAACGCATCGATCTCGACGGTTACAACTCGTTTACAGCGTGGATGAAGTCACCTCTCCCTGCCGCTAAGATCCGATCGGGAGTCAGTTTTATTCAAATACCTCCACCGATCAAGGGAGGCACAACCGGGTGCGCCGAATTGTTGCTGGCCCTGACCTTCGATCGCCGACCGAACAGTCCACCCGGAATCCTCAAAGCAGTAATTAAATACCTTGACTCACCGGATTGCAGTGGCGTGACCAAGAGGGTCGTGGTGTTCCTTACGAATTGGGACTCTCGTGAAATCGACAAAGAGGCTCCAGGAGTTTTCGACAGGATTGACCAAAGCATCACATCAGGGAAAGTTCACTGGTCGTTCCTGGTTCTTAACCCGGGCATGCGCTCTGTCTCTCGCGTAGATTACAAACCCAGGCAGCCTTGAGTCGGCCCCGTAAACTCTCAGAGAACCATTTCATGGTTGCCCGACACGCCTGCGGGGTTTCTCAACAGAAGCAACGAACAGGATGGAGTTGCGAGAGGTCAAAACAGCGATATGCCTATCACACGCCAGGACGCCCAACGCAATTTCGCTATGACCCTCGCTGAAATGCAGCCGGACTTTTACTACACACGCGGTCTTTACCTTGATTTTGAAGGATCAGGTAAGGGTTACGAACACATCCTGAGCTTGTTTTGGCCAATGAATCCCGGCCCAGAAAGGTTCGGATGGATCCGACGGGACCCGGATCAACCCACAATCAGGCCCGAGCAACTGAACGAGGCTCTCGACCGGCTAGGCTGTTCACGTTTTGATCCGGAATCGATCGTCGTGTTTTCCGGTGGTGACGGCAACATCAATGAACAGGCCCGGTTTGAGCAGATATTCGGCGAAAACGTGTTCCCCAATGCGGCATGGATAGATCTTCACCCCCTCTTGCGAGCGTCACGCGATATGAGGAAACGGATCAGCGAAGGCCGAAGGGTCATGAAAGTCGGTCGAAAGAATCAGAATAATTCTCTGGAAGCCCTCGAACTAGAGTTTGGTATCCGTCGGCCCCAATCCATTCGTACTGCGGATCACATTTACTCCGATGGTGTTCAGGGCGATATCAGAATTTTGAATCTCGCGACAAGGGTAATAGAAGGCGAGGCAAGTCCTGAGGAAGAGATCAGGCTTTACGAATACTGCCAGGCTGATGTGAGTGGAATGTTCAAGGTCGCGCGGCTGTCTCATAAGATCGCTTGACGGCTACCGAGACAAACGGTGCCGGTAGTCAGTTCGACAGGCTGTACTCCGCGATGTCGCCATATAGGGACGAAATATGGCCGAGGCTGATCCGGAACAAGAATCCGTGATCCCGGGGAGCGCCTGATTCGGACCGATGCATGGCGAAATCATGGCTGACGTGGCCGTCCCGGATGAGTGCCACGAATCGCCCGATGCTGGGTGAAGAGGCGTGGGTAACCTGCCCGAACTTGAACGCCTCGTCCTTGCCCTTACCGCGTGTCTGGGCGCTCACGAACGCGGCCTCCGTGTGCTTTTCTTTCAGGCGCTGCTCAAGAGTTGCGAGGTCCCAGTTGACCACGGGGGTGCCGTTTCTATCGACGTAGAGGAGTCCCTCGTCATCATCTACCCGCAACTGCCAACCTGCGCTTGATTGTCGATGTCCGTAGATCGAGTGGTAGAGGCTCCACCGCCCGTTATCGTCGAGGTAACCGTGGTCGTCGAGCAGCTTTACCCTTCCGCCTGGTTCCCAGTTTGGGGTCTTTGCGAACAGCGTTACCTTCTTGCTGTTGGCGGCGGTGCGGAGGGATTTGATCTCGATCCCCTTGAAGTCCGGCCCGGACTTCACGTTCGGAGCCAACCCTAGTGACGCCTCCAGGGTCATGCCGACGCCCGTGTCGCCAGATCGCACTGTAGGGATCCACCCCAGCTTGTTGATCGCCCGTAGCCGGACCAGTAACTGGTCGAACGACGAGGTCTCGGTCCCGGCGGACTGGACGTCGAGGATCCGCGTGGCCCCGGAATCGAACTCCTTTACTCGCAACAACGAAAGCAGGTCAGTCCACGCTGCTGACCCTTCCATTGCAACAACACAGCGGTAAACGCCAGGAGTCGCCCCGGTCGCAACGATCATCAACCGCGGGACGTCCCGGTTGAGCTCCGACGGGTTCAGGGATGTCAGCCGCCGTTCCGGGTACCGGTCGTATTGGCGATACGCGCTCGCCTTGGAGACCCAGGTCCCGGTGTCGTTCCACTCCGTGGTTACGTCGACCGACGGATTTTGTTCGTCGATCCCGGCCAGGCTCGGAAACAGCGGGTACGCCTCGCGCGGGATTAGTACACCGTGACGCCCAGAGTCGTCGTTCTTGCTGAGCGCCTTGATGAACAGGGAGCTCGATTCCCACGGGCCCACGTCGATAACGGAAAGCACGCGTTGTAGTGCGCCGGACTTGACCACCTGCGGCCTCCTCGACCTCGTTTGAGCTTTCCTAACGATTAAAGGCGATTATGCGACGAACGAGGTTTCTGAACAAATTGCCGTCCATCCGTTGATCTCGGGGTAGGGACATGCCAACATCATTCTCGTCGAAAGAAATACTAGTCATCCATAAGCATCACTACCCCTTGACCACCCAGGCCCACAAACCCAAAACACCCTCACCCCAACGAGAGACGCTCGACGGTCCGGTCGTGGTTGACCTTTTTGCCGGATGCGGAGGTCTTTCACTAGGGCTAGAGCAGGCCGGATTCCACCCAGTCTTCGTGAGCGAGCTCAACCAGGACGCCCTCGACACTTACCTGGTCAACAGGGAGCACTTGCAGACCGGTCCGTCGCTCAGGGACGAGTTCAACATTAACGACGTGAAGAAGCTGCTCGACAACGGCGGCAACAAGCTAGATGAAATCCTGGTCAAGCTCGAAGATCGATGGGGCATTGGACGGGGGGAAATCGACCTCGTAGCCGGTGGCCCGCCCTGCCAAGGGTTTTCCGGTATCGGCCATCGCCGCTCCTATTCTGTCGAAAAGACCGAGCTCCCTTCGAATCACCTGTTCCAAGACATGGCAGAGGTGATAAAGCGAATTCAGCCGCGCATGTTCCTGTTCGAAAACGTTCGAGGGCTATTATCCGCTCGATGGACCAAGGAATCCGAGAAGGGTGGAATCTGGCGGGACGTCAAGAAAGCATTCGACGATATCGATGGCTACACCGTCCGACATGCAGAGGTCAGGGCCCGGGAATACGGCGTGCCCCAGAATCGTCCCAGGGTTTTACTTGTTGGGATTCGCGACGACGTGGCGAAGAATGCCGTGTGGACGGTCGATAGGCATGGACGCGCAAATGGCCTACTTCCCGAACCGATTGAGGAGACTGCCCCCAACCTGGTGGATGTCCTTGGCGACCTCCTCGATCCGATCGAGAAGCACTGGAAAGGCCCCAAGCCCAAGACATCCACATACCCGTTGGGTGCCAAGAAGCCGATCCAGCGTTACTACCGGCAAGACAAGCACGACCCGGACAAAGTAGCGCGCAAAGGATCTACCCTCTCCGACCACGAGTACTCTCACCATTCGAAAAAGATCTATGCCAAGTTCGATGCCATGCACGCCAACGAAAACGGCGAGATCCCGAAGCGTTTCCGCACCAAAAAATTTGCGCAGCGTTTGTTACCAGCCAAGTGGGGATCGGACGGACCTTCGATCACGGCGACATCCCTGCCCGACGACTATGTCCATTACAATCAATCCCGGACCTTGACCGTGCGGGAATGGGCCCGGTTGCAGGGCTTCCCAGACTGGTACGAGTTCAAGGGCAAAAGGACCACGGGTGGCATCAGGCGCGCCGGTAACCCGCGAGAGGGTATTCACTTCCGCGAGCTCCCAAAGTACACCCAGATCGGCAACGCCGTGCCGGTCCCACTAGCAAGGGCCGTGGGCAAGCATTTCAGGAAACTCCTGGGTCGCTAGTTCGATCCATCGAATTGGTCTTGGCGAACGAGCATTCGTCTTGCAGCGGGCATACTCGGCATGAGGGCGTACGCGGCTTACACACGAGGGCACCAAGGTCCAGTACGGCCCAGTTGATGATCTTGGCATCGCCCTGTTCAACGAGGTAGTGGGCGGCTCCTTGCAGCCACGGGTCATACCGGATGTCAGCGAGGCTACGCGGCCGAATGCACCGTTCGATTACGCGTGACATGTTCGTGTCTAGAAGGGGTCGGGGACGCCCGTGTACGAGCATTTCCATCGCATTTGCAATGTATTGACCAATACCCGGCAATGCCTCGATACGGTTGCGCTGGCTCGGTATCACGTAGTTGTTATCAACCATGTGTTTGCTCAGCTTTGACAACGTGGTGGCCCGGCGGGATTGGAGCCCGATTGCTCTCAGCGCTTCGGTAATCTCGACCTCTGTCGCCGTGGCTAACGATTTCCAATCCGGGTAAGCCTGGAAGAAGTCGGCGGCGAACGCAGCGACAGTTTCGGCACGCGTCCGTTGCAAGAGGACTTCCGCTACTAGGAGTCGATACGAGTCATAGGTCCCATGGCGCCACGGGAATTCACGACCGTGTTCATCGAACCAAGACACGAGCCTATTCCGAATGGCGCGTAGTGCAGACCGATCGGACGTTGAAAGTTCAGATTGACTGCTCATTAAGCAACTGGTTTTGGTCTACGCGCCTACTGCGAATCTTCAGTGCGCGGCGATCGGGGTTTTCTAGGCTACTCGGCTCTCAGGAAGTCGACATTATTCGACCAGCTCCATTTGACGCTCGTAGGACTGTCTCACAAGACCCATAACGTATGGGATCTGATCAAGTTTTTCGATACCGACATCAACGTCTCCATTCCCCCACCTGCTCATGCCGGTAACGTCTCTGCTCATGCCTTTGGGGTCGTCAATCTCGGCGTAGGGCATATTCAACGTGAGGCTTAGACGATTCGCTGCGGGAGCAGCATCAACGAAGTTCGTTTCAGCCTTATACGCTACATAGACCTTGCGGAATTCCTCGGTGACGTTCGAATCCAATGCGAGAACCGCTGTTCGAAACGCCTCGAAAAGGACTCGGGCATTACCGCCTTGCTTGAGGTGAACGTGGTCTTCGATCCCGTAAGTTATAGTCGATTTTTGTGGCCGATAGACGTTCAGCATTTCCGGTGACAGCAATGGATAAGACCAGACTTCGACGGCTTGAGCCGAAAGAGTCTTAGCACGTTGTCGTATTGTAATTGCGTTCCAGTTTTCCTGAGATCCGATCCCTGCATTCAATTTCAAAGGGCTCTGGGCAAACCCACCTTCCATATCTCGTTTCTTGTCAAATGGATGGTCGCTGTACTCAGAGTTGTAACCGGTGAGTGTCAAGTTCCCAAGCGTGTGAAGTAGTGACTGGTGGACCTCTTCCCACTCTGGACCGAGTTCATCGCGCCATTCGACTGATAAGTTCTCTTTCTGAGGCATGATGTGCTCGATCGTGAACTCGTCGACCACCACACGTTCTTTTCGGCCATGGTTTTCTAAACGTCGAAGCCAGTAACTTCGACGAGTGAAGTTGTACAGGTCGGCCGATTCCAGGTACCGCCTAAATTCCTCGTCGGCAGGAAATCGCCTGTACGACGTGAGTAACGACATGTGTGCACGGATGCTCTCAAGGTAGCGATCCTTTTTGAGCGCGTTCCCGAAAGTCGCAAAGGTCCTGTTAAGCGAGTTGGTTGGGATGGCACAGACGGCCCGGCGAAATACATATGATTCAACGATGCGCACGGCCGAGAGGAAGTCATCCAAACTCAAGACTCCTTGTGCGTAATCGTCATAGAGTTCCAGAAGGAAGGGATAAGCGACATCAACTCGAAGTTCTCGCAGGTCGTGGAACGCCACTGAGAGTTCCGGAACCGCCTCGGTACCGAGCGCAATCGCGCAATAGTAGCGGGCGAAATCTCGAACCTCGCTGACTAACGTTTCGACATCCTCCGTATCATCACCCGCTGCGTGTGCGTGGAGCTTGAAAGCCTCGTAAACTTCGCCGATTCTGGGGATGTCGCCTGTCTTTACAGTCAGGTAGTGACGCATGAAGCGATCGAAATGTGTCTCATATGCTGCCTGGCCAAAGGCGATCTCCATGGGGCGCCAGTATTTTTCGTAAAGACTTGTTTGAAGTTCTGGTTCCAACTCCATGAGGATGAAGTTCCGGATTAAATCGGCCTGGCTCAGCTCGCGGCCCGTGGAGTTCATGCTCTCAAAAATTAGCTGGGGGTTGTCGTGATCCCGAGTGAGCGAGATGTCGACCAACATCAATTTGGCGATCCCTTTGCACACGGATAACAATTCGCCATCTTGCTCCGCAATCAACGACTCAAACAGCTCGTAATTCTCATTAATGCGGAGCGATCGCTGAGTAGGCTGCTCAATACCCTTGAGAAGCGCGAGCAGGGACTCGCGGTCAGTTTGGGACAGAAGTAGCTTAAAGTGGCGGTCGTGCTCTTCTTCAGGGTTGACGAGATACCAATTGCGAATCTTTCGCGAGGAGAAGCCGTCCATCGGCTCTCCTTGACCCTCTAAAGCCTTAGCCAGGGCCGTAAGGAGCAGTGATACTGTCGTGAGCCTTTGTTGGCCGTCGATTACGAGCAAAGGCGATTGGCTAGAGACTGAGTAGAGTCCCTGTTCGATATAGACCACTGACCCGATGAAGTGGGCAGAGATATCGTCGGTAGCGCCTGCATTCAGGATGTCGTCCCAGAGTTGCTGGCACTCCTTCTCAGTCCAGGAGTAAGTCCGCTGGTAAATGGGAATGACGAATTGAGGTGACTTCCTCAAGAAGTCGATGAACCTAGCCTCGGTCGCTTTCACCTTGTCTCTCCCTTTTATCCCACAAGTTGGAGGATTATCACGGCCGCTTGTCACCCGTGTGAATCAACGTCTTGGCGCAATTAGTTAATGCATGACATTAATGCGGAGTATATTGCGGTTACTTGATCAGACGCATTGATCCTTGAATCATGAAAAGTCAGGTGACGCCTTGACCATCGATGTAGCGACCGGAATCGCCCGCATCCTGAAGCAGGAGGGCGTGGAACAGGTCTCCGTCTTCCCGTCCTGCCGCGTGAACAACGCACTCGGGCGCGAAGGAATCCCGATGGTGATGATGCGTGATGACCGATACGCCGTAGCCGTGGCGGACGCTTATTCCCGCATCACGGCCGGCGAGCGAATCGGTGTCTGTACCGTCTACGGCGGGGTCAATGCGGCTGGCCTACAGTACGCCTACCCTGGACTGGCGCAGGCGTACGAGGACAACTCTCCGGTGCTCTGCATCACTGATGGAGCTCCAATCGGTAGCTCTGAAAACAGCCATTTCGACATCATTAGTAGCCTGAAGTCGGTCTCGAAATGGTACGGCTACGTCGATAGTCCCGAACGCATTCCTGAGTTCATGCGGCGCGCTTTCAGCATGCTGCGGAACGGTCGCCCCGGTCCGGTAATTCTCGCCATCCCGGACCCGACCGGACAGTATGACGAGACGATCGATCCTTACACTCCAGTCAAGGCCTATAAAAGCGTTCCAGACCCGGCGGACGTGACCACCGCCATTGATCTTCTTCTCAAAGCGGACCGACCCCTCGTATACGCCGGCGAGGGAGCTATTTACGCCGGAGCCTCCACAGAACTTAAGGCGTTCGCAGAACTCGCCAACACTCCGGTTATCACCACGCTAAAAGCGAAAGGTGTGATGCCCGAAGATCACCCTTTGTTCGTCGGAGTTCGTGGCGACCATCCGGCCGAGTATCTTTTTAAGAGCGACCTGATCCTATCGGTCGGCTCGAGCCTTTCGCCCGGGCGATTTAGCCACGCTATTCCTAACGCCGTGAAAAAGACCATCATCCAGTGCAATATCAGTGAACTGGATATCAACAAGGTCTACGAGACGAATCACGCCCTAATCGGCGACGCCCGTCTCACACTACAAGCCCTGATCGATGAGCTATCAGCGCAGACCTCCGGCGGTGGCCGCTCTGCATCAAATATCCACGGGGAGATAGCGGCGTCCCGCGAGGCTGGTCTGGCGAAGTACCAGCAACTTATGACATCCAATGACACGCCGATAAACCCGTATCGCGTTTACGCCGGGATGATGGAAGTCTTGGACCCCCAGAATTCATTTGTTACGCACGAATCCGGAACCACTCGCGACCAATTGAGCACGGTGTACGACACGCTCATCCCGCGCGGTTTTCTGGGCTGGGGCAACGTCTCGACGCTGGGATTCAGCCTAGCAGGCGCAGTGGCGTCGAGACTCGCGTTCCCGGAACGGCACGCAGTCGCTGTGACCGGTGAGGCTGGTCTCGCCTACATGCTTGGCAACCTTGAGGCGGCGGTTCGTCACGAGATCGGAGTAACCGTGGTGCACATCAGTAACGGGGGTTTCGCCGGCTATGGACCGGGATTCTGGGGCGATGGCCACAACCCGTACACTCACATGGTGCTCGGGCCCGATGAGGTAGACATGACAAAGGCGATCGGCGAGTTTGGCATGCACACGGAGCGCGTTACCGAGCCGGTTGACATTGTCGGGGCGCTGGAACGGGCACTTGCAGCGAACGACAAAGGTCGACCGTCATACATCGAGTTCGTCTGCCAGCAGTACCCGGTGTTTGGCCAGTGGGTGACGAGTTAATCTTGGCCA
>Ga0315339_1002390_pt1 | contig 14387 bp, 9 predicted proteins | sample ASW17metaG_FD_204514 | JGI IMG/M metagenome (GOLD analysis project Ga0315339, IMG submission 204514) | Ammonia-oxidizing marine archaeal communities from Pacific Ocean, United States - ASW #17 | ecosystem: Environmental > Aquatic > Marine > Oceanic | place: USA: California | collected 2016-12-05
ACCAGGGCATCCAAGGCGACCAGGGCATCCAAGGCGACCAGGGCATCCAAGGTGATCAGGGTGATCAGGGCATCGAAGGTCCCGAAGGTCCCGAAGGTCCCAAGGGTGACCAAGGAGAACTTTTTGCAGGGGGGATCGTAAGTCGTCTCGAAACGACCGACGCCGGTGTCTCCTTGGAGGCCAGCGCCGGAGACGTGCGCGCCTTCGGCAGCTTGATCACCAGCAGTGGCATCGTGCGCAATGACCTCAACGGGAAGTTGTCGATGCGCAGCAACTTTGATGTTGAGTTTTCTCGTGATGAAGACAACACGCAGCCGGGGGCTTGGTTCCAGTGGTTTGACAATGGGCAGAACCTGGAACTCTTTGGCTCGGACATCATGCGCTTGAACCAGGATGCGGACCTGCTTGTCGCTGGAGCGGTGACGCCCAATGGACTTGATCTTGCGGAATCGTATCCGACCATCGACCCCACACTCGGGCCGGGCACGCTTGTGTCGATCGACCCCCTCCGCCCAGAGCATGTGGTTCGGGCTACGGACGGTTCGACTGTACTCGGCATTGTGTCGACGTCGCCTGGTGTGAAGCTTTCCGATTCACGTTCTCTGGAAGGACTTCGTCCTGACTTGCTGCTTGCGTCGCGTCGAGCCTTGAACGACGGAAACCTTGCTCTGGGGCAAGAGCTCCGTCAGCAATGGATCGAGACGGAGGAGCGTGCCAGGGATCGAGTGTATGTGGCTCTCGCTGGCCGCGTTCCTGTCACGATCGACTCTTCGTCGGGCTCGATCCGTGCTGGCGATGCGCTGGGGCTGGGCTCGACTCCCGGCACAGCCGCACGGTACAGCGGCCAGGGTCCCGTGGTGGGGCTTGCACTTGAAAACTGGCATGGAGAGGCCTCTGTTGTTGCCTTTGTGAAGCTCGAAACAGGTGCGGCAAGTCAGACGGCAATCGTGGGCAGTGGAGTGATCCCTGGGGGGCATGACAGCGTCTTCATTGAAGACAGTGCTCTCCGCGTGGATTCGTTGACGACGGTGACCTTCTACGGCGACCCTGGAAGCCGCTCCTGGATTTCCGAGCGCGGAGAGGGCTACTTCGTTCTGCAGATTGCCGATGTCGCGACGGGTGATGTTCCCTTTGGCTATCAGATCAGCCACTGATCGTTCGTTTACCACCCTCAGATGAGAGAAGGGTGGATCGTTTCGAGGCTCGTAGGCGGCCATGCCTTAGGATCGTGCCATGGGTCGGCAGCGAGGCGAGGATGAAGGAGATGTGTGGCTCCCCGTCCATCCCGTAGGTAAGCCTCGTTCGTCTGGAGTGCCGCTCGCGCAGGAAGATCAGTCGCCCACTGGGCGAAATCCTGTTTGGCGTGCATCTGCAACACGTTCCGGGACGCTGATCTCGGTGCTGGGAGCGGTCGCGGTCACCCTGTTCTTTCTCGGTGACACACTGAGTTGGTTCGGTTCAGGGGAGAATCTGGGCCGAGTTCAGCTGGCGCCCTACCAGGTCGAGGCGCTCGATGGCTTGGTAGAGGTAGAACGCCACGGAACATCTCTCCGCGTTGAACGTTTCGATGCCGAGGTGGGCGACCGCTTGGTCTGTGATTCTGAAACACGCGCGGTGGTGCGAGTGGCTGGAGCGGGCATGTTGCGCTTGGAGCCAGAAACGGATCTGCGTTTAGAAGTCGCTTCGGATTCGGGATGGAGGGTCTACCTCGAGTACGGACAAGTCACGGCGAGCATGAGTGCGGCTCCTCGTCTGTTTCAGATGCGTACGCCCTCAGGGGTCATCGTAGATCTGGGGTGCGTCTTCACGGCGACAGTCGGGGCCGGCAGTGGCACTCTGCTTCTGGTGCGCAGCGGGGATGCTGTTTTTGAGGCAGGTGAGCGCCAGGTCTTTGTCCCTCAGGGGGCTCAGGTGATGGCATGGCCTGGCCGAGGGCCTGGGACTCCTGTGTGGGAAGACTCTTCGGGTCCACTCCGCATGGCGGTTTCAAGTCTAGATGCACTCGCGCACGCCGCGCCTGTTGACCTTGAACAGTCGGGAGCAGATGGAGCGCTCGAGGAACTTGGGCGACTCTCTGAATCGCGAGACAGCCTTATGCTGTGGCACTTGTTGAGCCATCCGCATCCGCAGGTTTCCCATGCGGCTTTCAACTATCTGAACGCTTTGGCGCCACCTTCGTCAAAGGTTGACTCTGAGAAGGTTCGCTTGGGAGATCCTGCCGCCTCGGGAATGTGGCTGGAAGAGTTGCGGGAGAGTTGGTGAGGCCAATCCCGCGCGAGGCTTGCGCGAAGAGATTGAGACTCGTTGCCTTCCGACTCTTTGACAGTTTATTGCGGTGCCGCAGTCGCGACGTCATCTGCTTCTTGCGGTCGCGTGCCGGCTTGTTGCTGGGAATGTTTGGTCGCACGAGATCCGGCGTCAGGCAAGTAGCGCAAGAAGATGTCACGCACTTCGGTGATGCGGGCGTCTAGTTCGGTCTCGACCCAGCCGGTGGTGGATATGGGTGGCAGAACGTCTACACGAATGAATCCGCTGCGTGAAATGAAGTGACCTGCTGGGAGCAAGCTGCGGACGCCACGCATCACGAAGGGGATCATCGGGAGGCCTGTCTCGAGTGCTACGTGGAACGGCCCGCGCTTGAAGTCGATAAGCCCAGGCTGAAGTGATCGAGTTCCTTCTGGTGCAACGAGTAAGGCCTCTCTTCTGACTCGAATGCGCTCGCCAGCGGCCTTGAGGCTTTTGACCGCTTGCTCGCGATTCGATCTGTCCACCGGGATGAGGTCCATCTCTTTCATGAGCCGTCCCATGATCGGGATCTGGTGGAACTCTTGCTTGTAGATGACCACCGCGCCCGGCGCCCAGAGAGCTGCCAGAATGAAGAGGTCGAGCAAGCTCTGGTGATTGAAAAGCACGATGCGGCCGCTGTCTCCAGTCAGGTGCTCTCGGCCGACTGTTTCAAGGTGGATCCCACTGATGAAGAGTCCCGTACGCCCCCAAGAGCGTACAAGTGCCAGGCGGTGACGATGAAAGAAGCGCGGGAAGCAGGTTGCGAGAGCGACCATGATGCCCGCAAGTCCGAACGTGCACACGAACATGGGGATCAGGCACAGGTAACCGCGCAGCAGAGATCCTGGCCGTGGATCCCATCGTTCGTGAGTCCCCGCTTCGATCACTGCTTGGGGCGTTCGATGGGAACGGGTTTGAAGTCTTCGTTCACTGCCACCATCGTGACCTGAGCTTCGGTCACAAGTATCGGTCGTCCCATACAGAGTGCACGTTCCGCAAAGACTGTCGTTTTTACAGAAATGGATGTTGTCCCAACGCTCAATGTTTCAGCAAAGATTGTCATGACGTCACCGACAAAGACGGGCTTCTTGAACTCGACTTTGTCCATGGCAACGGTGACGACTTTGCCTGCGTGATGGCGGTGGGCACAGATGGCTGCTGCAAGGTCAATGTCGGAGAGAATCGCTCCGCCGAAGATCGTTCCCATCGCGTTGGTGTCTTGAGGCACCATGACGCGTCGAATAGCGGGTAACTGATCCGTTCGAAAGAGGGGCGCTGCGGATTGATTTTCGGGGGGAGGTTCAGGGCTCATGGAAGTCGCCTGGGTGCAGGGCTCGCAGAGGACGAGCCGGAAAGGGGCGGGGCATGCTGGCCCCGGGGTCGGTGTCCCCCCAGTGTACGCTCTCTGAGAAGGTCGCCGTCCCCCTCCTCAGGGCTCCGGAGAGGGGATGGATAGCGTTCGCCCCATTCTCGCCTTGTGGCGAGTCAGGGCCGCGCAGAACGCATGGGCTTCGCGACTCAAGGACAGCAGCGGGTGCCTAGTGATACTCGCGGTGCACCTCGGGGAAGCAACTCTGCCAGTTGATCTTCCCTTCTTCGTAGTCCGTCAGGAACATGGGCAACTTGAAGACGCCGGTGGACTCCAGATTCTTATAAATCTTTCGCGCGGTGGCTCCGACTTCTGCTCCGAACTGTTCCGCCAGCCGCTCTCCGATTTCATCCACTGTGCGATTGCCGTCGGCAAGCTCCAGGAATCCGCGAGCGCCGTCATCCACGATGATGCCGCATCCGGCACCGGTCTTGGGCGTCATGAAGAAGGCGTATTCGGTCTGCTTGGGAGTGGCCGCAGCCAGACTTTCCGTATCGATGAGCGTGTAGAGGTCATCCATGTCGTAGTCGAGGACCTGGAGGCTGACGTCGCCACCTAGTTTGGGCGTTTCCTTTCCGGTCACACCCTCTGCATCGCCTTGGCTCGTGATCGTGGCGTCGAAGTACTGGTGTAGGCCGGGGTAGGGCATGTTGAAGTACATGTCCTTGACGTCACCAAAGTGCGCTGCTGCCCAGGTCCGCGCGCGGCGGAAGAAGTGATATTGGAACTCGGCTTTGAGTGGTCCCGAAATATCTGGGATGCCTGCGTATTCGCACTGTTCGGAGACGTAGCGCGCCCAGACCGTCGAGAGCCCTTCCACGAGTTCTGCATCGATGTTGTGGGTTCGAAGGTCAGGGACTCGGTCATGGAACCCTGCATCGTGAGCAATGTGTGCCCACTCCTCGAGGATATCTCCACCCTTGCGACCCGTGAGCCGAACCATCATGTGGACGAGTCGCTGGATCATGCGACTCCAGTCATTGATCGCTTTGCCCACCAAGACCTCGTAGGTGGTCATCCACTTGGTGGAAAGGATCTCGTGACCGATGTCAGGGTCATAATCGATCCCCCACTTATCGACTTCCTTCTCCAGCGGCGTGCGAGGAAGGATGGCCAGGTTGAAGGCCTTGATGTCGGCGGGCTCGCGCTCGAACGCGTAGCTGACGGTGTTCTTGTAGTCTTCGACCTTGTCGCCGGGGAGCCCCATGATGATCTCGCAAGAGACCATGACATTGGGCATGCCTTTGAGCTTGTCGATCATCGGTGCGACCTTCTCGGGCTTCCAGACGCGCTTGATGTTGCGCATGGTTTCCGGATTGGCGCTTTGGATGCCGACTCCGATGAAAGAACAGGCCGTGTTGGAGGCCAGTTCAATCAGGTCCTCATTGATGAGTGAGGGGAACACCTCGTACATGTGCAGGGCTTGGATGTCATATTCGATGATCATCCCGAGGATGGCCTCGGCGCGCTTGCGGCTGTAATTGAAGGTGGGGTCCGTGTTCAGAAGGATTCGGGCATTCGCCTTCTTGAAGTACTGCATCTCGGCACGCACGCGCTCGAGTGAAAACTCGAAGTAAGGCTGGTTGCGTCCGTAGTCGCAGTAGCTGCAGACGAACGGGCAACCGCGGGCTGTCTGGTAGCAGGCCCCTTCGCGGATGTCGCAGACGTCCAGCACGCCAGTGAGATAGGGCGAAGCCAGGCTGTCGAGATCTTTGCAGTACGGCCGAGGGGAGGGCACGACGGGCTTGCCTTCGAGCCGCTGTGCGAGCCCGGGGATCTGGGTCGTGTCCTCGTCTTGAATCAGGGCGCGGAGCAACTCGCGGAAAGTCTCTTCGCCTTCGTTAACGGCTACCCAGTCAACTGACGAGTTCTGGTCAAGGATGCGAGCGTAGTGATAGCTCACTTCCGGGCCGCCCAAGATGATTTTGACTTCGGGCTTTTGGCGCTTCACTTCTGCGCAGACACGAAGGACGTCCGGCGTGTTCCACACGTAGCAACTGAAACCGACGACATCAGGGTCGTCGGCAAGGATGGCTGCTGCGTTGTGCGTCTCGTCGTGAATCGAGCAGTCGTAGAACTTGTGTACGACTTCCGCAGTGTCTCGTATGAGTTCGTCGGAGATGGCTTGGGCGTGGATATAGCCCAAGGAGAGCATTCGACGCTGCGCCGTGTAGGGCGAGGTGAAGCTGACAGAGGCGAGGACGACCTTCATCTGAATGGGTCTCCGAGACGGAATCGATGCACTAACCGCATCTTGCACACCCCTTATCGGCCAGCAACTGGCTCAGCTAGCCCGAATTTCTCGGCGAAGGCTGAGAGGAGTTCAGGCGATCGGTGCAACCGACTCGAGAGGGCCGGTTTCTGAGGGCTGGAGGGAGGAGGGGTGCCTTTCTGCGGAGAGGCCATTGCATTGTAGCGTGCCGGCGATATCCCGGCGCGTTGTTCTCACGAAGAGCTTTTCAGGGGCAAATCGGAGTTCAAGACCAACTCGTCAGATGTCCGGGCGGAAAATGCTCTAGGAATCTAATCAGCGAGGGCTTCCTCGCCTAAGGGCCGGGATCCAGCACCTCGAATTCGCCTTCAATGCGGGCTCCTCTGCGAATGGCCATGGTGGGCGCGCGGCAGTCACCCTTCCAGCGAGCTGAGGCTCCGATGACGACAGGGCCTCCGCTTTCGACTCGAGCGTCGAGGCTGCCCATGACTTCGACGCCGCCCTGGGCCTGGACAACCTCGGCAATCACCGTGCCTTTTTTCTCAATCACCAGCCTGCCACACGTCTGCACACGACTGACCGGCATCAATTTCTTGATGACGACATCTTCAACAACGACGCGCTGATTGCAGCCAGGGCAGTTGGTGGACGCAGCTCGGGCACCCACGTCGAAGGGGTGGTCGCAGTGGTAGCAGCGAACGGAGTGGTGAGTGGGCGAGGGCGTGCCCATGACGGGCTGTCGCGCGTACAGGCGCTACTTCGCGCGTACGGGCTCGTGGTGTGGTCGCGAGTCACCGGAGTGAGCGTTCGGCGGAGTCGCTGGCCGCCCGGTTTGCCCTGCGGGCTTGACGGCCTTCACGGCTTCAAGTCCCACCGAGCATTGACCAAAAAAGGAGGCGCCTTCGGTCATGACCATTTTTCCGGCGACGATATCACCCTTTACGACGCCACTCGCGTTGAGCTGAATCGTTTCGCGGGCGACGACATTGCCTTCGATGATGCCATCGACAACCAGCCGGGAAGAATCGACCTGTGCTTTGCAGGCGGCACCCTTTGCAACCTGGAGTTCCCCTTCACCTTGGATGCTTCCCTCGATGGTCCCTACGACACGCATCGCTTTCTGGAAGGTGATTTCGCCTTTGATGTGTGTATCGCCGCCAATGACGGTGACTTCATTCGAGGTGTCAGGCATGGGGTTCATAAACTCCGGGAAGCGCAGTCCATTTGGCTGCGTGGGGGGGGGCTTCGCCGGGCTCATCGCCGGGCGTCGAACGACGAGCCTACCTGATGGAGAGGCGCCCAGGCAGTGTCGGATTGCGACTGTCTCAACTCTTTTGAGGAACGATGCGCGCCGTGCTGGGTCTGAAATCTTTCGGCTCGGCAAGCTGCCGACCGGGCCCATCACGGAGGGCACGGTCTGAGAGAGATCGAGGGGCGTGGAGGGCACAGAAAGAACTCTGAAAATCCATGAGCGGTAAGCGCCCTGTGGCACCCAGGCGGCTGGGAGAGGTTTCGGTGCGGGGTCGACGCCCTCGGACCCTGCTCGAGCAGGCGGAGAAGCTCAGAAAACGCGCGCTCGGGCCTGCACGAACGAGTAGTAGAAGACCGAGTCGCGGCTATGGGCGACCTGCTCTAGCTCTTCACGCATGCCTTGAACGGTTTCTTCCTCGACCTTGCCCGCACGGAGCAACTCGGATGAGCCGCTCAGAAGGAGCTCGGTCCAGAAGGCAAGAAACTCGGCCCGCTCTCCAGCCCTGCGGTTGTCCAGATGAAACGTACGGACCTTGGTCGTGACGTCTCTGTAACCCACCTGCTGCAGCAGATTGCCCAGTTTGGCTCCCACGAAGGGGTCGCCCCCCAGCTCGATTTGCCAGTCATTGAAGGCCATCCAGTAGGCCAAGGTCTTCGGGCTGTAGGGGTCCACGAAGAAACTGGCGTTCTGGACTTCCGTGACCACGATGGGGGAGCCCGGCGCCAGGACTCGATGCACTTCAGAGAGGATCTGCGCCGGGTCTGACACGTGCTCCAGCACCCAGCACAAGAAGGCCGCGTCAAACTGATCTTCCTCGAAGTCGAGGCGCTGGGCGTCGAGCTGGTGAAAGGCGTAGCGCTCATGGGCCCAGCCGAGGCTCTCAAGATAGGACTTCCCCATGTCGAGATTGGCCGGAGATGAGTCCACGCCTGTGACGTGAAGGTCGGGGAAACGTCGAAGGAGAATCTCGGTCTGGGCTCCCACGCCACAGCCCACCTCGAGCAGCTTTCGGCTCCGTCGGTAGGGCAGTTTGTCGTGGACCTTGTCCTCAAGAAAGCGAGCCTGGCGACGCAAGCGGTCCTGTTCTTCGGGTGTGAAGCCGTGAAGATAGCCTTGTTGTTTCTCTGGTTTGTGTTTCTTGCTCACGGACGTCGCTTTTCTTGACGGGGATGAGGTTTGGCGGGCAGGTATTGGTCTGGCCACTGTTGATCAAAAAACTGATAGCGCGCGGAAGCGTCCAGTGTGATGGCCGGGTTTTGCAGGTGTGGTCTGGCCATGGCACAAAGATCGGCACGGCCGGCAGCAAGTATGGTGTTGCATTGATCGGCGCCGGAGATGGCACCCACGGCCATCACGGTGAGCCCTGTTTCGGCTCGGATGCGCTCGGCGAAAGGCACCTGGTACATGCGCCCGGTGATGGGCTGGCTGTCCGGGGTGTTGCCTGCTGTCGAGACATCGATGATGTCGCAGCCGTGTTTGCCGAGTTCGCGTGCGATGGCGACGCCCTCATCTGGCGTCAGGCCTTGCTCGGAGCTTTCCATCCAATCGGTTGCGGAAATGCGCACCGAGATCGGGCGATCCTCGGGCCAACTCTGGCGAAGAGCGTCGAAGACTTCGAGTGGATAGCGCAGGCGGTTCTCAAGGCTGCCGCCATATTCATCGGTTCGACGATTGGAAGCGGGAGACAGAAAGCTCGACAGGAGGTAGCCGTGAGCCATGTGCAACTCGATCATGTCGAACCCCGCGCGGGCGGCTCGCTGGGCGGCACTCACGAACTGATCCCGGATCCGGTCCATGTCCGTACGATCCATCTCTTTGGGTGTTGCCCAGCCCGTGTCGTAAGGCAGTGCTGACGGGGCAATCGCTTGCCAGGCGGAGCCATCCGTGAGAGGGGCGTCACCGTCCCATGGCAGATCACATGCTGCCTTGCGGCCCGCGTGTCCGAGTTGTTGGCAGATTCGAGCGGCGCTGTTCGCATGCACGAAGTCCACGATGCGGGTCCAGGCTCGCTCTTGTTCGTCATTCCAAATGCCAGCACATCCGTACGTGATGCGGCCTTCTGCCGAGACGTCCGTCATCTCTGTGATGACCAGACCTGCGCCGCCGATGGCTCGACTGCCAAGATGGACCAGATGCCAGTCGCCGACAACACCTTCTGGAGCTGAGTACTGGCACATGGGTGAGACCACGATTCGGTTGGGAAGAACCATGCTCCCCACGCGCAACGGCGCAAACATGGGGGGAGGGCTGCACCCATCTCCAGTTTTGAGCTCGGACACGGAAGGCCCAAACTCAGCGGTTTGCTCTTGCCACCACCAGTCGCGAACCTGGTTTACGAGTTCGGGATCACGAACGGCGAGATTGTCGAAGGTGATGGCCTTGCTGCGTGTCATCAGATTGAAGCTGAATTGCAGCGGGTGTTGCTCGATGTAGCGCTCGGAGTTTTCGAACCACTCCAGGCTGGTTTGCGCGGTTTTCTGCAGCTTGGCCCCATCCACCCAGCGGGCGTCTTCATAAGCGAGCAGCGCAGAGGGAATGTCGTCAGTTCCGTGCTCCACGAGAGTCTTGGCGAGTGCGATGGCATCTTCCATGGCGAGCTTGGTGCCCGACCCAATGGAGAAATGGGCTGTGTGGGCCGCATCGCCGAGCAGCACGAGATTGTCACGGCACCATGTCCTGTTCTTCACAGTCGGGAAAGTGCGCCAGATGGAGCGGTTACCCAGGAGCTTGTGTCCTTTGAGGTCCTCGGCGAAGAGTTCTTCGAAGTAGGCAATCGTTTGGGCCTCGTCGGCGTCGTTCAGGCCTGCGCGCTTCCAGGTCTCTTCGCGGCATTCGACGATGAAAGTTCCAAGCCCTTCTTCGAATGGGTAGGCATGCACTTGGAACAAGCCGTGTTCATTCTCTTTGAAGATGAACGTGAAGGCGTTCATGGGGAGTGTTGTTCCCAGCCAGGAAAACTTGCACCGGCGCCAGTCCAGTACAGGCTGAAAGTGATCTGCGAACTGCTGTCGTATGGCGCTGTTAATTCCATCAGCTGCAAGCACGAGATCTGCATCTCCAACATCTTCAATGCAGGTGACGGTGCTTTCGAAAATCAGGTTCACGCCCAACTCGATGCAACGGTTCTGCATAATCTGAAGCAGCCGTTTTCGGGACATTCCACAGAAGCCATGCCCCGTCGAGCGAACGCAGGTGCCGCCGAAGTAGGTCTCAATGTCGCCCCAGTAGATGAACTGCTGGGTGATCGAGTCGTAGGAGGGTGCATCACATTCACGGAAATGAGTCAGGGTCTCGGCAGAGAAGACGACTCCCCAGCCGAATGTGTCGTCGGCCTTGTTCTGCTCATGAATTGTGATGTCGGCATCTGGAAAGGCCTTCTTCATCAAAATGCTGAAGTAGAGGCCTGCCGGACCGCCGCCTATGGAAACAATGCGCATCGCGGCATCATAGGAAGCCTGCGGCGCAGATGCGCGTCCTGTGGGCAGAGGAGGTGGGGTGGCCCGCCTACTCCTTCAGGAATAGGTAGTAGAGCTGACCTTCGGCCACCGTGGTGCCGGCGCGTAGCTCGGCCTCCTCGCCAGCACCCAGATAGATGTCGGCCCGTCCGGCCGTCCGAATCGCACCCCCGGTGTCCTGGTCGAGCATGAGTTGCCGAAAGGGGGTTTTGCGCTTGCCTCTCGCATCCGGGAGGTAAGTGTCCACGAAGACCAGCGCGCCCCGAGGGAACAAGGACTTGTCCGTTGCCAGTGTGCGTTCAGCGCTGACGGGGACATTGAGGCTGCCGTGGGGTTCACCTGCGATGGGTGTGAAGAATACGTAGGAGTCATTGCGTTGGAGGAAGGACATCACCTTGCTCTCAGGTGTTCGCGCGGCCCAGGCGCGAAGGGCTGGCAGCCCAGGATCGCCAGGTTCGATCTCACCCGCAGCTTCGAGCGCGTAGCGGAGTGAAGAATAGGGGCGCCCGTTCTTGCCTGCATAGCCAAGTCGAAACAGTTCGCCATCCGGAAGGCGCACCACAGCAGAGCCGTTGACATGGGCGATGTAGGCGTCGATGGGGTCGGCTAGCCAGACCAGTTCGAGGTCTTGGCCGGCAAGCATTCGGCGGCGTTCGATACTGGCCCGGGTGGGGTAGTCGGTAATTCCTTTTGTTGTGCGTCGTCCGAGGATGACCCCATGGTCGCCCTTGAGTAAGTCGGGCGGCAGGCTGTAGAGGGGGTAGCGGTAGATCGAGTCGCGGACCAAGCTCCCGTCGACGATCGGCGTGCAGTAGCCCGTGAAAAGAACGCCTCCCCCGCGTCCATCCCAACCGGCACTCTGGTAAATCTCAAATTCCGAGTCCATGGACCGCTTGAACTCCGACGACGAACGGCTCGTGGTCAGAATCTCTCGAAATCGCTCGAGACTCTCGAGAGCCCGGTCGTGGTCAATGCCTGCGATAGGGAAGTGACCTTTCGCAGATGGCTTACGTGTCCACTCAATGGATCGGTCAAGCGCCGGAAGGATATCCCTGCGGGAGAGCCACTGAGCGCGCACATTAGGGCCCGCCTCTCCGGGTGGTAGCGGGATGAGGGCTTCGGCTCCCGCAGGAAGGGGGCGCCCGTAGTCGGGGGCGGCGGTGGGTGCCACGCAGGCTGTGAAGCCCGAAAGCAACCCGAGGATCAGGAGAGTTCTCATTGAGTTCTTCACGAACTCACACTATCAACGTCATGGGTCGTCTCAAGCCTCAGATGTTGGAGATCCGTCCCGGGTTGATCTTCGATTCTCTAGAATCGCCCAGAACGCCATGGGCCTGAGGCTCTTGACCCTCTTTCCTGAGTTCCCTTCGCTTCGAATTGTTCATGAACCAAGCAGACAAATCATCTCGAGCCCGTTCAGGCTTCCTCGGCCGCCTGGTCGGTCTGTTCGACAGCGTGAGCTTGGGTATCACGCTGCTGACGCTGCTGTTCATCTACTGCACGATTGGCTCGGCTGGAATCTTCTATCCCGAGGGTGGGCGCTTCTGGGTTGCCGATGCCTGGAGCTATGGCCAACTTCGAACGTTCCGCGGTCTCGAAATGACGGAATACGAGTGGTTCAACTGGTGGCCCTTCGACCTCATCATCGGATTGATCTGCATCAACCTCACGGTGGTCACGTTGCGTCGCATACGGCTGAACGCGATCAATCTAGGCGTCTGGATGATTCACTCGGGCATCATCATGCTCTGCATTGGCAGCGTCTGGTATTTCGGGACGAAGCTAGAGGGCGATACGCCGGTTGTTCGTCGGCAAGTTGCCATCACGACGCCTACGGGAGAGAGCGGCGCGATACTTGCCATTCCCGGCGCAGGGACGGCTCTCGACGGTTGGCGTTTCGATGTGGTGCGAGTCGATCCAGACTACGTTTTGCTTTCTGAGCCAGACGCCGGGAGCCACGACTTCAGTGTGACCGTTTCAGTTGTGCCCCCGGAAGGGGAGCCCTTCATGCGGCAGTTGCTTGCTCGGCATCCGGAACACGCCGAGGATGTTGTGCGTACGAACGACCCAGCGCAGCCCATGGCGCGGGCGATCAAAGTCCTCGGCAAGCCGTTGGTTCATGAAGACTTGCAGATGAGCCTCATCTATGACCCGCAAGACTTCTTCTATCTGGCCAACTGGGTCGAGAAGTCATGGGCGCTTTACCTTCGAGAGGTCTTGCCAGAAGGTGGTTACGGTCCATGGGCGCAGCGCTCCATCAAGAACATGCCGCTGTACAACGACTACCTCAGCAGCACGGAAGAGGCGTGGTTCTCTCCGGGGCAAACTTCGCTTGCCGAGATGGTGGATCCATTGGATGCCATGGCTCTGGCGATGGAAGCGCATGACCCCTTGGGCGATGAGCCTGTCGCCATCACGAGCTATCTCCGCTACGCAGCCATGGAGACGCGACGGATCGCCGGTGGTTCGAGGCTCGACCCGGCGATGACGCTGCGCCTTGAGGACATCGAGAACGAGGCTTTCTTTGATTTGGAGTTGGCCGCTTTTGAATCCGAAGAGCAAGCGGCGGAGATGGGCGTGGGATTTCAGTGGGCCAACTCATTGGAAGAGCGACAGAAACTTTCCGAGACGCGCTCCCCGCGCTTGCGATTCAGCGTGCCCGGTGCTGTGTCTCCGTTTGATCTGTCTGTTCAAAGTGTTGCCCTTCAAAACCCCGCGCTGGAGTTTCAGGAAGTCCCCGGAACAAACTATGAGTATCGCGTGGAGTTCATTCAGGACCTTGGCGAGCAGGGTGTTTTGGCAAGCGTCGAGTTGCGCACGCCCGGGCGCCATTTCCGTCGCTGGGTTTTCGACCCGGAGCATGCTGCGCTCACGATGGACGTGAGCCTTTCCGTTGAGGCCGAACTCGATCACGATGACCACACGGGGCACACGCACACTCCTTCCCTCATCCCAGAGGAGAGGTATGAGTTGGACACCGGGATCGCGATCACATTTGAGCCGGGCCGTGCACCGCCCCCTTTGCTTTTCTTGGGCGGGCCGGGCGAGGCTGATCTCGGGGTGGTTCTCCAGATCGGATCTGTTCAGGACGGAAGTTACGTGCCGCTCGTCGTGGGTGAGCCGGTTTCTCTGGGGAGCGCGCGGACCGTGACGCCGACGAGCTTTCATGCTCGGAGTCATCTTGAAGAGAGGCCAAGCATTGTTCCGTTGCAAGAGCGCAATCGAGATGCGCGTGAACGGCGATCAATGGCGCGTTTTCAATTCGCATCGGGCGGTGAGGTTGTGTCTGACTGGGCTCGATTCCACGAGTACGTGTTCGACGAGCCCGACAACAAGAGAGTTCGCTTTGCTCCTGCTTTACGTCGGTACCCGTTTGCACCTTCGGTTGTCGACCTTCCTGACGGGCGGCGCCTCGAAATGTTGCTCTCGCGTCGGCGGATCCGCTTGCCCGCTCCCGTCGCGCTCGATGATTTCGAACTGACATCGCATGTGGGTGGCTTTACAGGTCAAGTTGCAAGCATCTTGAACTGGACGAGTCAGATTTGCTTCGAGATGGGAAACGAGTGGACCGACCCGATTCCTGTCACCGTGAACGCACCGGCAGAATTTGACGGAATGTGGTTCTTTCAGGCGGCCTGGGACCCTCCCGATCCGTCACGCTTTGCTGGCCAGCCAGACAGCGCCGGACTGAATTACACAGTGCTTGGTGTTGGGAACCGAAATGGCGTCCGCTTGCAGCTCTTTGGCTGCACGGTGGCTGTCCTGGGTATGTTGTATGCCTTCTACGTCAAGCCACAACTCATCCGTCGGCGG
>Ga0315339_1002391_pt1 | contig 14384 bp, 14 predicted proteins | sample ASW17metaG_FD_204514 | JGI IMG/M metagenome (GOLD analysis project Ga0315339, IMG submission 204514) | Ammonia-oxidizing marine archaeal communities from Pacific Ocean, United States - ASW #17 | ecosystem: Environmental > Aquatic > Marine > Oceanic | place: USA: California | collected 2016-12-05
CGTTATTTTTCTTCCCTTCGACCGCCGCTAGCGTTTCCTCTGGTAGGTCAGAATCGTTGTAGAAAAGTTCCGAAAATACCGGGACAGAACGCGGTGTTGAGGTGGCCATGTCAATTCTCCTTTCGATGGTGCCAAAGAGGTTGGCACCTTGTTTTTGTTTTGATAAATACCGCGATGACGTTATCATGCCGGTGTTTCTCGTCAATTGGATTCGCAGGAAAAGGTATGGTAGCTGTTCTTCGAGGATATGTCGGAGGAAGCGGGGCGCAAATACACTATCGAACGTGCGGCGAGGCCGGACCTGATCTGGTCCTTCTCCATGAGTCCCCGCTTTCGTCCCGCGAGTTTGAGCGCGTGATTCCTATCATTGGAGGATTCTGCAGAGTTTTTGCATTCGACACGCCGGGCTACGGCTTGTCTGACGCGCCAAACGCTACCCCGACGATCGGGAGCTATGCGAAATGCTTTCTACAAGCCATCGATAATCTTGGGGTCGACAGCTTCTACGTAGCTGGCGTTCACACTGGTGCAGCAATGGCGCTCGAGCTCGCCGCATACACGTCTCCAAAAAGAGTGCTCGGGGTCGTGTTCTCCGGCCTTCCGCTTTTGACTGAGCAGGCAAAAAATGCAGCGCGCCATCGCATTGGGCGCCCATCGGCAAGAGAAGACGGAGCCCATATGGTGGAGATCTGGGCGAACCGGAGGGCCAGTTGGGGGGAAACGGCGGACCTTCCGCAAATGATGATGGGGGTCAGGGACCTTCTATTATGCTATGATCTATATCCCCAAGCTTACGAAGCCATCTTTTCTTATGATGCAAGATCGGCGCTCACAAGTCTCCGCTGTCCGTCGTTGTTCTTGAATGCGGAGTTTGACGCGCTCGCAAAATCGGATGCTGAGGTGGCGGGTGAGTTAGGAGCGAAACTGAAGATTGTCGGAGGCGTGATGGGGCAGTTGCCGTGGCGCTCGCCCGAAACATACGCGGAAGAGCTCGCTGCCTTCATCGGGAACAATCTGGACTCATGATCGCAGATTCTCGATTGACGCCGCTCGTTTCGTTATCGACCAATGCTAGGGTTCCGAGCGTGCGCCTGGTGGTTAGTTGAAGGCGACGAGGGGCAATCGGTCCGAGAAAGTCATTCGCAACGGAAGCAAATCGACCAAGAAGATCGGGCGAGCCAAAAGATTGCCAGCGGCTGAGCGCGAGAAAATGATTATCGAGGGGGCCATTCATTTTTTCGCGAAGGAGGGCTTCAGCGGGCGGACTAGGGATCTGGCCGCGCACCTTGGAATTACCCAGCCGCTTCTTTACCGCTATTTCCCGACAAAGGGACATCTTATGGAGCGAATCTACCATGAGATGGTGTTTGCACGTTGGAACCCTACCTGGACCAAGCTATTGAAAGACCGTGAGCAAGACTTGGCCCACCGGCTAACCATGTTCTATTCGGACTACGCACATGCTATATTTTCGTATGAGAACTTTCGTGTGTTTCTCTACATGTGGTTGCGAGGCGAGAACGTAAAAAAGCAATTCTTACGGTCGGCCCATCGGCGGCTATTCAGGACGATTTGTCGGGAGCTGCGCGCTACTTGTGGTCTACCTTCCACTAAGGAAACGCCGATTCTTGAACAGGAGGAAGAGCTCGCCTGGGCGCTTCATGGAAACGTCATTTACCTTGGTTTTCGCGAGTTCGTTTTTCATTTGCCAGCGGCTCAAAGCCGTGAAGAATTGATAGGGGCCTATGCGCGAATGTTCGTGGAGGGCGCAAGCAAGGAGATGGCGCGGCTCCACGGCGCCAAAGGCACCGCCCACAAACGACTCCGAATCCACGATCAGGCGCCCTGAACACCGGAGATTAGACGGTCACCGGACTGCCTCGTTCACGATCCCGGAGGCGCTCAGTCGCTTCTACGTCCACGGTCATGTCCTCGGAGTTCACCGCAACCCTATACTTGTCGGCCGCACGCTCTATCGAAATCTTTTCTTCGGAAACGTCGCGGGCGACTAATCTAGGATCTCTTTCGCTCGCTGGACCCCATCCTCCCGACCCCGGCATATAAGCGCGGATTAGGTCACCCGATGTCATTGTGACCTGGAATTTCGATGGCATGCTGCGAGTCTCTCCGCCGCTATTCATCTCGATGCGCGTCGGATTGGCGCTACCGCCGCCGGCAAGACCCCACGGCGACGTTTTCATTCGATCGCTTCGAACCTGAACAGTGGTCTCCGGTGCCAGATACCTCCAGCTTCGCGCCATGCCAAGGGCGCCCCGGAACTTTCCTGGTCCTTCGGTGTTTGAAAGTAGGCCGTATTCCTCAATTCTGATTGGGTACTCGGCCTCAATCTGCTCCACGGGGATGTTGGCGATATTGTTGATTCCCGCGCCCGCCGCCTCTATGCCGTCCTTGTCAGGTCGTGCTCCCATCGCCGATTCAGAATGAAAATCCAAGAGGACCCAGGGCTTCGATGCCTCGCCCGCACGGGGCACGTAGCCCGAACTCATGACGCCTAATTCGCAGCTCCCCGGACAGGTATACATCAACTCCGGCAGCATTTTGGCAAAAGCGCCAATCACCGCGTGTCCGGCCCGCATATACCCCAATCCACGCGCGCCGACGGCTGCCGGTGGGCGCGGATTGACAAAGCAGCCCTCAGGTGCGGACACTATGAACGGGCGGAAGTAGCCGGCGTTGTTGGGAACGTCCACACCCAGCGCGGTGAGCACACATTTAAAGACAGCGAGGCTGACCGCTCGTGTCGTTGCTATTACAGGCTGGATTGCACCCCGGCACTGTGGTGACGTACCCGCAAAGTCCAGGTGAATTTCGTCACCCTTCTTCGTGATTGTCGCAACAATCTCGATTGATTCATCAGTTATACCGTCGTCGTCAACGAAGTCCGAAAATGACCAGGTTCCATCCGGCAGGTCAGCTATCGTTTGTCTCGTCAGGCGCTCCGAGTAGTCGAGCAGTTCGTCAACGTATGTGGGCCAATCATTCACCCTATACCCACCGACCAGTGTCCGATACTCGCGCTCGCCGAATTCGAGCGCGGCCAGCATGGCGGAGAAATCTCCGAGGACAGTTTCGGGCACTCGCACGGCCGCCTCCAACAGCGAGAAGAATGTCTCGTTGCGGCGCCCGCCTTCGAATACCTTAACGGGCGGGATGCGGAGACCCTCCTGATAGATCTCAGTGCTGTCGCATGCATTTCCACCTGGAACGCGACCTCCAATATCCGTTTGGTGAGCCATCGAACAGACGTAGCCGATATGTACTCGGTCGATGAACACGGACTTAAACAAGAAAATGTCGGGTAGATGACTGCCGCCAGAGTAGGGGTCATTGACGGCAACGATGTCGCCTTCGTCGAACCATCCGTTGAATCGGGCCAGGCACGCATGGAGGGCAGGCATCATGCCGCCGAGATGAAGCGGCAAACATAGGCCTTGGCCAATCAGTTCACCTCGTGTGTTCAAAATTCCGGTGGAGAAGTCGAGAGCGATTCGAACAATCGCCGAACGCGATGTCCGACTCAAAGTGAGGGCCATCCCGTCGCCGATTCCGTCCAGGGCATTCCGGATTACTTCTAGTCTAATTGGGTCGCTGACCTGCGCCATCTTTAGGACTCCTTGCTTCTTCGGCTAGTTCGGCCCGTAGGGCAGCACGCTCTTTGTCCGGCGCGAGGTCAATCGCCGTCTCAAGGATATTCAGGCCGACGACTTCGCTCCAGGCCTTAAGCAGGGACCGGTGAAGCGATCCAGGCTTGCCGTTCCCAATCGGAGCGCCGTTCACTGAGACGATAGGCGTCACGCAGTCCCTTGTGTCTACTTGGAATACTTCGTCAGCTTGCATCAAATCAAACAGGCTGAAGTCTCCAGTGCGGGTGTGAACCCCTATTTCACCGGCAAGACGCGAGACCATCGCCGCGCTCGTGCTGTCGAGGGTGTACTGCGGGTTTGGCGCGCAGATTTCTCCATTCGCGAAAAAAAGAAGGTTTGCGCCTGGCGCGATCCCCGTTACGCGCCCGTCAAGGTCTAACATAAGGGCTACCGAGCCGGGATCCATTGCCTGAGCCTCCAACCACGCGATCGTGTGGCCCATTTTGTTTGCTATCTTGACCTTTGGTGACAGGGATTGCGGCGGGATCCGCCGAACGCTTGGCACCATCGCCCTTTTCCCGCGGACGTAGAAGTGGGCAATCGAACCTGGGTCGATTTCCTGGGTGTATACGATCACCGTCGGGCGACCACGGACGCCCAGAATATCGAACGAAACGTCGAACGCGCCGCGTGTGACGATTTGCACAGCGGTGACGTCGTGCCCGCTGTGATGCTCGGCGTTTCGCGAGACTAGGTCTTCGACGATTGAACCGAAGGCGTTTGGGTCCATGCCGATATCGATACGCACGTATTTTAAAGCGCGGAATAGTCGATCGATGTGACGTTCTAGTTCAAACAGTTTTCCGCCGAAGGTGCGTTCGACTTCATAAACGGTGTCGCCGACACGAAGGCCACGATCAAAAACTGAGATAGTTGCTTCACTCCGGGGAACGAAATCGCCGTTCACGAATACGAGTGGTTCGCCCATTACTTCAGCGTCCTGCATTTATTGATCAAAATGATGATAAGCTTGTCACCGGTCATCACGTTTGGCAAGATACCCCTGGATGCGCGTGCCCGCGAAGAGGCGTTTGCGCGTCAGGGAGGTTGGCAATGAAAGATGGCTATTGGGCTATCGATTGCGATCTGCACATTGTCGAACCCGACGACCTTTGGTTGGACTACATCGATTCTCGCTTTGCCGATCGGGCACCGAGAAAGGTAGCGACTACTGCAATCGATAGTTTCTTTTTGGTGGACGGTCGACTGGCACCGCGAATTCCTGGAGACGCTCTTGCCGCTGTGCAGCGCTACAATGCAGAACTAATCAGGGACCAAAAACGACCGGAAATGACTACCGGTGATTTTGAGGCGACAACAGTTCGCCGCGCCATGGACGCGGAAGGCCTTGATGCGGCGGTCCTATTCCCCACAAGTGCGCTCTCGGTCAACGAACACGAAGATCTTGATCCCGACTTTTCGCATGCTATCGCGCGAGCATATAATAACTGGTTGGCTGACTTCATAAAGAGCGGTGATCCAGATCGTATGTACGGCTGCGGCATCGTTGCCATCCAGAGTGTCGATCTGGCTGCAGACGAGATAGAGAGAGTGGCGAATCTCGGTTTCAAAGCGATTGTGTTGCGACCTAATCCGCCGCGGCTTGGCTGCTACTTCCACCATCGAGAATTCGACAAAATATGGCGCACCTGCGAGCGGCTTGGACTTGCGGTCGTTTTTCATGAAGGTGCCGGCAGTAGTCGGTTGTCAAGCGGCGCCGACCGATTTCGCCGGGGGTGCGAGTATGCCATATGGCATGCGGCTGCCCATCCCATGGAGCAAATGCATGCGGTAGCGGCGATGACGCTTGGTGGCGTCATGGAACGTTTCCCAAATCTTCGCGTGGGTTTTCTTGAGGCCAATTGTTCTTGGTTGCCTTATTGGTTGTGGCGGCTGGACGAGCATTGGGAGTTCAAGGGTTATCTCAGCCCGGATGAAGTCACGCTGCCACCGAGCGAATACTTCAAGAGACAAGGGTGGGCGAGCGTCGAGTCCGAAGAAACGCCGGTCGGCAAGACGATCGAGCAAATCGGCGACAGCAACATCGTCTTCTCGACCGATTGGCCGCATCTGGACTCGGCCTACCCGAACAGCATTCGGGACTTCCTATCGCTGGAGATATCAGCTGACAGCAAGAGGAAGATTCTCTGGGATAACAGTATGCGACTTTACAACCTTTAACGGGGGCGCCGAAATGGCCGTACGGGTTGGCAGCGATGTTGGGGGAACGTTCACGGATGTCGTGGTGATGGACGAGTCTGGGCGAGTCCATGCAAAAAAGGTTCTGTCGACGCCGCCAAATTTCAATCGGGCGGTTTCAATCGGCCTAAAGAGTTTGCTCGATGAGACAGGTACCGCGGCGGCAAGCGTTCAACAGTTCCTTCACGGCGCGACAGTAGCAACGAATGCGATAATTACCAGAACCGGGGCCAAGACGGGGCTGCTAACCACGTTCGGATTCCGGGACGTCCTCGAGATTCGCCGAATGCGAATGAACAAACTCTACGACATCAACTGGCAGAAGCCGCCGCCACTCGTCCCACGCAACCTTCGGCGCGAGGTTGTCGAGCGCATCGATTCACGTGGCTCGGTCGTAGCTGTTCTCGATGAGGAAACGGTACGCCGCGAGACGAACGTCCTCCTGGGTCAAGGTTGTACGGCAATCTGCATTTGCTTCATCAATTCCTACGCCAACGGCGAACACGAAAGACGGACTGCTCAAATCGTTAGGACAATTTCGCCACAGGTCTATGTCGGCATTTCGAGCGAAATCTTGCCGGAAATGAAGGAATATGAGCGGACGAGCACGACCGTTATCAATGCATATGTCCAACCGATCGTCAGCCAGTACTTCGAAGCAATGAGGCAAGATGTTGACGACATCGGTATCAAAACTCCGATTATGGTGATGCAGTCGAATGGCGGAATGACGACGTCTCAGATTGCCGCGCGCTTCCCTATGAATATCGTCGAGTCTGGCCCGGCCGCCGGCGTCACAGGCGCGTTTCACCTCGCAAGCCGAATGGGCCTCAAGAACGTGCTCACGCTGGATATGGGTGGCACTACGGCGAAGGCGGCGCTAATCGAGGACGGAGTCGTTTCCAGGTCACCTGAGTACGAAGTTGGCGGCGAGATGAGTATCGGGCACCGGCTTCTCAAGGGAAGCGGCTACCTACTGAGGGTGCCCTCGATCGATATCGGAGAGGTAGGCGCGGGGGGTGGCAGCATCGCCTGGTGCGACTCGGCGGGCGCGTTGAAGGTGGGTCCCAATAGCGCCGGCGCCGAACCCGGGCCAGCGTGCTACGGCCGGGGCGGAAGCGAGCCGACAGTGACCGACGCCAACGTCCTCCTGGGGTTCACCAACCCGGTAGCTTTGGCTGGCGGAACGTTCCCCCTTGATCCCGGCCAAAGCGAGCGGGCGGTGAGCGATCGTATCGCCAAGGCGCTTGGACTCGACGTCACGCAGTCGGCGTGGGGAATACGCACGGTTGCCAAAGCAAGTTTGGTCCGAGCGATTCGCGCCGTGTCGATCGAACGCGGCCGCGATCCTCGGCGCTTTGTAATGTTCGCGTTTGGCGGAATGGGGCCGGTGCATGCTGTGGAATTGACAGAAGATTTGGGCATGGATAAGGTAATTATTCCACCGCTGCCCGGATTATTCAGCGCTCTGGGTTTGCTTTTCGCCGACGTAGAACACCACTTCGTTCAAACTTTCCGCGGTGGCTTGCACGACGTCGAAGCGCCGGCCACCGAAAGTCTACTGTCGGCACTGGCCGAAGATGGTTCACGCATTCTGAGCGACGCAGGGTTTGGGTTAGCTGACCGGAAAATCGACCTTTTCGTCGATCTCCGGTATTTGGGTCAAGACAACGCGATCACCGTTCCCATGAGGCAAAATGGAAATGTCTCTAGAGAATTGCGGGACGCATTTGAAGCGGAACACCAAACGACTTTCGGTTACGCGTCGCAGGACGAAGAAGTGCAGATCGTCGCATTCCGATGCATCGCGCTCGGTCTGAGCGAGGGAACAAGCGTACCATCGAACCTGTCGATCTCAACTGCCACGACCGGCTCTTTGGCCGCGTCGAGGCGTTGCTATTTCGGCGCCGATGTGGGGTGGCTAACGGCAGACGTAATTGGACGCGACCAGTTGTCGGAAGAACCGGCGCATGGACCGCTCCTCATCGAAGAAGACAACTCGACCACTCCAGTGCCGCCAGGCTGGACGGCCACAATCGACAACTGGTCGAATATCATCGTTTCGCGGCGCTAACATAGCTAAAACAGGAACGCGAAATGAGAAAGCTTTCTACTATTTTTGCGAGGGTGGGCGGCGGTCTGATTCTCATTAGCGCGCTAATGGTTTTTGTTGATGTTCTGTTGCGCAAGCTATTCGCTACCAACCTGTTCGAAAGCTTCGAGTTGTCCGGATATGGGTTTGCAATTGCGTACACTTTTTCACTCGCCTTTGCACTCTTGTCAAAAGCCCATATTCGGATTGACGTCATCCGAGGTCGTTTCGGCCCGCGCTGGCGTGGTGTTCTCGATGTGTCGGCCGCATTCGTCATCGCACTGGTTGCGATATTCTTTGCCTACTTCGCATGGCGAACAACGAACAAGAGCTTTGTGGTCGATGCCCGCTCATTTTCACAGCTCGGCACGCCGCTCGCAATCCCACAGTTCTTCTGGGCACTTGGTTTTTCCTGGTTTGCGATTGTCGCGTCCTGGCTCGCGGCCTCAAGTCTGATCGCCCTCTCTAGATCAGATTTTCCGCGGGTAGATCGGCTGGCCGGCATGGATGAATTTGATGAACCAAATCATGGCCCGTAAGCGCCGAACGCAATGGTAGCGATTGCGTTCTTACTCCTGGTGGCGCTAGTTGTCGCCGGCGTCCATGTTGCTGCGGTGCTGGGTATCCTTGCGCTGTTATTGGAACAGATGTTCTCCTTCTTCCCGCTACTGGCAGCGATCGGCGAGGTGACATGGAGCGCGAGCACGGAATTCATTCTGGTTGCCGTTCCAATGTTTATTCTCATGGGGCAGATTCTGCTGCGCACCGGAGTCGCTGGAGCGATGTTTGTTGCCCTGGATAAGTGGGTCAACTGGCTCCCCGGTGGCTTGATGCATACGAACGTGGCCTCTAGTGCGCTTTTCGCGGCAACGTCGGGTTCGAGTGTGGCTACCGCGGCGACCATTGGAACGATCGCGATCCCCAACATAGAAAAAGGCGGCTATAACCCGCCACTTTTCCTCGGATCGTTAGCGGCCGGTGGAACACTTGGCATCCTCATTCCGCCAAGCATCAATATGATTATATATGGGGTTCTTTCCGATACTTCTGTCACGGATCTCTATCTCGCGGCAATGGTGCCGGGAATTCTCCTCGCGGCGATGTTTTCGCTGTCGATTCTGTTGATCTGTCTGGTGATGCCGACACTGTCAGGGAACCGCACCGGTAGTGTCAGTTGGTACGAGAAATTGGTCCAACTGAAGCACCTGGTGCCGCCGCTTGGACTCTTCATTGTCGTCGTTGGTTCGATCTACCTTGGAATCGCGACCCCTACCGAGGCGGCTTCCCTAGGAGTGGTGGCCGCTCTTGGTCTCGGCGCATGGCGCAAGGCGCTTTCTATTCAAGTCTTGATGATAGCGTTCCAAGAAACCATGAAGACGACGGCCATGGTGATGTTGATCGTTGTGGCGGCTTTCTTCCTGAACTTCGTGCTCGCTAGCATCGGGGTAAACAAAGTTATCACCGACCTCATGGTGGACCTACCCTGGTCGCCAACGGTTTCGATGCTGATGATAGTAGCTATCTATTTAGTACTCGGAATGTTTATGGAAACTCTGTCACTAATGATTGCAACGACACCAATTATTGTGCCCGCGATCGTTGCGTTGGGTTTCGACAAGGTCTGGTTTGGAGTTGTCTTCATGATTCTGATCGAAGCCGCGTTGATAACGCCGCCGATCGGCGTCAATCTTTTCGTCGTCCAATCTGTTCGCGGCGGCGGCCCGTTTAGGGATGTCATAGTAGGCGCGCTACCGTTCCTGCTGATGATGATCGGCCTAATTTTTGTCCTTCTAGCGTTCCCCGATCTGGCTCTCTGGTTACCCAGGTTCGCGGGCGCTAATTGAGTTGCTGGTTTTGTTTGAGTTGTTGGTACCATGTGAAGTATTAATGCAACACATAAAATAGGGAGATCAGACTATGTGGAGGCCATTAGGGGTCTTGCTACCTGCACTCTTGCTGTCGATATACAGTGTGCAGCCGGCCCAAGCCGAGACCGAAATCAGCGTTATCGGAAACGTGGGCGTAACGACGCAGTCCAAGAAAGTCGAACGGCCATATTGGACCGAGAAACTTTCCGAACGTTCCAAAGGTTCAATCAAAGCCAATTTCCGTGCGCGCGAAGAAATGGGTCTGAAGGGTCCGGAACTTGTTCGACTTCTGCAAGACGGCGTAACTCAATTTGCGTCGGTCTTTCTAGGAGCGGTCTCTGGAGAGAACGCTATCAATGACGCGATGGATCTGGCCGGTCAATCACCGTCGCTTGCCGAACTTGAGAAGACAATTAGTGCTTTCGCACCAGTAATGGCCCAGGAATATGAGAAGAAATACGGGATCAAGATCCTCGCATATCATTCTTTTCCCGCGCAGATGCTTTTCTGCAAGGACGAGGTGCGCGGCCTCGAGGATCTAAAGGGTCGCAACATCCGCAGTTCGGGTGCGTCGCAAGGCGACTTATTGAAGTATTTCGGGGCCAATCCAATCGCCATGTCGTACACGGAGGTACAGCAGGCACTTCAGAAAGGCGTTGTCGATTGCGCGATCACGAGTGCTATAGGCGGTTATTCGGCTAAGTGGTACGAGGCAGCCGGGTATCTCTTCACCCTGCCGATCAACTGGGCGGTGAGTCTCACCGCGGTAAACATTGACGCGTGGAACAAGTTGGATGCAAGCACGCGGCAGACTATTAGCGCTAACGTGGCAGAGATGCGGGACGCAATGTGGGCGCTGAATCGTGAGGAAGGTGAGATCGGCATCAGCTGCAACACAGGTGGGAACTGCCCTCTCGGTCCGGCAGGAAAGATGACTAGGGTCGACGCTTCAGCGCGAGATGCGGCACTTCTCGCCGAAGCACTGCCCAAAGCGGTTCTCCCAAACTGGGCGAAACGCTGTGGCGACGACTGTGTCGCTGCATTCAACGAAACGGTCGGCAAGGTGACGGGCCTGACCGCAAAGATGCCGTAGATGAGAGTGGGGTCGCGATCGCTGAAATCAGCGTTCGCGGCCCACTTTTTGGGGGACACACCATGTGGGATGCGTGCGCGGAGCACGCTCTGTCTACCGAGACGCTGGTTGCCCTGTTCGACAATCGGATTCCTGCGATACGGCTTGAAGCATTTGCCTCTGGCATTGAATGCGGGGCGTTTATCGATGGTCTTGAAAAAGTGCGGCTTAGCTACTATCGCCATCTCGACCCCCCAGTGGCCTATGTCGGGTTATCGCAGGGCGACCATCGCGAGGCTCACCAAAAGGACGAGTATTTTCGCGCAGTGAGCAGCGCGTCGAGGGATTTGGAGAAGGTCTACTCCAACTCGTTCAATCCAACGGAGAGGTTGATCTCTGTTCTTGGACCCTTGCTTCCCGGCGATCTCTCGATCGCGACCGAGCCAGCCTTCGGGCCATATTGCCACGCGATCATTCGTCTCATGTCGACCAACTTCATGCTCCACGCTGACTTTGCGCCGTTCAACGCTCCCGGTTACGAGATCAGCAAAATAGATAGCCAATTAACCTGGAACCTATTTCTGACAGCGCCCGGCGGAGGTGGAGTTACGACAATCTACGAAACGCCCTGGGAACCGAATGCTTTTCTGGGTGGCCTGCCGGTTAGCTACGGGTTACCGGAAACCACAGTTCTCGGAAAAAGGTCGCTCTCCTATCGCGGCAGGGCGGGAGATGTTGTGATTTTTAATAGTCGGAATCTTCATCGTGTGATGTTGGGCGATCTTCAAACCGAAGAAAAGCGGATTCAGATTGGATCGTTTTTGGGTAGAACGACGAATGGCGACGTCGTCGTTTGGTCTTAAAGTAGGTGTGCTGATGGGCAAAGATGTACTCGGGCTGGATGCAAAAATTGGCGTTCTAGTTCCGGCAACGAATACGATTGTGCAGCCCGAATTCGAGCAGATGCGACCGGCTGGCGTGTCCAATCACACTGCTAGGGTGGTGCTAGGCAGCAACCCCGCCGACTACATGACCAACTATCGAGAGACTGTGCGGTTGAATGACATCAATACAAAATTGGCGCTTGATACGTTGTTGCCTTGTGAACCCGATATTCTTGCCATCGGCCACTCGCATGATTCATTTGAGGGAGGCCTAGAGGGGGCAAGAGAATACGAAGAAAAGCATGTTTTGATGTCAGGTTTGCCGACGGTTGTTCCCTCTTTGGCGATGGTCGCCGCATTGGAGGCGCTTGGTAGACCTAAAAGACTCGCGATCCTTACACCTTACACACCGGAAGGAGACGAGATGACTGCCGCGTTTTTTGATGACGTGGGCTACACGGTCGTATCGATTGTGGGCCTTCACATAAAGGTTGCGACCGCCATTGCCGAACTGACAAGACATGACGTCACCGAATGGGTCAGGAGTATGGACAGCTCTAAGGTGGATGCGCACATTCAGGTCGGAACAAATTTGGCTATGGCCTCGTTCGCGCCCGCGCTCGTCAACGAACTCAAAAAACCAGTCTTGACAATCAACACGGCTACTTACTGGAACACACTAAATCGCCTCGGTCTCAAAACAGGCTCAAGCGAGCTTTTTGGTTGCCTTGCAAGTTAGAAGAGGGCAGCGCCGCCTAATAAAGTAATATGCAGATCGTGAACAGAGATGTACTCGGACGGCGCGCCGTTATTGGGGTGATCGTTCCCAAGACCAATACCGTCGTTTAGCCGGAACTTGACGACATGCGTCCGCGCAGCGTGACCAATCATATTGCGCGCATCGAAAGTCGCCCTCGTCCTGTGCAAACCATGGAAGCGTATGTGGCTTCGGTGCAGTTCGAGCCTCAGGCGACGATTGACGCGATCACGCAAGTTCTCGCTGCCGATCCAGATTTGGTTATCCTCGGTCACTCACTCGACTCCTTCGCTGGGGGCGTGGCGTCAGTGCTGCTGAACAATTTGAGGCGACGTTGTCGGTTCACTGCGGAGGACGGCCATTTGTGGCACCTGCGCTAGCGGTTCGGGACGCGCTTGCGGCCCTAGGCGTTGAAGGATCCATATCAATTCTGAGCCCGTATTTCGAACCAGGCGGAAAATTGGTGACGGATTTCTTTGAGAGTGCCGGCTATCCAGTATCCAGAGCGCGTCACTTGGCCTACACATCGGCCCACGATATCGCACGCACGCCAAGTACCGAGACGATAGGACTCATCCGCGAACTCGATTCGCCGGAAGTGGATGCCATTGTCCAGGTCGGCACCAATCTGCCATTCCTCAAGATCGCTTCGATTGCCGAGGCATTTCTTGGCAAAGCGGTCATCTCGATCAACACAGCGACCTACTGGCGCGCACTTCGATATCTTGGGATCAGAGATCAAACCGTCGGCTTCGGGCGTCTATTTTGGGCATTCTAGGAGCAAAGGACGTGCAACCATGAAGGATACGCTCGGTCATCGGATGAAATTCGGGATCATCATTCCGTCCACGAATACGACCGTTCAGCCGGAAATGGATGGAATGAGGCCGGACGGCGTAACAAACCAGATCGGTAGATTCCCCAAGGATAACCTGCGTTTTGACAACGACGATCACTTCGGAAAAATCGTTAGGGTTTCATCTACTGTCGACGAAACAGCCGAGACGCTAATGACGTGCGAGGTCAACCACTTCATCATCATGAACGCGATAGTATCTACGACAGGACGCAAGTTACCGGTAGCGAGGCTGTCCGGAATTCTCATCAAACAGAGGTACTATGTGGACGGGACAAACGGGGCAGGTCAGCGAGGCGCGGAACTGATGGAATGTACTGCCGTCGTTTTCTGACTGGCATCGTGTCTTCTAGGGGATTATGACGACCTTGCCAAAGTTGCGACGACTTGCGACAAAAGCTTGCGCGTCACCTGCTTCACTAAGTGAAAATTCGGCCGCCATTACCGGGGCTAGTCTTCCTTGAGCCATCAGATCGAAAAAGAATGAAAGCTCTGGCGGCGCGGCAGGGGCCCAAAAGCAGGGATTGTCTTGACCTGCTATTCGTCATCAAATCCCTCGGGGCCGGGCTCTGGTGGCACAAATAGGCAGGGATATTCGATGGCAACAAAGGGAGAGGGCGGGGCGCATCCGCCGCGGGATGTTCCCGCTTACGACGACTGTATGGCTTCGTTTCGCGCCGAGGACGTGGCCGCGACGTTGTCGGGCGGCCTGGCCGAAGGCCTGAACGTCTGCGTCGAATGTGCGGACCGCCACGCGGAGGACGACCGCGTCGCGCTCTATTGGGAGGGCGCCGATGGCGATAGTTCGGTCCATACCTTTGCCGAGCTGCGCGACGGCGCCGCGCGCTTTGCCAATTTTCTCAAGGGGCAGGGCATCGGCCCCGGCGACCGGGTCGCCATCATGCTGCCGCGGGTACCGGAACTGATCGTAGCGGCGCTCGGCATTTGGCGCGCAGGCGCCGTCTACACGCCGATGTTCACCGCCTTCGGC
>Ga0315339_1002392_pt1 | contig 14377 bp, 11 predicted proteins | sample ASW17metaG_FD_204514 | JGI IMG/M metagenome (GOLD analysis project Ga0315339, IMG submission 204514) | Ammonia-oxidizing marine archaeal communities from Pacific Ocean, United States - ASW #17 | ecosystem: Environmental > Aquatic > Marine > Oceanic | place: USA: California | collected 2016-12-05
GACCTACGAGAATTCATACATTTCCTGGAAGAGCGGGGAGAACTGCGCCGCATCACCACGCCGGTCAACCATGAGTTGGAGATCACTGAGATCGCCGACCGGGTTATCAAGTCCGGCGGCCCGGCCCTGCTGTTTGAAAACGTCACAGGGTTCGACACCCCCGTGATCATCAACATGTACGGTTCTTTCCAGCGGACGGCGTGGGCCCTTGGCGTGGATAGTATGGACGAACTGGTCGGCCGAATAGAAGGCGTCTTGAACCTGATGCACGGCCCTCCCAAAGGTCTGCTGAACAAACTCCGCACCCTCGGCAAGCTGGTGAACATGGGCTCTTACCAGGCCAAAACAGTGAACAACGCACCCTGCCAAGAGGTAGTGCTGCAGGGAGACGATGTCGATCTCTACAAGTTCCCGGTGCTTAAATGCTGGCCTCTGGATGGCGGGCAGTTCGTAACCCTTCCGTTGGTCATTACCAAAGACCCGGTGACCGGCATCCAGAACTACGGCACCTACCGGATGCAGGTCTACGACAAGCAGACCACCGGCATGCACTGGCAGACCCATAAAGTTGGTACCCACCACTACCGCATGAGCCACGAACTGGGCTTGGACAGGATGGACGTCGCCGTTGCTCTGGGCGGTGATCCGGCCACTATTTGGACGGGATCAGCGCCGCTGCCACCGGACATGGACGAGATGGCTGTGGCCGGGTTCCTGCGGGAAGAAGGCGTGGACCTGGTCAAAGCCAAGACCAGCGACTTGATGGTCCCAGCCCAGGCGGAGATCGTGCTGGAAGGCTACGTGACCCCGGGCGAAGAGCGAGACGAAGGCCCTTTCGGAGATCACACCGGATACTATTCGATGGAAGACCCATACCCGGTCTTCCACATCACCTGTATCACCCATCGGAAAGCCCCCATCTATCCGGCAGCAATCGTCGGCCGTCCCCCCATGGAAGACTTTTACATGGGCAAGGTGACCGAACGTATATTCCTGCCCTTGATGAAATTGATCCTGCCCGAGGTCGTTGATATCAACATGCCGGCCGAGGGATCGTTCACCAACCTGGTCATCGTGTCGATCAAGAAACAATTCCCCGGCCACGGCCGCAAGGTTATGCACGGGCTATGGGGGCTGGGTCTGATGAGTCTGGTCAAAACCATCATCGTGTTGGACCACAATGTAGACGTCCACAACATGTCGGAGGTCGCCTGGCGGGTGACCAACAACATTGACCCGTCCCGTGACTTCGTTTTCTCCGACGGCCCGATTGACGACCTGGATATCGGCTCAGCGACCCCCAAGTTCGGCGGCAAAGTCGGTATCGACGCCACCATCAAGGTCCCTGAGGAGGGCGGCCGCAGGCGGGAATGGCCACCGGACATCGTCATGGATCCGGCGGTGAAAGAACTCGTCGACCAGAAATGGGATGAATACGGCATCTCCTAAACGCCAATCGAAAACCATACCAACAACATCACGGCGCACTCTGTGGTGATGTGAGAAGATACTGAGCATGTCGGCCGCCAACGCCATAACAACCCCCGTTGGAATCCTCGCCACCAGGATCCCCCGTTACCTCAGCACCATCCGGGTCTGGGAGTCACTCTACGCCCTGCCATTTTGCTTCATGGGTATGATCCTGGCCGCCGACGGGTGGCCCGGTTGGAGCGTTGTCATCTGGATCACCGTAGCCTTAACCGGGGTCAGGACATTGGGCATGGCCGCCAACCGGTTCCTCCACCGAAAAGAAGACGTCCACAATCCACGGACAGCCAGCCGCCACCTTCCCACGGGTAAATTGAATCCCCTTGAGGTCTTTGGGCTGATGCTCGTCGGCATCGGGGTATTCTTCTACGCGGCATCGCAACTGAACGGCTTGGCCCTCGCACTGGCGCCGGTGGCTGCGGCTTACGTCGTCATGTATTCCTTCGCAAAGTATTACACCTGGGCCTGTCATTTCTTCTTGGGTTGGGCACTTGCCATATCTCCGTCCGCAGCCTGGATAGCGGTCACAGGACGTCTCGACCCGGAGCCAGTACTGCTATCGGTGGTGGTTGCCCTCTGGGCCGGCGGCTTCGACATCATCTACGGCTGCGCTGACCTGGACTTCGACCGGAAATACGGCGTGAATTCCTTCCCCAAGCGCTTCGGTATCGCCGCTGCCCTGCGGACGACTAGGGTCATGCACACCGCCGCCGCCGCTGCGTTACTGGCCTTGGGATTTTGGATGGACCTGTCCTTCTACTACTTCATCGGCTGGGTCATCGCCGTCAGCCTCCTGGCTTTTGAGAACGGGCTGCTCAAGCCGAATGACCTGTCCAAACTGCGCTCGCCGCTCTTCCAGTACAACAGCGTGATTTCCATGGCGCTTCTGGTCTTCACCATCCTGGGTGTGGCACTATGACCACGGTAAATTCCCAAAATTCCAAGCCCGTAGTTGTCGGAATCACCGGCGCCAGCGGGGCCGTGATGGCCAGGGCAACGGTGGATGCACTGCTGCGCCGTGACATACCCACGGTGGCGCTCTGTTCCAATCCGGGGCGTATGGTCTGGCAGGAAGAGCTAGGAGAGAATTTCAACGAAACGCTGGTGGAATGGGAGGAACACCCGTCATTCGTCCATTACCCGATAAATGAACTGAGAGCGCCTGTGGCCAGTGGCACCTACCCCACCGCGGGCATGGTGATTGTCCCGGCCAGCATGAACAGCATCGCGTCCCTGGCCAGTGGTATCTCCGGCAACCTGCTTCTGCGCAGCGCGGATGTCTGCCTCAAGGAACGGCGGCCTTTGGTGCTGGTGCCCAGGGAAACCCCGCTGCACAGCATCCATCTCGAGAACATGCTGACCTTGAGCCGCATGGGCGCCATAGTGGTCCCTCCGGAGCCGGCCTTCTATCTCAAACCCCAGGGTATCAGCGACATTGTAGATTTCGTGGTCGCCCGCATCTTTGTTGCCCTCGGCTTGGATCCGGCCATGCCCGGTGAGATGCAATATCAAGGCCCTGACGCTTGATCCACCCCTACCATGGCTGAATTAAAAGGCGCCGAAAAACAACGATACGTAGCCGACCTCTTCTCTCGAATATCGGGCCGTTACGACCTGATGAACGACCTAATGACGCTGGGCATGCACCGCCGCTGGAAGCGCTATACGGCAGCATTGGCCACCCAGGGGCTGACCGGGAACGCCATCGACGTATCCAGCGGGACTGGCGATCTGGCATTGGAGTTGGCACGCCTACCGGGAATAGATCATGCTGTTGGCCTGGACTTGCTGCAGAGCATGGTCACCAGGGGCAAGGCCAAGGCAGCAGCACGGGGGATGGGCGACTCGATCACAATGATCGCGGGTGATGCACTTTATCTACCCTTCGCCGATGACAGTTTTGCCTGCGCCACCGCCGGATTCAGCCTCAGGAATATGCCCGACGTCGAGAAAGCTCTGTCCGAAATGGTCCGCGTCGTCCGTGCGGGTGGCCGGGTGGTGATATTGGAGCTTTCACCCATGAAACCGGGGTTGCGGTCATCTCTCTTCCGGCCCATCTTCCACGGGCTGGTCCCGCTTATCGGTCGATTGGTGGCAGGCGATTGGACCGCATATTCGTACCTACCCCGGTCGGTTGATTATTTCTTGGAAGCCGGCAGATTGGCGGAACTGTTGTCAGGATTGGGTCTTGACGACGTGGGGTACCGCCGTCTTGGTTTTGGGACAGTAGCCGTGCATTGGGGAGTCAAGAATAACCCTCTCAGACAGGCGGATGATTTTTTGGCGTACTCGAATAAAAAAACGCCTTAGGCGTTCACTCCCTTCGTGGAATGACGTTATTCAGCTTGTTTCTCATCCATTCCTAAGTTAGAATGACCTGGATATTGCGGTATTCGACACAGCTATCTTGGCTATAATCCAGGCCGTCGAATATCAAAAGAAGACCTAATAATGGCTACGATGCTCGACAAATTAGACCCCGTGATTGCCCGCTACCATGAGATTGAAGAGACTATGGGAGACCCTGAAGTTGCGGCCAATTTCGACCGCATTCAGGCGCTAGCCAAAGAACGGGCGTCGCTGGAAAACCTCGTCAAGATCAGTAGCCAATATAAGAGTATTGTCGGCGAGATAGACGACCTCGAATCCGTCATTCGCGAAGCTTCCGAGACGGAACTTGTCGAGATGGCCAAGGACGAACTGGAAGGCTCTCAAAACAAACTGGCCGAATTGACCCAGGCGCTTCGCTTGGCCTTGCTACCCAAGGATCCCAACGACGAACGGGACGTGATCATGGAGATTCGGGCTGGGACCGGCGGGGCCGAAGCCGGTATCTTTGCTGCCGATCTCTACCGCGCTTATTCCCGGTATTCCGTGAACCAGGGCTGGAACGTCGAGGTCAATGAGTCCAACGCCACTGAAGTTGGCGGATTCAACAAGATTGTATTTGAGATACAAGGAAAATGCGTGTTCAGCCGCATGAAGTTCGAGAGCGGCGTGCACCGGGTCCAGCGGATACCCAACACCGAAACCCAAGGACGGATACACACCTCGACAGCCACGGTGGTGGTGTTGCCGGTGGTCGACGAAGTCGAGGTCAAAGTTGACCCCAACGAGCTTCGTATCGACATCTTTCACGCCGGTGGACATGGTGGCCAGAACGTCAACAAAGTTGCCACGGCTGTGCGGATCGTCCATGAACCATCAGGACTCACCGTGGTCTGTCAGGACGAACGTTCTCAGCACAAAAATAAACAGCGTGCGATGACCATGCTCCGGTCCCGGTTATTCGAGGCCGACCGGCTGCGAAAAGAGGCCGAGGTCAGCGAGACCCGCCGCTCTCAGGTAAGTGGCGCCGATCGCTCCGAGAAGATTCGCACCTACAATTACCCTCAGGACCGGGTCACTGACCACCGCAGCAATGCGAATTTCCATGACATCCCCCGGCTCATGGACGGCGGCCTGGAAGACATGTTCGGCCGTCTCAGCGCCTGGGAAGAAGAACGTCTGCTGGCCGAAGCCACCGCCTAAGTCCGGCAAGGGCGTTTTCAATCGCCGTCATCTCTAAGGTAAACGCCTTTATGCTCGGCGTTTGCTTCAGACTCTCAAACCCGAAGAGGATATATCTACGCCCATGGCCGTGCTGCGTACCGTCATTCAAGATACCCATCGTAAGCTAGATGAGGTCGGCATACCCGATGCTCGCCTCGAGGCCGAGGTATTGGTGATGAACGTAATGCGGATGGCCCGCCAGGGCATCTTCGCCGAGCAGGAGACCGAAGTCTCGGCCCAGCAGCAAGAGTCGTTGGACGCTTTACTGGCACGCCGGTACCAACGTGAACCACTGGCCTACATCCTGGGCATGCGCGAGTTCTACGGCATCAATGTGGTGCTGACTCCTGCAGTTCTGATACCGCGCTCAGAGACAGAAGGGTTGGTGGAACTCGCCCTATTCATGGCTATGATGGGCATGGAGTCGGTTGACCTGACCATCGCCGATGTTGGCACCGGCAGTGGGGCTATAGCCATCAACCTGGCGATTCACCTGCCCAACGCTAGGATCTTCGCGGTTGACGTGGCCGATGCGGTCCTAGACGTGGCTGCCTACAATATTAAGGCCCACAGCGTGGCCGATCGGGTGACCCTGAGCATCGGGGACCTTCTTGATGCTGTTCCGGAGCCAGTGGACCTTATAGTGGCCAACCTGCCTTACATTCCCACCGACCGTATCCCAACTCTCCAGCCAGAGGTCCAACAGGAGCCGGTCTTGGCTTTGGACGGCGGGGCTGACGGCCTAGATTTGATTCGGCGGCTGCTGACGCAGGCCGAAGAGAAACTCAAAGACAGCGGGGTAATCCTGCTTGAGATGGACCCGGAACAGATTCCAACGGTCCAAGAACTGGCTCGGCAGCAATTCCCAAATGGGTCCACCAGCGTAGAAAACGACCTTGCCGGCATGGCTCGCATCTTGACCATCTACCGCCAAGCCCCCGAATAACACCTGCTTATCTCCACCGCTGGCTAAGCGGGCTTCCCCGTAGATTCGGGAGTGGTGACGAACCACATGGCAACTGCTGCGGTCGCTGCTGCGGCGGTATCGACCAATACATCTACTCCCGTGGCCGCTCTCCTGTCGATGAACGACTGGTGGTATTCGTCGGATATGGCGTATAGCAACGAGAACATCACCACTGTGAATACCCAGCCAGGATTCGGTCCTCGTTCCCATCCCCATAGGGCGCACAGAACCAACGCGGCTAACACCGCGTAAAGCAGGACGTGTCCCACGTAACTTATCCCATTGCCCAGCCAGGAAATGACCCCTGACTCAAAGATACGAGATGTTTCGTCTCCCGACAGAGACGAAAAGTAGAAGATAAGACCCATCCACGTCGCTGCGGCGATGGTTGATCCAGAGCCCAGCCACCGGCGAGAACTACGGGTCACCAATCTTCACATCCCCCGTCGTTGCCCTTCTGGCGTTATTGCTTCGAGCCACCTATCAGAGTCCGATGATCTCTAGCGTTGAAACAACTCCAGAGGATATGTCTGCCACCCTGATGGCGTGATTATTGGTGTCGGCGATGTACATCTTGCTGTTAGCAATGCTGATACCGCTTGGCTCAGAGAACTGGGCTTGGTCCGCAGACCCGTCCACATGGCCAGCCGCCCCGTTCCCGAGAACCGTGAAGGCGCTCCGGGTTACGGGCAATACCCGTTTCACCTTGTGATTGTATGTGTCGGCGATATAAATCACGCCTTCATAGTACGTGATACCGATGGGGTGTTGCAGGCGTACGTGGTGATCTGAACCATCCACATCTCCAAACACGAACAGATCCAGTCCCACGATCGTTCGGACCTTTCCCGCCGGCTCGATATCGGCCGAACGAACCGAGCTGGTCTCGCTGTCGGCAAAGAACAGTTTGGCGCCGTCCGTGGTGATGCCACAAGGTTGGGCTAGCTCTGCGGTGGCCAAGGCCCCGTCGGTGATGGCTTCACCGCCGGTACCCGCAAACGGGCCGACGATGCCGTCTTTCAGGTCCATCGACCAGAGTTGGTGTATCCCAGCCATGGCGATGTAGAGCGTCCGTTTCAGGAGGACAAGGTCAAAGGGCGAACAGAGTGCCGCGAATAGGCCCGGCCGTCGTCCTTCCTTGTTGTGGCCCTGTTCGCCGGTCCCTGCAATCGTCTCTACTGTTTGGGTGGCCAAGTCCACTCGCCGGATGGCGTGGTTCTCGGTATCGGCCACAAACAGGGTTTCGCCATCTAGCGCCATCCCCTGTGGATTGTTGAAAGCACAGTCGGCAAAGCCGCCGTCTGTCAGCGCCTCTTCACCACTGCCAATCACCTGTTTCACTGCGCCGTTTAATGACGTGACCAACATGCGGTTGTGGTTCGTGTCGGCGATGAACAGCCGGTCGCCTGAGGCATCGGCCAACACCTTGCCGGGGAAGCTGAGCTGTGTGTCTTCGGATGGTCTGAAAGTGGACTGGAAAGGCTTATGGTTCAGGGTTCCTTGGGAGTCGAACTCAGCGACCATTTTACTGATCAGGCTGTCGAAGTCATCAAAAGACATCTCGCCCTCGTGCTTGCCCATCAGGTTGCCCTGAGGGTCGATAAACATCAGCGTAGGCCACGCCCGGCAGGAGTATTGTTGCCAGACTTGGAACTGGCCGTCGTTGATCACCGGGTGTTCGAGTTGGTACCTGCGGACGGCCTTGTCAACGTTATAGGTGTCCTTCTCGTTGGGGAACTTGGCTGAATGGACACCGATGACGGTCAGTTCGTTGGCGTATTTCTTTTCCAGTTTCCGCAACTGCGGAAATATATGGGCGCAGTTGATTCAACAATAGGTCCAGAAGTCCAGGATCACAATCCGGCCTTGGAGTTCCTGCATCGTCAGCGGACGGTCTGAGTTGACCCATTCCAGCCCTTGAGGGAATTCGGGTGCGGCCAGCTTGCCGGCAAAGGATTGGCTGCTCATGGCGCCTCCGGTATATCCAACCGGCCGGCGGCCCGATCTGCGAGCCGTCGACCAGATTACATGGTCTCAGGATAGAGCGTAGAGATATTAAGCCCCAGGAGCGGGTTCAAATGCCAGGGTGGCGTAGCGCATGAATATGGTGCCCACCGGCGCGCCGAGCGGGGCGTTGGCCACCAGGACGGCGATGCTATGTTCTGTGCCAGGTACTGCCGGGTCTTCTATGAGAACGCGCTTGGGGGTGTTGTTACCTGTAACCACCCATTTGTCCCTGTCGATATTGCCGTCGACGTAGACCTCGCCGTAGTTGTCTACGTTGGTCTCGAACCAGACGCGGCCTCCGCTGATCTTTTCGCCCTTGACCTCGGCGGGGACGGTGATCTTGATGCGATACCAGGCAAATGTGAAGCCAACGGAACGGCGCTTTTGAATGTCCGAGTCATGCTCCCAGCCGGAGTCGTCGTAATCGGGTAGCCGGGCAGGGCTATCCCCCATCTCTGCGACCAGTCCTTGATTGGGTTCGCCGGGGACCAGGCCGGAGGCGATCCTCCAACCGTCTGATTTCGCGACCGCTCGATCGTCTGCTAATTCCAAGTCCAGTGATACGCGGGGCATGGTTCCTCCTAAATCTATGGGTTAATCATTCGCAGGCCGGACCATCGTAACCCGAAGCCAGCGGGCCGCCCAGGTGCGCCCCAAAGAAATCCAACGTGCGAGGCCAAGACATCTCTGCGGCGATCCTCTGATAGCGAGGTGGGTTGGCTGGGTTCATGAAGGCGTGGTTGGCGCCCGGATAAGTGTAGAACTGGTGTGGGACGCTGTGCGAGGACAGCTCTCGGTCCAGTACCAGCATGTCAGCTTGAGATGGGTTTTCGTCGACCTCACCAAAGTGGAACAACACCGGGCATTTTATGCCCGAAGTCAACGCCAGAGGCGCTTCGATGGCATCACCCCAGGGGACCATGATGTTGCCGCCGTAGTAGGGCACGGCAGCCTTTATGGCTGGGTTGGTCGCCGCCGCCAGCCAGGTTACCCGCCCACCCATGCAGAACCCGGTGATGCCGATCCTGTCTGAGTCTACGGACGAATTAGCGGTTAGGAAATCCACGGTGGCGTTGATATCGTCGATAATCAGCAGGTCGCTTAGTTGGTCGCGCTTTGACTTGCCGGTGCTCTCGATCATTTCGTCGGTGATCCGATGGAACAGGTCTGGCGCAACGGCGGCGTAGCCGGCAACGGCCAATTTGTCGGCTATGTCCTGGATGAACTTATCGACGCCGCTTGCGTGTTGGGCCACTACCACGGCGGGGAAGGGACCGGCGCCCTCTGGCACACTGGCGTAGACATCCATCTCTGTCTCATTCACTTGCACCTTTTCCCAAAAAGACGGCATACAACCCCTCATAGTTCAGATATACATATTCAGCGAAATTAGCCCCCTTCTAATAAAGGGAGACAAAAATCCCTTCCCCGGCGCCAGAGGAAGGTTAGGATGCGGCGTTCCATCCTACTTTAGATGTTTGTTGAAGAACTCTACGGTCCGCGGCCAAGCAGCGGCAGCCGATGCCTCATGATGGCGGTCCGGGTTGGTGTAGTCCATGAATGCGTGACCGGCGCCTTCATAGGTGTGGAACTCAAAGTCCTTGCCCAGTTTTTTTAGTTCCACATCGAAGGTATCTCGATCTGCCACCGATGGGTTGCCGTCGTCGGCACCGAAGTGAAACAGCATCGGGCAATTGATGTTGTTGGCCATGGAGAACGGCGTGTCGCCAGGGCCCCAGTTGCCCATGATGTTGCCGCCGTAGAAGGGCACGGTGGCTTTGAATATCTGGTTGCTGGCGGCCATCATCCAGGCGATGCGCCCGCCCATGCAGAAGCCGGTGACGCCGATGCGGTCTTTGTCGATCGCGGAGTTGGCGGTCAAAAAATCCACCGCTGCGTTCATGTCGGCGGTGATGTCAGCATCTTTCAGGTGGCCCAGACGGTCCAGACGGGGTCCGTCCATGACCTCTTTGGAGAACCGGTGGAACAGGTCGGGCACCACGGCCACGAATCCGGCTTCGGCCAACTGATCGGCCATCTTCCGGTCAAAATCGTCCAATCCGCCAATGTGAAAGGCAATCACCACGGCAGGATGAGGTCCAGGCCCATCAGGTAGAGCAGCGTACATATCCATCTCGCTGCCGCCAACGGTCAATTTATCGGTAAAACTAGGCATGATGATTCACCTCGTTATGTGCAGTTAGGCTTGGATTTGGGAATTCTACCAGAATCGGGAGCGATGGGCATTAGTGACGGTACAGAGATAGATAAGCCGGTGTTTCGGGACAGGTCACGCCTACCAACCAACGGCCTCGCCGTATGCCCGAGCAAAAAAAGCGTTCTCTAGTGCTCCCCAACGAAGCCAAGTCGCTGATATTTCTTGAGCCTCTTCCTCTGTGGTCAGCCCCAATCCGGCCGCCTGTTCAAAGATCAGTAGCCCGGCTGCCTGCTCACTGAACCACTGCGCTGCTTTCCCAGAGCTGTAACAGTCGTGAGATGCCGACATCGAATCGTTTGAGAAGCCGGAACCTCGCATCATCTTTCCCAAACGAACGCCGAGTCCGAGATCGCCACCACTGACATCGACCACCTCAGAAAACCAGGTCATGAATCGAGCCAGATTAGCGTCCGGCGGATGAATAATGCCTAAATTGTGGACTGGCGCACGAAGGTCCAACACGCCGTTTTGTTTCAATATCCTGCGAAATTCCCCAATGGCGGCCACGGGGTTCGCCAGGTGCTGAAGGACCGCATTACTAAATACGGCATCGAAGGAATCACTGGGAAATGGTAATTCATAAACGCTGCCTGTCTCAAATTGAATGTTGGAGATTCTCTGATCCGTGGCCGACGCGTTCGCTCTGTCGATCTGGTTTTAGCTGAGGTCCATGCCAGTGAACATGCTCTCAGGAACATGAGCAGCCAGGCTGATGGTTATGGTACCAGGATCACAACCGCAATCAAGAAACGTCATTCCGGGCCTCAGATAAGGCAAAAAGAAAGCGGTTTGCAGGCTTGCTGGTCTCGCCGCCATGGCCTCTGACGCCACCTCATAGCCCAAGGCATAGTTCTCGCTACTGGCAGAGGAGCCAGCACGAAGTCCACCAAGTTCTTCGGCCATCTTAGATCAGCCCATCGGCCCGGACCGCCGCCATGGTCTCTTGGAAGGCGGTAAGGGTGAAGTCGATCTCTTTTTCAGTGTGGGTGCTGGAGACGAGAAACGTCTCCCGGCTCATGATATCCACGCCCCGGTTCTGCAGGCCACGTTTCATGGCCGTGACAGCCGGCGAGGCGTTGGCTCCGGCGATCCTGGTGTGGGACATGGTGCAGAGTTCTCGGTCGCAGTCACAGTCGGCCAGCACAACGTGGAGCATCGATGCGATCCCGTGGACGTGTCCAGGAATCTCCAAACGGCCCAGAACATCGTTCAGTCCCGTCTTTAGCCTGGCGGCCATATCGTCAGCCTGTTGGTTGATGGGCCGGGTGGCAATCATCTCCAGGGCAGTTGCGCCTGCCGCGGCCGAAAGCGGATTCCCGTTGAAAGTGCCCGGATGATAGACACGGTGGTTGTTGTCCCAGTCCGGGTCGTTGCGGTGGGCGATCATGTCTATGATGTCGGCTTTGCCGCCCACTGCTCCTCCGGGTAAACCACCAGCCACTATCTTGGCCATGGTCGTCAGGTCCGGCCTGATTCCGTAGCGCTCTTGCACGCCACCCGGCGCGGCCCTGAACCCGGTAACCACCTCGTCAAAGATCAATATTACCCCGGTCTGGGCGGTAAGCTCCCGCAGACCCTTCAGGTAGTTGGGCACGTCGAAAGGCAACTGGCCAAAGTGAGCGCCGGTGGGCTCCAGGATTATGGCGGCGATGTCAGGGTCGTTCTTGATGACATCTTCCACTGCGTCCAGATCACCGGAAGGGACCACCACCATGGTGCCCCAACTGGCTTCAGGGATGCCGGGAGCGGAACGGTCGGAACCGGCCATGGCATAATCGTGCCAGCCGTGGAAATGGTCCTGCAGCTTGATGACCTTATCCTTTCCGGTGTAGGCCCGGGCTAGGCGCATGGCCATCAGAGTGGCCTCGGTACCTGAACTATGGAAGCGTAGTTTCTCGACTGAGGGCATCAGCGCCTTGATGGCCTTAGCCCAGCGCATTTCATCATCCGTGGACGCGCCCAGATGGGTGCCGAGCAAGATCTGTTTGGAAACAGCTTCTGCGATGGCCGGGTGAGAATGGCCCAGCAGCAAAGCCCCGTGCCCCGACACGTAATCGATGTACTCGTTGCCGTCCACGTCCCACTTGCGAGGGCCTTCACCGCGTGTCATGTACAGCGGAAAAGGCTGGGCGTAGCGGGTGTCATGGGTTACACCGCCCGGAAATATCTGTGAGGCCTCCAAGTACCGCTCGGCTGAACCGGGGTGATTCGCGATATAATCTTCAAGTATCGTTGCCATGGGGCCTCCTTGCGTCTCGAGCAGATACGGTTGGGGGCGTATTGTATCGTGAACAGTTAGCTTACGCCACGGTTTCCAAAGGCAAATAAAGAGGCGGCTCAAATCATCGGGCCGCCTCCAATTGGATACTTAAATCCGGTGTTGTTTAGTCGTCGGCGCTGGCCTGGGTCGATACCTCTGCCGGCTCGAATTTGACGTTGGGTATCCATTCCAGACAACCAGGCAGGTACCAGTTCCATTTGCCCAGAAGCTTCATGGACGCAGGCACCATCACGCAGCGGACGATAGTGGCATCCAATAAGATGGCCAGGCCCAAGCCGAAGCCCATCTGCTGCAGGCCGATCAGCGAACCCGTGGAGAACCCCCAGAACACGGCTACCATGATCAAGGCTGCGCCAGTGATCAGGCGTCCGGTAGACCGGATGCCAAACGCAACGGCCTCCTCTGTGTCCCCTGACTGGTCATAGTGTTCCCTGATCCGGGAGAGCAAGAACACATGGTAGTCCATGGACAACCCGAAGAGAATCGTGAACAAGAACAACGGTATCCATGATTCGATGGTACGTGACTCCTGCAGTCCGAAGAAGCCGGCTAGGAACCCTTCCTGGAAAACCAGTACCAGGATTCCGTACGCCGCACCCACTGCCATCAGGTTGAGTATGATGGCTTTGATCGGCAGTACGATCGATCGGAACACCACCAACAGCAGCAGGAAGCTGATCCCTAACACGAATGGGAATACTATCTTGGCGGAGTCGGCCGATAAGTTGAAGAACTCGATGTTGAAGGCCGTCTCACCAGTGACGTAAATCTCGGTGTCGGTGCCGGCAAAGGCCTCTTCAACGTAGAGGTCATCCAACCGGGTAACGGCTGCGATGGAGAACTCTCCTGAAGTATCGCCCGCTACCGGGACCGCTAGTAGCGCCAGCGCCCCAGCGTCAGAGACCTCCAATTCTCGAGGCTCACCAAAGGCGTCTTCAGAATCGGAAGCGATCAATTCCTTGAGCCGCTCGATGCCGGCTTGGACTGAGGCAGATGCGATTTCGCCTCTGATGACGATCTCTACCGGAGTGACCTCGCCGAAGGAGAACTTCTCATCCAAGGTCACGAACGCCTGTTTGGACTCCAATTCGTCCGGGTAGGTAGAGATTCCCGCAAACCCGGTGTTGATGCTGAAGAAAGGAATGATCAGCACGATGAGCATCCCACCGGTCAGCAACAGGGCGATGATCGGCTGGGCCATCACGAGTCTGACCAACTTATCCCAGAACCCATCGGAGTTGTTTGGCTCAAAGTTGACTTGGCCTTTCCCGATGAATGGCACGCGGAGAGAATTTACCTTGTCTCCCATGATGCCGAGGATAGCAGGCAATAAGGTCATGGAGGCCGCCATAGCGCCCAGCACTACAAATATTGCCCCAAGGCCGATCGATACAAAGATGTTGAAGGGTATCAAAAGCATGCCGATGAGAGCCAGCACAACGGTCATTCCGCTGAAGACCACGGCCCGTCCGGCAGTAGCCCCAGCCTGAGCGATCGCATCGACCTTCTCCATTCCTCGCCCCCGCTCTTCACGATAACGGGATACGACGAACAAGGAATAGTCGATACCGACTGCCAGACCGATCATCGTGATGATGTTGGTTACGAAGAGAGAGAGTTCGAAGAAAGTGCCGGCCAAGGCTGAGATACCAATGGCCACGATAATGGACACGATGGCCATAACCAACGGCACGAATGCCGCAGCCAGTGCTCCCAGCACCACGATCAGGATGATCAAGGCGATGGGGACTCCTAGCATTTCACCCTTCTCTAGGTCCTCTTGACTCAGCTCCCGGTTGTCCAGGCCGATGGTCGCCTGTCCGGTAATTTTAATGGTGAAATCGTCTTTTTCCGCTGCCGCAGA
>Ga0315339_1002393_pt1 | contig 14368 bp, 9 predicted proteins | sample ASW17metaG_FD_204514 | JGI IMG/M metagenome (GOLD analysis project Ga0315339, IMG submission 204514) | Ammonia-oxidizing marine archaeal communities from Pacific Ocean, United States - ASW #17 | ecosystem: Environmental > Aquatic > Marine > Oceanic | place: USA: California | collected 2016-12-05
TGAGATGAGAACGCGCCATTGAAGGCGCTATTGGTCGACTCCTGGTATGATCCCTACCTCGGGGTTATGAGCCTAGTTCGGATCTACGATGGATTGATAAAAAAAGGTATGAGGGTACGTTTTATGTCATCGGGGGCAACCTACCAGGTCGATAATGTAGGCGTCTTTACTCCCAAGGCAACCCAAGTATCAGCGCTTACCGCTGGTGACGTAGGTTATCTGACGGCCTCCATAAAAACTGTTGCAGAAACACCCGTGGGAGATACGATTACCGATGATAAGCGCCCAGCTTTAGAGCCCCTTTTTGGTTTTAAGCCATCGGTACCTGTGGTGTTTTCTAGTCTTTTCCCTACAGATAATGCTGAGTTTGAGGAGTTACGTGAGAGCTTGGCTAAGCTTCGGCTTAACGATGCAAGCTTTATCTATGAAGCAGAAACTTCGGTAGCCCTGGGTTTTGGATTCCGCTGCGGGTTTCTGGGTCTCCTCCACTTGGAGATTATTCAGGAACGATTAGAGAGAGAGTTTGACTTAGACCTGATAAATACGGCACCTAGTGTAGTCTATCGACTTCAAATGACAGATGGCGTGGTGCGTGAACTGCATAACCCGGCAGATATGCCGGAACCCACGAAGATAGTGTCAATCGAGGAGCCCTGGATAAAGGCGACCATATTGGTCCCAGATCAACATCTGGGCGGTGTGTTGTCCCTTTGTACTGAGCGACGTGGTGTACAAATCGATCTTACATATGCTGGGACCCGGGCATTGGTAGTATACCGCTTGCCCCTTAATGAGGTAGTGTTTGATTTTTATGATCGCCTCAAATCCACTTCCCGTGGTTATGCCAGCTTCGACTACCAGATGGATGGTTATGAGCAATCAGATCTTGTAAAGGTCTCCATCCTTGTAAATGGTGAACTAGTAGATGCGCTGGCATTTATCGCTCATGCCGGACAGGCAGAAAATCGTGGTCGCGTCATTTGCGAACGGCTCAAAGATTTAATTCCACGCCAGCTATTCAAGATTGCTATTCAGGCGGCGATCGGTGGTAAAGTTATTGCCCGGGAAACCGTCAGTGCGCTGAGGAAAGACGTAACTTCTAAATGTTATGGCGGCGATATAACCAGAAAACGCAAACTCCTAGAAAAGCAAAAAAAGGGGAAAAAACGCATGCGTCAATTTGGTCAGGTAGAAATACCCCAATCAGCTTTTCTTGCAGCCTTGAGGACGGGAGACGAATAAAAAGGTTGTATTTGAAAGTCTATTTGTCGTGATCATCATTTGGGATCGGTTCGGATTTGTTTTTTGGTGAGTGGGCGAGATTAGGCTCAGGGGACATTTGTTCTTGAGCCTCTCCAGGCAAAACCCTCTGTTCATAATGTACTTCAGAGGGAATATCTACGTCACTCGGCATATCTATTATTTCGTTTCGAAAATCGGCTAAATCGGATGCTCCTCCCGGCTGTTCTAAAAAAACACCGTATTGCACTCTGTCGTCGGGTGGATCTAGAGGGTCGTATTCTTGAAGAGGTTTATATTTGGAGGGTTCTTCAGAGTTCTCCAATTCAGCTTCTTTAGCCGCGGCTAAGACATCTTCATAAGTGTTATAAGCGAGTTCCTCCTTGGTTGTTTCCCCGCCGACGGGAATTTGCCTATATTTCCAAACAAGCATGGCCCCTGGCAGCCCTATCAGGAACCACCCCGGGAAGGCGAGTATACCGAGTAAAAATGGATCCCAAATTAGTGGATGTAAATAGTTCTGAATAAAATTGGCTATAGGCGGCAAAAATGTAGGTACCAAGATCTCCAGCACTTGTTTGGCTTCTAAAATACCAAAAACACCTGGTTCGCCGGACAGACCTCTGGCAGCGTTGCCAGCTGCCGCAAAAATAAAAGCTCCCAACAACAAAAGTACACCAATGTTTCTTTTAAATTTCATAGATCAGAGTGTAACAGGCTTCGTACCTCTGAAATAGGCTTGTAGGTTTATAATTTGAGATATTTTAAAACCATTGCTGTCAAAGTTGTCGTCAGGTAATTTGTAGAGGCATAGTCCAGTGTGGCTAGCTGTGGAGGGGTGGCCGAGCGGCTGAAGGCGCACGCTTGGAAAGCGTGTATAGGGTTTATAGCTCTATCGAGGGTTCGAATCCCTCTCCCTCCGCCAATCCTTTTTCCAAAAGACCGCGTTTTAACTGATGGGATGTCATTTGTTCGACGTGCCTGACGGCTGTTGCGCCAAATTTTTGTTCCAACATGGTGAGATAGGCGGGATTGGTGAAGTATTTGTCGAAAGCATGGTCTCTGAATTCCAGAACTTGGATGGCGCTCAATGATTTGGTCGGTAAAGGGAGCGTATCAAAACCAAGTTGGGAATAGCCGATCCAGCCGGGTCCGTTCTCATCATCCGGCAGCGGCCATTTCTTTGCCTTGGCTTCCTCGTAAAGCGGGGAGCCGGGATAAGCCATAGCACAATAGAAATTGGCCCATTCGGTGTTTAGCTCCATTGCCAGATCCAATGTTTCCTCCATGCTTTCCTGGGTATCATCGGGCAGGCCAAAAATATAATTCGCTCCAACAGCGATGTCATTAACCCGCACCGCATCCACGGCGCTATAGATCATTTCAATACCAAAATTGCCTTTAGCCATACCGTCGCGGACAAAACTGCTGGCCGATTCAATACCCAGACCCAACCAATTAAATCCTGCTAATTTGAGTTTATCCAACATGGATTCCCTAATGGTATCGATCCGTGCGTAGGCCCAAATGTTAAGATTGTAATCACGTTCAATTAATCGCTCACAAATGCCCAGCACATGTTTCTCATTCAGAACAAACATCTCGTCGGGTATTTTGATATTTTTTATTCCATAGCTTATTACCAATTCATCAACCTGGGCGATGATGTTATCTGCGCTCCATCTACGGATGCCGTGGCCGCCGAAAGGTGCATTTATGCAACAGAATTGACAGCGGTAGGGACATCCCAAGCTGGTCTGAATAGAGGCGTAACTTCCCCGGCTATCCAGATCATGAAAGCAGTGCCAATTATGAGCCCGGTATCGGCTCATATCCAATAGTTCCCAAGCCTGTCGCTGGAGATCGCCATCTAGATCGGTGATGTTTGGCGCCGGTTTCGTACCAACTATGGCACCTTCATCGTTTCGGTACCATAAGCCGGGAACGATGGAAAAGTTGCTACCTTCTTGGATCTCTTTAATCAACCCACTGATTGTGTAGGGGCCCTCACCTTGGCACAAAAATGTATAGGGCTCTTCCGCGAGAGTCCGAGCCGGTAATGCCGACGGATGCGTCCCCAACACTAAGGTCAAAACATCGGAAATTTTATTGAGTTCAGCGCAGGATTTTGATCCTGCCGGCATGCATTGGGTGGAAGCGGACGGCTGCTGGCCATATATGCAAAAAACCGCCAGCGTGGGATGTAACTCCGCAATGGCACGCGCAGTTTCATTGTGCCTCATCCCTTCGGCCTCAGCATCGATTATGGTGACACTGAAGCCTTGGCGTTGAAGAAAAGAAGCGATCAAGCCCGACCATACCGGCGGCTCGATGGCGGCAAGGTTGTTCGACAACCCTTGATAGACTTCAAGCCGGCTCGGTGGCGTTACCATGACAACATCAATGGCGGTCATCTATCGCTCCCCACGAAAGCACCAAGATATAGGTCCAAATTTTCCACATGTTGGTTAATTTTTCAATCAGCATTTCATTAATTAATCAGCATCTCATTAGTTTTAGGCATCAAGAAATTTAGATATTAATGTGCGATGTTCAAATTCCGTCGATCAAAGCTGGTGGGTGCTCAGTAATTTTCCAAGGATGTTTTTGACTTTTGCAACAATACGTTCGGGCCTAGGTGATATGTTTTCTAAATTTTTTGCAACCCCTGATGAGCGGTCTTCGAGCGCAAGGGCATGAACAGCGATACCCGTCTGATGGGTTAAATCATAGGCAATCGAGCGCGAGGCACCGCACACTTCAAAACCAGAATCGAGAACCAAACCATTGCCACAAGACTGTAGTGCTTCAATCGCAGCAGCTGGTATGTTCAATGGTTTCAACCAAACCAAATGAATAAGATTTACACCAACGCCTTCTTGACGCAGCTTGGCTGCAGCTTCAACGGCTTGAAACCGGCTGGCCGATGCCGCAAATATTGTTATCTCTGCGCCATTGTCATATTGGTCGACAAATTCTTCGCTATTGCGGTAGCTGATCCTATGTTCACTGACGAACATTGGATCATCATGATCCATGAAATGAGCCCAAATTTTCTGATACTCACCGGGTGTCATGGGAGCGACAACAGACAAACCTGGGACGTACATAAAAGGTGCATGATGGGTGCCCGAATGGACCGGACCCATAGAATTTCCTTCGTCGCCAGACGCACGAATGAATAGTGGGCAACCATAACCAAAAAGCGCCTTAGTCTTGGCCGCATGATTGATGATTGGGCTGGCATTTAGCCAATTTAAGCTTTGAAATCTAAGAATAAAAATCGGCCGTCGGCCTGTTAACGCGGCGCCTACGGCAATCCCCGCTCCTGCAATATCGGTCATCGGCAATTCTTCGATGCCTTTTTTCTGCGCTGGCACGGTATTTTGCACCCAGCCAACCGCTGATAAACATTGACCGAGAACCAGTCCATTATTATCAGCAATATGCTGCCGCGTTAGCTCGCGGATTGTATCTGCAACTGTCTTGTCCATAATTTCTCAGTTTTTACTCTAGCGTCATCTTCGATTTGCTGCGCTTCTGCGGCTAGTCCAATTTTCACCATGACGTCTTTTGTCAGTTGGAAACGATCCCATTCAGGCGGGCCGTCATTTCCTGTTCCGACATGCCACGTATCACGGCACGTTTTTATATTCATCAAGGCTGGTCGGCCTTTCAGTCGCCCTGCCCAATGGGCGGTCAGCCAAGGATCATCCGTGATTTCGATGGTGTCTAGTCCAAAGGAGCCCGCAACGTCGGTTATCTGCCAATTGCGCCGTGCTTCGGTCGGCGTCAAAACCGACAAGTCATTATCCTCACAAACGAACAGAATATTAAGACGCCGAGATGCCGCAAAGCCAAGGGCAGCAAGCACATAGTCTTCTTCAGCAGCGCCATCGCCAAAAAAACATATTATTTGATCACCCGGATTGGTGAGCGCAACTCCTGCGGCGACGGGGACTTGGTCACCAATCAGTCCAACATGGCCAATAATTCGATTATCAATATCATGGATTGGAGGCGAACCTGCCATGCCGCCTCCACACCCACTCGGCAGACCCAGCAACTCATCAATCAGTGCCTCTGGAGCACCGCCAAAACTTAAATAGGTTGCGTGCGCCCGATGCTGAGCTAAAACCCAGGGCTTTATGTCACTCATTGCAGCGGAAATTCCGGCAGAAATGCTTTCCTGCCCCAAAGACAGATACACCAAACAGGTGATGTGCCCGGCATCGACTTCTTTTTGGACCCGGCGTTCAAAGCTCTGCGCAACACACATGCGGCGAAAAAGATCACATGAGTATTCTCCTGAGAACTCACTTTCCAAGCCTTCTATGCATCCTAATGTCGCATTGCGGTGACCTATTGAGGAAAGCTCAAGTTTTGTCATGGTCCAGGAAGGCTCTAAATCCAGCTAACTTCTAGTTTTTATTATAACGATTAATTACTATTTACTCCAATCTTTCCAGAGCGTTTGGAGACTGGCGCAGGCAATAGTAGAAGACCCGCGAAAGAGTTTGGTTTGATCCCGAACGATATGTTAGATTCTTTAAAAATTACTCACAGACACTATCCGAGGTGCAAAATTTTGGACGGCACGACGCTTTCAGAACATGTAAGTCCGGTTTCAACTCTGAGAAAAGATGAAAATGTCGTTCGGCAGCGCATGGCGGAGGTCTTTTCAAATCCTGTGCAACGCTTATTGATGGTCGCCGTGCCAGAAATAGATCGAACGCTATTTTCTCTCGATGTAGCAATCCAAAGACGCTACCCCTGTTTTCCGCCCTATGGCCCGGCAATCCTGGTGAGGTGCGCTGAGGCCGCGGGATATACCGCTGATATTATAGATCTGCAATTTGAAGTTCTTCGCAAAGCAGTCAAATCTGAGGGCAAGGCATTCGACTTCTCCCTTTGGGAAGAAGTACTGGAGGCAAAAATTGAAGCCTTCAAACCGGATGTTATTGGCCTAAGCGGTATGTTCAAAAATTGCGCCGCGGAATATGCAGCAATTGCGCGTCATCTAAAATCTAACTACCCCAAATTGCCGATAATTTCTGGAGGTGTTTATGCATCCTTGATGGCCGATAAGATATTGGTCAACCTACCAGAAATTGATTTCATCCTTTTCAATGAAGCCGACCAGACGCTGGTCCAGTTCTTGGACGCCGTCAATGGGCAAGAGCAAGATACCGCTTTAAAGGGGATTGCCGTGCTAAATCAAGAGGGTGAACCCGTTTCAACCGAGGGTGCTATTGCACCAATGATCGATATTATACCCGACTATAAAGAGCTTCCTATCGGCGATTATGCCAAACACGGTACTATAGGCGCTTATACATTCCTACGTGAAGCAGGCATACCAGCAGCAACGGTTATTAGCCGTCGCGGTTGCCGCGCGGCCTGCAGCTTTTGTAGTGTGCGCACGGTCTCTGGCAAAGGTGTCCGCGTGCGACCCGGCCAAACTGTTGCCCAAGAAATTAAATTTCTCCACAAAACCTATGGAGTACGCCATGTCATGTGGTTGGATGATGATCTGTTTTTCGACATCAAAGCAGCCATTACTATGTTCAATGAGATCGCTGACCTAGATTTACCTGTCACATGGGACGCATCAAATGGCGTCATCGCGGCAGCTATGACACACGCGTTGTTAGAAGCTGCTGTGGCATCCGGTTGTGTCGGTTTCAACATCGGCATCGAATCGGGTAATGCTGAAATCCTCAGGTTAATGGCTAAACCAGGAAACCTTCGCACCTATATGCGGGCCGCTGAACTCCTCACTGAATTTCCATCCATCTTCACCAAAGGGTTTTTATTAGTCGGTTATCCAGGCGAAAATGTAGGTGCGCTTTCTGATACGGTTGATCTTGCCATCAACATGGATCTGGACTGGTATCCGAGTCAAATTGTCATGCCGATGGGCGGTACCCCAATCCACCAAATTATGGTCGAGCAAGATGAATATGGTGAAACAGTTACACGTTTAAAAAACGATAGGGCAAAAAATGCGGGCAGTTTTTCGGTTGGTGTAACCGGCACCGTGCGTCAACATGAAATGGCAGAAAAGATTGATGCGGCGACTTTTTTCGATCCATTTAACGAAAAACCTGACTACGTCCCTAGTCGCGCTCAGATGGTGGATGTGTGGTTTGCTGTCGATTACCATGTCAATTATCGGCCCATAATAACGGAAGAAAGGCCCCACAAACTGCTCAAGAAAAAAGCAATGTTGGGGGAATTGGTAGAACGAATGGATACCGAACATCCTCTGGCAGCCTTATTTCTTGGTATTATAGAAGAAAAACTTGGCAATTCCGATAATGCTTCAACCTTTTATGAATTAGCCCAAGACGGTCTTGCTGCCTCGGAATATTGGCGCTTGCGTTTTCAGGCTCTCGGCATGGCATTGCCATAGAAAACACTGTTTTGACGATTTTGAGGTGATCACCTAATAATTTAGGATGAAAAATATCAAACCACTTCGCGTTATGCCGATGGTGTCATCGTTTGATAGACATTATACAATAGGACATCACGGCTACGGTGTTGGGCACAAAGTGCCTCTACCCCGTGGAACGATTTGGTGGATTTGACAAAACCGAATACTGTATTTGGCATGTATTGTAGAGTCTTTACCCTCGTAAAATCGGCAAAACTGTAATGAGGTCCCCCCTCACATTTGAAATCAGGGTCTCTTGGTATATAGAGGCTTGTCCCCAATTCAGGCGATTTGGAGTTTTCTGGCAAATAAAAAATCAGGCTGACGACTTTCTGATATGAATCGGTGTGCGGACCGAGACTGTAACCCGGCCAGTCCCGGCACAAATATGCGTTCGGCCAAATGGAAAGAGACGTCTTTTCTGCAAACCGCATCTTGATATCTCTGTCAAAGGGTTCAACCAGTTGCTCCATGAAAGCCCGTGCTAACAGTTTACGGGAGAGCATTATCCAAAACGGTCGGATAGCATCGGGCAGATTGGCCAAGTTAGGGGCCTCAAGGGATATAATGCCACGTTCTTTATATGCACCGGAAGTTACCAACCCAGTCTCGCCCACAGGCGTATAGGCATCGTCGTCGGGTAAATTGGCCAATAGTTCTTTGTAATATGCACGGGGAAATACGGGACATGATTCGAAATGAAGAAATGGGTCTTTCTTTAAACCCGCGGCCTTTATTGAATTCAAAATATGACCAATTACGTCATCAACCTGGCCATTCATGGATGGGTCGCCTTTATCAAGTAGGGGTTTTGGTAGGTTCTTTCTATTATGCCGCGTTCTATCTCACCTTGCTCCACTGACGCAAGTTCATATTTATGTCGTCACCATCACAAATTCGTGTAAAACTTCTAATCGGAACCAGTTGTATCGAAGATTTTATATGACATTCGACGAAGAACTTATCTGTGCAGTTGTCACGCCTGTTGGTCCCGGACACGACACCATATTCGACGAGTGCACCGCCTCGGTAAAGGCTGCGCGCGAGAATAACTCGGGTTCTTTTAATAAAATTCAACATCTCAGGGTTGATGATCCTTTAGGTAAATATGGTGCTGGGAAGGCGCGGGATGTGGGAACCCGAGAGGCAATATCACTTGGTTTTGACTGGATTTTCTTCTTGGATGCTGACGATGTTATGACGCCCAATGCGTTTGAATTAATAACTCCCTATTTGGACACTTATGATGCGGTTTGGGGAGCCGTGTGCCGCCTTCCTGTCGGTGGAGATAATGCGCTAATCGAGCACACGGCGGTACCAGTTTGTCAAAATCTCTATAGCATATTCAATGAAGGTCTCGATGTATGTTTGACGGAGAGCCATTTTATGAGGGCATCAAAAGCAACCAGTGTCCCATTCCAAAGCGGGGATGAGGGCACTGATTTTTTGCACCACGCCTTTGCTACTTGGAGAGATCATCGGTGTGTGAAAATTTCGAGACCTTTCGCGGTAAGACGGGAAGGCAAGGCGTCGGGCAACACCCGGCATCTCTCTGCCGATACGAGGGCAGAAGTGGTGCGTGGCATGGTAACAGACTGGACCTTTAAAACACGTCCTGTGGTTTCCTTTTCGCATCAAAGCGAGGATTTTCGTTTTCGTTTCAACGGTGCAAACAAATACCAAGAGCGAGCCTGGCTAGATGGAAAATTCTGGGAGGCCGAAGAACTCGATTATCTGACGGCAGTTCTTCCGCCGCACCCTGCGGTCATCGATGTTGGGGCAAATGTTGGCAATCATGCTGTCTATTTTGCCCGTTTTCTTGCCCCGTCACACTTGAGATTGTTCGAGCCGCATCCTGAGGCGGTTGAAGTTTTGAAAGATAACTTGAAGCTCAACGGCGTAAATAATGTGGATATCGAAGAAGCGGCTGTTTCCAAAATGATGGGAAGGGGGAGCTTAACAAAGCTGAAAAATAAGGGGCATGGTGCAGGGTCGTTGTACAAAAATGACTCCGGAAACATTGTTGTAACCACTCTTAATCAATGGTCGGATTGTGCCATCGATTTGGTAAAAATCGACGTTGAAGGTGGGGAACTCGATGTTCTTCTCGGCGGGAAAAACCTGTTGAAAAACCACCGACCCCATCTTCTGGTGGAAATAAGTGACGAAAGGTTTTGCGAGATCAAATATATTCTGTCTGAACTTGATTACGAGGTCGGCGCGGTTTTTCCTTACTTCGGAATTTCAAACGTTCACTTTTCGCCAAAGGGGAAAAAGGGTGGACGATGACTTCCTTGACACGCCAATTCAAACAGTCAGGGCCCGCAGATTGGCGGAACTGAAAAAAAGGTTTGCCAACGCTGAAGCGGCGATGGAGGCGGGTGACTATGCCTTGGCGTTAGTCATGGCTGGTGATAAAGAACCGGAAATCTATGCTAGTGCTCTTACTCTCTGTGGCGCTATTGATGAAGGGATTTCCCTCCTCGATAATTTAAAAGCCAAATCGGTTCATAGTCACTGGGTGCGTGCGTATGCAGCTTGGACCAAGGGGGACATAGAAGGTTCAATAAGACACCTCTCAACGCTTCGAGGTAGTCCTAGGGAGGCTGCGGCGTTAAAGTTGATAGAGTTGATAAAGCGCCGACCCCTAGAGATCGGAGTTTTTTCTACACCCCATCACCCGGGTACTGAAGCACTTGGGTCCAACGATGACTTTAACATTCGTAAGTTCCGCCTCGCCCCCGAGCAAGTGGGATCGGCGATGGCCGAGCTTGGAGTTGATCTGGATAAACAATTCGATTTTATTATTAGCCTTGACGCCTATGGAGCACATTTGCCGTCAGATTTTCATGCCTTGGACGCGCCCAAAATTTTTTACGTCTTGGATCACGATGGTTTGATTTCGAGCCGCCATTCCGATATTGCACGAGCCGATACGGTGATTGTTACTGGTTCATGCGAACATGGCGAATTGGAACGTGTGTATTCAAGGCGGGTATCTTCCTTTTTGGGATATGACGTTTATCAAGCGGCGGTAAATTTTGAGCCTCTGCCCGCTCCGGACCCAAATGAAATTGAATGGGATATTCTGGTAACTGGTCGCCCCTTCACACCGTATTATAATGAAAAGGCAGTAATCATGTTTGGTCTTGCGACGTTGGAAGATCCGGAACTAAGAATCCGAATTTTCCAAGGTTTTCTTCCCTGGTCCAACTACCAGAGTGCATTGCGTTCCTGTGCCGCGACAATTGTTAATACCCGTATGGGGCCTGTTTTTTCGTCAAGAGGAGCAGAAGCTTTGCGTTTAGGGTGCCAGGTTCTGCATTTTGATGGTGAAGCTTGTGCCAGTTTGGCTAAATTTATGGGTGGTGGTGTCCATAGTGTTGAGAAAAATGATCTTGCTGGCGCGATTCGTAAAGCGCGAGACACTTGGAAAAATTGGGCGGAAGATAGATCACGTAGCGGTGTTCGACATAATATCCTCGATGTGTTTCCCAACTCACCAGAGCGTGAAATTCGTTTGATCAAATTTGGTATTTTCGAAAATGCACTCAGTCCCGGGCACAGTCCGGATAGCTCTTTACCGGCGGCTACCTGGGTGCCCGCCGAACATCAGACTTATTCCTATAACGATGGGCTGACAGTGTTTACGCGAATTGCAACTATTAATTTAAAAGCACCCGACAAAACGGCAGTTCATCTCAATAACGCTGGCGCGGCGCTGACATATGCCGCGTTATTTCATGATGGGACAGGAAAATTTCTGCAACGGGCTTTAGCCGTTTACGAGACAGCGGTTGCGACGTATCCCGACCATCTGGTCTCTCATTTTAATCGAGGCAGGATTTTTTGGTTGGCTGGACAGAGGGATTTGGCGGTGAAAGAGTTGATCTGGGTAGCCGATATGGCGGCAGATGCGGCTTTCGATCCCTCGGTCGAAACCATACTCTCTCATCGCATTCATGATTTGAACGAGATGTGTCCCTATGGTCATTATTGGCGTGCGGCTTCCGAGGCAATTGCGGCAAAGGGCGAGAGTTTTGAGGAGCCTCGCCGCATCATCCAGGCAACGGCCTGTGCATATCTGGCTCGGGATTGTTTTGAGAGGGAAGATTTTGATGGTGCGCGAATTCAGGCTTTGAAGGCAACGCGGCTGTTTCCCTATCATTTTCCGGCGCTAGTTCTTCTTGCCCGCACAGATCTTGAATTGGGTGATTTCTATGAAGAAGGCGTGGCTGCATTTCGGCGCGCCTTCTCGGTGTATCCCCTTATCGTCAATAACCATCTGAGTGTGGGGGTTGCCTTGGAGGAACAGGTGTCGCTGCCAGAGAGAGCATTGCATCTAGTTCGGCAATGGTCGTTGTTCCGTCTAAGAGTCCGCACCGAAAAGGGAGAGCTATGGCCGGCATCAGGCGAGACGATTGAGACCTTTGAACGCTATTATGAAAATCTTCCTGCGTGGATCCGCGCCTGCTTGACAAGGGAAGGTGAGGCGATCCAGGAAGACGAAACAACCATGTCCTTTGAGCAAAAGATAGAAAAAACCCGGTATACGATCGCGCCTTATCTGAAAGAATACGATGGTATTAAATTGTACTGGCAACCATTTGTGATGACTCAAACCACGCCCGATTACCGCTCGGATGTGGTAAATACTGATTCGCTCGGGTTTCGTTATTCACGTGATCGAAATGGCGGGGAAGTTCATTTCGACAACTCAAGAGATTGTAAGGTGAACCTATTTGTCGGCAATTCGACCGCGTTTGGGATCGGCGTGACATCGGATGGAAAAACGTTACCCTCACTTTTGGCTAAATCCACCAAGGAGACATGGCTTAACCTGAGTTTCCGAACGCATACCATTCGCCAGAACTTCATCACTTTCTCCAGCGTTCGTGATTTAATCGGTCCAATTAATAACATTGTGCTATTCGCGGGCGCTACGGACTTGCTTATTTATTTGATAAACAGTCTGCTCCCAAAACCATGGGGAACATTCTATCATTATGCAAACTACTTCGAAAAATTCTACAATGTGCCCCCTAGGCTCCTCCCACGTATTGAAAACCACTATCGTGAAAGAAAAAGTATAATCGACCAGATGCGGCTTGATTTGTCGAACTGGAAGGTTATGGCCAGCGGGTTGGGCGCCCAGCTATTATTCGTGTATCAGCCTATCGCCGAGCTTTCTTGTAAAAAGCAAAGTGCCGAAGAGATCGCGCTTTACGAGGCCATAGAGAATAGTCCGCACAACCCATACAGTGGGGGTTTGAAACGCTCTTTCTTTAAAGCCAACAAGTGGTTCACAGCCGCACTTAACGAGTCGTGCGTAATACTTGACATACCATACCTAGATGCCAACACGTTTAACGCCGACGGCGCCTACCACGGTGAATGGCTGTTTACGGACCCATTCCATCTCAACGACAGGGGGAGTGAAGTAATAGCCGATCTGATTACTGAGATGATATTAAAGAGTCAGAGACCAGAGGATAAAAAATGAAAATACTGTTTCTACTCCCGCCACTTCTTTTGTTGGGGGGGGGTCGAAACAGTTTCGATATTATAAAACCTCGTTTTAGGATTGATCTTGGACTATGAATACAAGAGATCCTGTCGTGCACTACAGAAAACGGGTTCATGAAAAAGGTTAGAAAAGGAAAACATCGTGCGACAAAATCCAAGCGTCGTATAAAGCCCAAGCCTCAAATCAAGTCTCGGGTGCATTCGACGCACCTTAATGGGAAACCGGTAGGGAAATCCGTACAGAGTTCGTTGGGCGCCAACAATCCTCTGCAAACACAAACAGACCGGTTGACTTTGGCCGCGGCAGCTCTCGGTCGGGGGGATCCACATTCGGCCTTTGATATATGCCGCGAGATGTTGACACTTAGCCCCTTTGACACTGGCGCACTCAACCTAGCCGGCGTTGCCGCATTTCAGGCGGGGTTGGCCGCGGAAGCGTTAGAGCTTTTGCAAAAAGCAGCGTCGCAATCTCCTCAAAATGCCGAAGTACAAACTAATCTTGGCAATGTTCTGGCCCATTTAGGCAAGGAAAGCGCTGCAACGTTAGCCTACGAAAAAGCTATGCAGGCCGATCCAGATTATGCTGAAGCATTTTTTAATTTTGGCATTCTAATGGAGGGGAGTGGTCAACCAGAAAAAGCTATTGTTGCTCTCAATAAAGCCTTGGAAAAGGAACCTCACCACGTCTTGGCGCTGCATGGTCTGGGCAATGCATTTAAAACATTGAGCCGATTAGAAGAAGCAAAAGCAGCCTTTCAGGCCGCTCTCAAAATTGACCCATCCTTGTCTATGGCACGCACGAATTTAGCAGCGGTACTTTACGAAATTGGGGATTTCAAAGGTGCAACTGAGGAAAGTCAAAGGGCAATCAAAATAAATCCTGACCTTTACGAGGCTCAATATAACTTGGGAACCGCCCTTCAGGAACTTGGCCGTCATGATGAAGCCATTACCGCCTATGAGCAGGTCCTAATACGGCAACCAAAACATGCTGCTGCTGCTATGAATATTGCCTATGGCCTGCAGCAGATGGGGCGTCTAGATGCTGCCTCCACTGCTTTCGAGAGGGCCATTGCCAATGACCCAAGTTTTGCCAAGGCTTATGTCAATCTTGCAGATCTTCGGCTACAACAGGGAGACCCCTTGGCGGCTCTGGCCGTTTGC
>Ga0315339_1002394_pt1 | contig 14367 bp, 13 predicted proteins | sample ASW17metaG_FD_204514 | JGI IMG/M metagenome (GOLD analysis project Ga0315339, IMG submission 204514) | Ammonia-oxidizing marine archaeal communities from Pacific Ocean, United States - ASW #17 | ecosystem: Environmental > Aquatic > Marine > Oceanic | place: USA: California | collected 2016-12-05
TGCGATGCATCACCTGACTCTGGCGGAGGCGCCGTCTCAGGCGTGGCGGGTGTCCGCTGGATCGGGTGCAAGCGATGTCACTCGCCTCACGGCAGTACCTGTTGTTGCAGACGGACAGATCTTCGCTTTGGACTCGGAAGGTCACGTCGCAGCGCATCGAGCCGATAATGGTCGTCGCATATGGCGCTACAGCATCGTCCCCGACAACGAGGATCCCGGCGCCATCGGAGGCGGATTGAGCTATGACCGCGGCGTGCTCTATCTCGCGACGGGATATGGCGAAGCGATCGCGCTATTGGCAGAGACTGGCGGGGAAATTTGGCGGCGGAATATTGGCGTGCCACTCCGCGGCGCTCCTACGGTGGCTAACGGCCGCCTTTTTACCATCTCCTACGATAATCAGCTCTACGCCTTGAATATTGAGGATGGATCCGTGGATTGGACTCACATCGGTATTGCTGAGGATGCGGGCATTATCGGTGCGGCGAGCCCGGCTGTTGATGGTGGCGTGGTGGTGGCGCCGTATTCTTCGGGTGAACTGATCGCATTGCGTGTCGAGAACGGCAGAATTCTTTGGGCTGATTCCCTTACGCGATCCGGACGCGCTACGGCTCTCGCCGAACTCAACGACATCAATGGATCACCGGTCATCGACCGCGACGTCGTCATTGTCGCAAGTCATGCGGGTCGGATGGTCGCGATTGACCTGAGAAGCGGCGCACGTTTGTGGGAACAGGATCTCGCGAGTATCCAAACCCCCTGGGTCGCCGGTGACTTTGTATTCGTCATCACCACGGAGGCACAAATCGTCTGCGTCATGCGCAATACAGGGCGTATTCGGTGGGTTCAACAACTTCCAAGATTTGAGGACGAGGACCGGCGACAGGATTCCATCCAGTGGAGCGGGCCAGTGCTGGCAAGCGACCGTCTGATCGTCGTCTCTTCCCGTGGAGATGGGTTGGCGATCTCACCATATAGCGGCGAAATACTGGGCCAAATGGATCTTCCCGACGGCGCGTCGCTTTCGCCTGTTGTCGCCAACGGAACGATTTTTGTTCTGACGGACGACGGGGATCTTGTTGCTTACCGCTGAATAATGAATTTCACACTGGCCATAGTCGGCCGTCCAAACGTTGGGAAATCGACGCTGTTCAACCGTCTGGCGGGCAGGCGTTTGGCTATTGTCGACGATACGCCCGGCGTCACGCGGGATCGGCGGGAGGGCGAAGCGCAGCTGGGGCTGCAGCCGTTCAAGGTCATTGACACCGCGGGCCTGGAGGAAGGCAAAGGCGCCAGTCTTGAAGCCCGCATGTGGCAGCAGACCGAGCAAGCGGTCGTTGAAGCAAATGTCGTTCTTATGCTCATCGATGCCCGGGCCGGCATCACGCCGGCGGATCAGCATTTTTCCGATCTGCTACGGCGCCATGGGGGCAATGTGATCCTTGTCGCCAATAAATGTGAGGGACGGGCAGGGGAATCCGGGTTTTACGACGCCTACTCGCTGGGCCTTGGTGATCCTGTCGCGATCTCTGCCGAGCATGCCGAGGGGATGAGTGATCTTTACGACCGTATCGAGGAGGCGGTGCAGGAAATCTCTCCGGCCGATACCGAATTGGAGTTGTCATCCGCACCTGAGGACGGGCCTCTCAAACTGGCGATTGTCGGCCGGCCCAATGTTGGCAAGTCGACCTTGGTCAATAATTTGATGGGCTCAGAGCGTCTCCTTACGGGACCGGAACCAGGCATCACGCGAGACTCGATAGCGGTGCGACTAGAGGTCGATGGGCGCGAGCTTGAGTTGGTGGATACCGCGGGACTACGCCGCAAGGCGCGTGTGACGGACCGGCTGGAGCGGCTGTCCGCGAGCGACACATTGAACACCATCCGCCTTGCCGAAGTGGTGGCGGTCGTTGTCGATGGCACGGTGGGGTTAGAGAAGCAGGACCTTGGTATCGCATCGATGACGATCGAAGAGGGGCGTGCGTTGTTGATTGTAATCAACAAATGGGACCTGGTGGGAAACGGCCGGGAAGCGATGGTCCGATTGCGTGAACGGCTTGCTGATTCCCTGCCGCAAGCCAAGGGTGTGCAAATCGTTCCCTTGTCGGCATTGACGGGGAAGCATGTCCAGGATTTGGTGCCTACCGTCATTACCGCGCACGAAATATGGAACAAACGCGTCATGACGGGTCCGCTCAATCGCTGGCTAAGCGATGTCGTTGAGCGCCACCCGCCACCATCCGTCAGTAGGCATCGGCCACGCTTCCGCTACGCGACCCAAGCGAAAGCCCGACCGCCGACCTTTATATTATTCGTCAGTCGCCCCGACGCGGTGGGCGAGACTTATTTGCGCTATCTGGAAAATGAGTTGCGTTCGGCCTTCGATCTGCCGGGTACACCGATACGCGTACGCCTGCGGAAGGGTCACAATCCCTATGCGGAAAAAGGCCGAGGCCGAAGCTCGGGGGGGCAGAGCTCCGGACGCCGATCGAAAGCCATTTTTAGTCGGCGCGGATAACTTCTCCGTTCCGACCGCAATCGAGTTCCGCAAGCTCGACGAAGAGCTCGGATATTTCTTCGGGTGGCTTTAGCGTTTGAGGATCTTCACCTGGCATTGCTTGTGCCCGCATTTGGGTTCGCGTTGCGCCCGGGTCGAGCAGGTTCACCCGAATGTTGGTTGTGGCAACTTCTGCGGCATAGACCTTCGCTATCGATTCGAGGGCGGCTTTGCTGGCCGAGTAGGCTCCCCAATACTGGAGGACACGGCTCGCCGCTCCGGACGTGACGAAGATGGCCCGCCCTGCCTCCGAGTTTCGCAGCAAGGCATCAAAGGAACGGATGAGACGCCAGTTCACCGTGACGTTGAGCGCGAAAACCTCATCCCAGGTTGCCGGCGTGATGTGCCCCAATGGACCGAGCGAGCCAAGTGTTCCTGCATTACCGACCAGAATATCGAGGTGTCCCCAGCGTTCGGCGATCGCTGCACCAAGGTTGTCAATCGCGTCGAAATCCGTCAGGTCAGCGGGCACCAGCGTGGCTGTACCACCTGCCGCGCGCACCCGGTCATCGGTTTCCTCCAGGCCGCCTTGCGTGCGGCCTACGAGGATCACGTGGGCGCCTTCGGCGGCAAATCGTTCGGCAACAGCCGCGCCGATTCCTCTTGTCGCGCCCGTGATTACCGCTGTCCTGTTTGCCAAACGCATGGATGCTGGGGTTTGTTCCAAATGTGATCAAATAGAAATCATGGATGATGCAAAGGCATCACCAATCAGCGCCGCCATCCCTGGATTGACGGCTTGCACTTATTCGGCGAGCAAGGAAAGTTGCGCCGGAATATCCCCGTCCTCCAGGTCGACGAGCCGGATGGGGTAATCTCCGCTGAGACAGGCATCGCAGAATTGTGGTGCCTCGTTGTCCCGGGGCTCGCCCGCCGTGGCACGGTAGAGGCCATCAATCGACAAGTAGACGAGACTGTCGGCGCCGATTGTATCGGCAATTTCATCGATTTCGAGCCGCGCTGCCAGCAGCTTTTCCTTCTCCGGCGTGTCGACTCCGTAGTAGCAGGAGTTGGTGATGGGCGGACTCGCGATCCGCATATGCACTTCGGCAGCACCAGCGGAGCGCATCATTTCGACGATCTTGGTCGACGTCGTTCCCCGCACGATGGAGTCATCCACGAGGACTATTTTCTTTCCGGCGATGCTGGCTCTATTGGCATTGTGCTTTAGGCGAACACCGAGGTGGCGAATTTGATCCGTTGGTTCGATAAAAGTTCGCCCGACGTAATGGTTCCGAATGATCCCCAAATCGTAAGGGATGCCAGACTCGACCGCATAGCCCATGGCCCCAGGTGTACCCGAATCCGGAACCGGAACGACAATATCCGCATCGACAGGCGCCTCGCGCGCCAGCTCGGCGCCGATACGCTTCCTGACGTCATAGACGCCCGATCCTTCGACCACGGAATCGGGGCGGGCAAAATATATGTACTCAAACACGCAAAACCGATGCCGAGCCGGCGGGAAGGGTGAAACACTGTGCAGCCCTTCAGCGTCAATCACGACAAGCTCACCCGGCCGCACATCGCGGACGAATTCCGCGCCAATGATATCGAGAGCGCAGGTCTCCGAGGCCAATATCATGGCCCCGTCCAGCGTGCCGATGACCAGGGGGCGCACACCGAGCGGGTCGCGAACGCCGAACACCGTATCGTTGGTCAGGGCGACCATCGAATAGGCACCTTCAATCTGCTTGAGGGCATCGATCATTCGATCTTCAACCGCGTGGTACGAACTGGTTGCCATGAGATGAATGAGAACTTCGGTATCCGTGGTCGACTGAAAGATCGCGCCACGCATAACGAGTTCGCGACGCAGGCTGTACCCGTTCGTAAAGTTGCCGTTATGGGCGATCGCCAGGCCGCCGAAAGAGAATTCGGCGAACAATGGCTGGACATTCCTGAGAATCGTGCTGCCTGTCGTCGAATATCTAACGTGTCCGACAGCTGAATCTCCCGCAAGTCGCTCCATGACGTTCTGCGACGAAAACATGTCGCCGACGAGTCCAAGGCCACAATGGGTGTTAAAGTGACCCTGTTCGTAGCTGACGATTCCCGCGGACTCTTGTCCTCGGTGCTGCAAAGCATGGAGACCTAGCGCGGTATGCGCTGCGGCATCGACGTGCCCGAATACGGCAAACACGCCACACTCATCGCGGGGGCGACCATCGTCTCGTATGTCGTCGGGGAGTATATGCCCGTCCATCAGCCTGCTGAAAACTCGTAAATCATACTGGGGCCGGGGGAAATCCAAAGTCGTTGCGCGGCTTCTTGTACCCGGATTCGCGCGAAGAGTCCCGAATGATTCTTTCCGGGTCTGAAAGTCCAGGTCAGCCAGGTGTCAGACATCACGTTGTAGCCTCACTCGGTGGTTTCTCCTACCAGCCCTTCGTTGAAACCCCATCCGGTTTCAGGCACGAGCTTGATCAACAAATTTGCACCGAGTTCCACCGTTGGTCGGCTTCTCGCCTCCTGTATCCAGGTCGGATGATTTGACATCGGAACGAGTTGGACAAGAACCAGATATGCGATGCAGATCACGACAGCACCGCGGACCACGCCAAAGAGGAACCCCAGCGATCGGTCGATCGCGTTGAGAGAGCTTTCTCGGACCCGCTTCGCGATCGCATAGCTCACGATTGAAATGGACACGAGCGCAGCTAGGAAAATCGTGATCCCAGTGACGGCATCCGCCAGAATGTCCAAGGGAATCAAATCGCGGGCCAAGGGCTGAAGCACTGGGAAAATATAGAGGACCGCAAAGATGGCGCCGACCCAGCCGACAACCGAGAGTGTTTCCTTGATGAGTCCGCGGGCAAAAGCCAAGCCAGCCGAAATCATCAAAATGACCAAAACGCCGACATCGGCCACGGTAAATGCGAAATCAGCCATGTCGCTGCCGGTTCACTTCTGTTTCTGTTGCGGTATTTGTCGAGGGTGGCTGGAGCATGTCAACCACCTCGTTCAAACGCTCCACTTGCGTGATCTGAATATCGTGGGACTTGCTTCCTTTTCCGGATGGCATCACCGCGTGAGCAAACCCCAGCTTTGTAGCTTCGGACAATCGATTGTCGGCCTGGCTGACGGGACGAACATCGCCTGACAATCCCACCTCGCCGAAAAATACCGAAGCCTCGGGCACAGCTGTCCCCAGCTGCGAGGATACCAGCGCACCTGCAACGGCGAGATCCGCGCCGGGTTCGCTAATCCTGAGGCCGCCCGCCACGTTGAGATAAATATCGTTGCCGAACAGCGACAAGCCGCAGCGAGCCTCCAGCACGGCAACGATCATGGCAAGACGAGCAGAGTCCCAGCCAACAACGGCCCGGCGAGGTGTTGCCAGCGCCGACGGAGAGACAAGCGCCTGTATTTCCACGAGGACGGGCCGCGTTCCTTCAATACCCGCGTAAACGGTGGTGCCGCTGATTGTCGACGCTCTCTCCGTCAAGAAGAGAGAGGAAGGGTTAGCGACTTCCGCGAGGCCGGCATCGGTCATTTCAAATACGCCAATTTCGTCCGTCGGTCCGAATCGGTTTTTGACTGCCCGGAGGATACGAAACTGGTGTCCCCGTTCCCCTTCAAAATATAAGACGGTGTCGACCATATGCTCGAGGACACGAGGTCCAGCGATCTGTCCTTCTTTTGTCACGTGACCAACCAATACGACAACGGAGCCGGTTTGTTTGGCGAAGCGAATGAACGACTGAGCCGCGGCACGAACCTGGGCAACGGTGCCCGGCGCGGATTCAAGCGTATCGACAAACATCGTCTGGATCGAATCGACGACGACGACTTGGTTTTGCTTGTCTGACTCGAGGGTCGAAAGGATGTCGTGTACGTCGGTGGCCGCCGCCAGTCTAACGGGGGCGTCGGCCAAGGCGAGGCGTCGCGCGCGCATGCGCACCTGATCAACGGCTTCTTCCCCCGAAAGGTAAGCGCACGAAATACCGCCCTTTCCGAGGGCCGCGACAACCTGCAGCAACAGGGTGGATTTTCCGATACCGGGATCACCACCAACCAGGAGCACGGATCCCGGCACCAGTCCGCCACCGCAGACGCGGTCAAACTCCGGAATTCCAACAATTGATCGTTCAACGGACTGGGTCGGACCATCAAGGGTACTAAATTCGAATCGCCGCCCCCGACTCGATTCGATGGCGCCGGGCGGGGAGACGGGTTCGCTTTCCTCAATGATGGAGTTCCACGCTCCGCAGGAGTCGCATTTTCCGCCCCATTTTGCGGTGATCGAGCCGCAGTCCTGGCAAACGTAACGGGACGCCCGGCGTGCCACTACAGGGTGCCTTCGCCACGATGACTGGTGTGCGGTATGCGCCGGGACATGTTCACGGCTTCATAACCTGCATTTCAATCGGTCTTTGGGTTCTGCCATGGATAAATTGGTGGCTGCGGTGCTCGTAGCTCATATGTTTCCAGCCTCCGAGAGGTATTTCCGCAGGTATCTGGAACCGAGAGAGGTAAGCAGTTCGTAGGCGATGGTGTTACCGGTCTCGGCTAACTCGTCGATCGAAATGGGACCGCCGATGACGTCTACCTCGATACCGGCGCAGGCCAAATCGTCAGGGACCGAAGTCACGTCGAGCGTGATGAGATCCATTGAAACGCGTCCTACAACAGGCACCCGTATGCCGCCAATGTAGCAATATCCCCGGCCGCTGAGAGACCGCACGTAGCCGTCGGCATATCCCAGGGAAATCGTGGCTATCTTGGTCGGCTTGGTTACGCGGTGCGCCGCACCATATCCAACGGTCTGAGGGGTGTCAACGCGACGGACTTGGGCAATTTTTGCTTTAAGTTGAACCACTTCTATCATTGGGTTGGGTTGCCCGGGTCGCGGATTGACGCCGTAGAGGGCGACCCCAGGACGTACCAAATCCAAGTGATATTCCGGCCCTAGGAAGATGCCGGAAGAGTTCGCAAGGCTCGCCGGTACAGGAGACATTCCTTTGCGTATCTCCGAGAATCTCTTCAACTGCAAGCCGTTGGTTGGGTTGCCGGGTTCCTCGGACGAGACGAGGTGGCTCATCAAATATTTGACGTTCACATCATCGATTATCGTAAGATCTTCCCTTAGCTGTCGGGCTTCGACTTCGGGAAGCCCGAGACGCGACATCCCGGTATCGAAGTGGATCGCCGCAGGGAGTTTCCGTTCGAGTGTTCGTGCCCATTTGGCCCAGCGCTCGATTTGCCCGAGATCGTTGAGGACAGGCGTCAGTGCGAACTCCAGAAAGGGGTCAAAGTCTGTGCTCAAGAGCCCGCATAAGACAAAAATTTGAGGTTCAACTCCGATGATGCCACGTAAGGCGGCGGCTTCATCGAGCGTGGCCACAAAGAAAGTGCGGCACCCGACCTCCTGCAGTGCGGGAGCTACCCGGTCGACTCCAACGCCGTAAGCATTCGCTTTGACCACAGCCGCGCAATCGGCATTGGGCGACATGCCTTGCAGCAACCGGAAATTGGATTTGAGTGCGGCGAGGTCGATGGTCAGCACCGCGCCCGCATGCGCCGTGCCAGTCATCGTTAGAAGGGTGCCTGGGTCGTGAGGTGGACTGGGGCCTCGAGATTGCCGAAGCGGGTGAATTGATTGCTGAAGTACACCGTCACCGTATCCGTCGGGCCGTGACGATGTTTACCCACGATAATTTCCGCCTCACCGGCGCGGCCCTCGGTTACGTAGTCGTGGTTCCATTGTTCCATGCGCATGTTGAGCTCTTGCTCAGACTCGTCTTGGCGGCGCTTGGGTTTCGGATGCGTACGGGCCCAGTAGTATTCCTCACGGTATATGAACATCACGACGTCCGAATCTTGTTCAATCGTGCCTGATTCTCTGAGATCGGAGAGCTGCGGACGATTGTCGTCGCGTTGCTCCACAGCGCGTGAAAGTTGTGAAAGAGCCAGGATTGGAACGTCGAGGTCTTTTGCGAGCGCTTTCAGTCCTCGCGTTATCTCTGAAATCTCCTGCACCCGATTGTCGTTACGTTGACGCCCAGATGGTGCAACGAGCTGAAGGTAATCGATGATAATGAGGCCGAGATTGTTCTGCCTCTTGAGCCGTCGGGCTCGTGTTCTAAGCGCCGCGATGCTCAGTGCCGGCGTGTCGTCGATGAACAACGGGATTTCCTCAAGACGCTGGTTGGCGATGACGAGTTTCTGGAACTCATCGTCGCTGAGCTGTCCTCGGCGCATCTTGTACGACGGAATCTCGGTCTGATCCGACAAGATACGTGTTGCGAGTTGTTCCGCCGACATTTCGAGCGAGAAGAACCCGACGACCGCTCCGTCTTCGGTTTGCCATTCGCCGCTCTCGTTTCGGCCGCCGCGATACGACATCGCGGCGTAGACGGCAATGTTGGCGGCCAGGGCTGTTTTCCCCATCGCCGGGCGGGCTGCCAGAATGATGAGGTCCGAGCGGTGCAGGCCGCCCAGGAGCTCGTCGAGGTCTGTCAGTGACGTGGCAACACCGGTCAGCCGCGTCTCGCGTTTGTGAGCCGCTTCCGCCGCCAGTACGGCATCTCGCAACGAAACCTGGAAGGACTGTAGTCCACCTTCCTGTTCGCCGCTTTCCGCAAGCTGGAACAGATGCTGTTCGGCATCTTCGATTTGCTGCATTGCGGCATCGTCGATATCGGAATCGTAGGCGCGATTGACGACGTCTTCCCCGAGATCGATCAGTTCCCGGCGCAGGGCAAGATCATAAATCGTCCGGCCATAGTCTTCCGCGTTGATGATGGTGACGGCCGACCCGGCGAGCCTGGCCAGGTATTGGGCACCCCCGACATCGACCAGAGCGTCGTCATTCTCGAAATAGCTCTTCAATGTGACGGGTGTCGCGATCTGCCCACGATCGATGAGCTTCTGGCAGGCCTCGAAAATTCGGCCATGAACAGGTTCGTAAAATTGCTGAGGCTCCAGGAAGCCCATGACGCGATGGCCGGCCTCGTTGTTGACGAGGATGGCGCCAAGCAGCGCTTGTTCGGCTTCGACATTGTGCGGAAGCTCACGGTACGTTGAGTTTTCGTCACGCCCGTGCTCGACGGCGGCGAGGTGATGACTGGAGAGGGCCTGATCAACCATGAGACCGCCAAGTAATACTGGAACGGCTCCGCGAGTGATAGCAGGCGGCGGCCCTCAGCACCTGAGGATATCGGGGAAAATTGTACGCTGGCGGTGGACAATGATCACCTGAAGGGGAAAACCTCGTGGATAACTCTGAATAAGAAATCGAATGGTCGCCAGGCTCAGATCGCTTCACGCGGCGGCCGACCTTCTTTCCTGGCTACCATTCTGCTCCTAGTCATAGATGTAGTCCCGTGTCAGGGGTACCGAATCTTGGTTGCGGGCCAACTGAATTTGGTACACGACATGATCTCCGTATCGGAAAACAGTCTCTGAGCCGGCCAAATAGAAATTCCACATCCTGCAGAAGCGCTCGTCAAAGAGGGACCTCACTTCCTCCCAATTCTGTGCGAACCGGTGCCGCCATTCCTTGAGGGTTTCGGCATAATGGAGTCGGAGCACTTCGACATCGGTCACCTTCAGACCGGATTTCTCAATGGAAGGTAGAATTTCGGACAAGGCCGGTGAGTAACCGCCTGGGAAGATATATTTTCGCATCCACGCTGCGGTGACACCGGGGCCTGACGATCGGCCAATCGAGTGAAGGAGCGCAATGCCGTCGGGAGAGAGGGGGTCACGATATTTTAGGAAGTACTCTCCGTAATGAGTGATACCGACATGCTCGAACATCCCCACCGAAACGATACGATCGAATTCACCTGAAAGGTCGCGATAATCCTTCAGCAGGAAGCGTACGCGGTCACTCAGCCCCGCTTTCACGGCTCTTTCATTAGATAACTTGTGCTGCTCTTCGGATAGCGTCACGCCAGTCACTTCGACGTTTTCCTGTTGTGCCAGGGAAATCGCGAGTCCACCCCACCCGGACCCGATATCGAGGACATGCATTTGTGGTTCAAGCACCAGTTTGGCCGCAATGTGCCGCTTTTTATGTCTTGTGCCCGCTCCAGGGAATCACGGGGATGTTGATAGTAGGCGCAGGAGTATTGGCGATCCCCGTCAAGGAATAGGTCATAAAGGCGCCCCGAGAGATCATAGTGGTGGGCAACGTTTTGCCGAGCTCGAAAAGCTGAGTTGTACTGGGCAAGGCCCTTCAATGACTGGCTATTTGATTTCTTGAGACGCTGGCTCCAGTGCCGGTCGAGCGCATACATATTGGCAACGGCAATTGCGAGGTAATCAGAAAGATCTCCTTCCTCAATTGTGAGCGTCCCATCCATATAGGCTTCGCCGAAAGTCAGACTCGGGGAAGTGGCGAGTCTGTAATGCACGCGGATGGTAGACTTGAGGTCGACCTCACCCGTGAACCGATGGCGGTTCCCGTGGGCGTCAACAATCGTCAGTTCGCCCCAGCGAAACGTGCTGTTCAGGATTCTTGCAAGCAGCATGACCACTGCACTGCCTTAGCCCTTTACTCAACGCCTCTAGCTGGCGAGGCCCCCCGCACACATTATGGCCCTCGCGTGCCGGCTATCGATATTAGAAAAATTCCGGCGCTGCCCGCAAAACCGATTCTTTTAGGCCGAAATCGACTCTTGATTGAATTGGTTCAGTTCTAAGACGCTGACGTCCAAATTTCTGCGGCTGACCGCGTACGCAACAGGAGTCAGGATTGCTGGCTACCTGAGGCCGTCTCGTCCTCTTCGGAAGAGTCGCCCACGACAGTCTCATCTGAAGGCTGACCCGCAGCCTCCTGGTCGTCCTGAGCTTCACTGGCAGGTTGATCCTCTGATTCGCCTTCAGACTCTTCATTCGGAGCGAGCGAGGAGTCTTCGAACATCTTCTCGGCCTCAGCTGCATCAGCATCTTCATCTGACCGGGCAACTGCCGGGGCACCTGCCCCAAGCGCACCGGAACGGAAAGCCGCTTCCTGATGGTCGGCCTCAGCTTCCGATCGGGCGATGTTGACGTTTACCGTGATAGTCACCTCGGGATGCAGAGATACACGCACGGGATGAATTCCCATTGTTTTGATGCTTCGATCCAGCAGAACCTGTTTCCGGTCAATTTTGTATCCTGCTTCTGTCACGCCATCTGAAATGTCGCGCGCATTCGCAGAGCCGTACAGCTGTCCGGTTTCACTCGACTGCCGAGTCAGGACTATGTACAGGTCATCCATCTTGTCTCCGATGGATTCGGCTTCGCCGCGACGTTCGATATTGCTTGCTTCCAGATCAGCGCGTTGCAGTTCAAAATTGTCGCGGTTACTTTCTGTCGCCCTGAGCGCCTTGCGTTGGGGAAGCAGATAGTTGCGCGCATAACCATCTTTGACGGTCACCACGTCTCCCATCTGGCCCAAGCTTTCGACGCGTTCCATAAGAATGACGTCCATTACTCTTCCTCACCTTTGTAGACCACGCCGCATTGACGGCGGACATTAAACCATTGTTCGACGAGACCGAGACCCGCGGTCAAGGCCAGCCCAAAGAGGCCAAATAGCACGAGCACCACATAGAAGATGACAAGTACGATGTGGGCAGAAGTCAGCTTTCCGGCTAACGCGTGCACGACCGCCAAGCCCACCAACAAATATGGAACCATAAAGTAAACAGAGATCGTTGTCCCTGCGTAGCCGATCAAACTTGGCGCAAGCGAGGCCAGTAGCGCGCATCCAAACATGATGGCCAAGACACGCGGCAACTGAAGAACGGCCATTGACGGGGAAGGGCGGAGATTTCGACCAAAGCGAACCAATAGGCCCTGCGCCAACACGCCGTTCAGCGACAACATGATGATCCATGATACGCCGACTATGGCCGGGAACATGGGTTCCCACACCTCCAAGAGAGCGTGGGCGCCTTCCAGTTCAGCCCATGGTCGACCTGACAAATTCTCCAGGATCGTCGTAAGAAACCGCTCGATCTGACCTCTGAGACCGCCTTCAAATGCAGAGAACGCGGCCACGGCGACCAAAAAATAGCCACCGGCGGCGACTGATAGCCAAGTGATCAGCCGTCCCGAGGGGTACCATTCAACGGATCCTGAATTCTGCCGTGACGTCAATGCGAGGCGGACAATCCAGATCACCGGACCCGCGGTCAATCCGCCGTACATCGCGGCGCTGAGAAATTCGTCCCCGATTCCAGTGATAACTGTTCCCGTTGCGGCGGCGATCAGCAGGGGTACGAGGCCCATACTCAATCCAGCGGCGAACAGTGGGAGTGATGACAGGTAGGCGAGAATCAGCGCGCCAGGGGATCCTATCAGCAGTGATAGGTATAGAACCGCGCTAACGACACCCGTGGCCATCGCGATGAGAGTCGTTTTCGACATTACAGATCAAGCCCAGAGGGCCCCGCCGGAACTATTGGAGAACGTACGGAATCAGCGCCAGGAATCGAGCCCTCTTGATCGCCTGAGCCAGCTCACGCTGCTTCTTGTTTGAAACCGCGGTGATTCGGCTGGGCACGATCTTCCCACGCTCAGACACGAAACGCTGCAGAAGTTTCACGTCCTTGTAGTCGATCTTGGGTGCCCCAGACACAGAAAACGGACATGATTTACGCCGCCGAAAAAAAGCACGGCGTGCGGGAGACGCTGCTACCGGTCGGGTTGTGTTCATTTTTGATCTCCTGCCTCGGCCTTATCTCCTGATTCGACACTCTCGGTGGCGCCCGCATTTTCTTTGGCCGGAACTTCCTCATTTTGAGGCGCTGCCGCAGTAGTTGGAGTTGCCTGTTGGCGAGGCTTCGCGTCGTTTCTGGAACCCCGTCCGCCCCGATCTTCTCGTCTATGATCGTCCCGACTTCCCCTCGACTTCATGATGACGGATGGCTCTTCTTCAAGTTCTTCCATCCGAATGGTGAGATGACGCATCACGTCCTCGTGGATGCGCATATTGCGTTCCATTTCGTGGAGCGCGTCAGCGGGTGCGTCGAGGTTCATAAGGACGTAATGAGCCTTACGATTCTTTTTAATGCGGTAGGCCAGCGTTCGCAGTCCCCAGTGTTCGACCTTGGGGACGGAACCTCCGCCTTCTTCGATGATGGTGCTGAATTCTTTGGTGAGCGCCTCCACCTGGCTGGCGGAAACGTCGGGACGAACGAGAAACACATTCTCGTACAACGGCATATTGTAACCCCCCTTGGCTGTGTCGGTCTGGTGCATTCACCGGACATAGCCGGACAATCCGGCAAGGAGCGATGTCAGAGCGCGGGACTATAGCGATTGCGCCGTCCAGTGCAAGTGCACGTTGGCTTTCCGGCTAATGTTTCACAACCTTCGACATCGGCATTCAGTCAGAAGTTCACCTCACAAAACATTAATCTGTACTTCGACTTCGCTCGAATGAGACGCCCAACTGTGATAATCCTCAGCCTTGAATTTAATCTAAACGACCTAACGCTGGAACAGCATTTATGACACGTGCATTCGTATTTCCCGGACAGGGCTCGCAACAGGTCGGAATGGGTCAGGAACTGGCTGGCGCGTTTTCGACCGCTCGCCTTGTCTTTGAGGAAGTGGATGAAGCCCTGAGCATGAATCTGTCCCGTCTGATGTTTGAAGGACCCGAAGACGAGCTGACGCTGACCGAGAACGCGCAGCCGGCGTTAATGGCGACGAGTATCGCGGTGCTGCGTGTTTTGGAAGTGGAGGGCGGCTTCAAGCTGCCCGCCGCATGCCACTTCGTGGCTGGGCATTCACTCGGTGAGTATTCCGCACTTGCCGCGGCGGGCGCGATCTCGCTCGGTGAGGCGGCCCGTATTCTCCGTGCTCGA